>Ga0065711_1026727_pt1 | contig 61318 bp, 29 predicted proteins | sample Hoacrofraction12_FD_59098 | JGI IMG/M metagenome (GOLD analysis project Ga0065711, IMG submission 59098) | Hoatzin crop microbial communities from Cojedes, Venezuela - Epithelial fraction 12 v2 (version 2) | ecosystem: Host-associated > Birds > Digestive system > Esophagus > Crop | place...
ATTCAAGACCCGCCTGGACAAGGTCCTGTGCAGCCTGCTGTAGGTGACCCTGCTTCAGCAGGAGGGTTGGACTAGATGACCCGCAGAGGTCCCTTCCAACCCCTACTATTCTGTGATTCTGTGATTCTGTGATCAGCTAATTCCCTCAGGAGTCTGGGATGCATCTCATCAGGTCCCATGAATTCACTGACATTTTTCTCACGCATGCTTTATTAGTTTGGATAGGGTACACACACTGAAGGGGTCAGGGATCAAAAGAAATTGAGCAGCTTCACTTGCATTTGTTTCCTAGCCTCCTCCTCCACATCATGGCATTGCAAGTCTCCCACTCCCTCCTTACCTTGAGCTGTGGCTTCTTTCTGGCCAGAGGGAAGCTGCAGCACTGTGCAGTAGCCAGGAGGGTCTGTGCAGGTGAATGGGTGTGTATGGGTGTCTCTCTGCCCTTCCAGTCATCTGTTGCCTGGCTGCTCTCTCCCATGAACATCCCAATGTGGAGGGTGTTCCTCACTGCATGTCCCAGCATGGGTCTCTGACTCCTGTGCACATCAGGAATGCACCTGCATCCACCCCAGCTGTCCTCTGTAGCTATCCAGTGCGATGAGCAGTGTCATGCTGGGACAAAGCTGAAATGGTTGACCTTTTTTTGGTAGAGGAAAATAAACAGCAGAAGAGGTGTGAGTGCCAGAATGATCAGTAGCTCGCTGGCTGGGGTACTTCAGAGGCATTTTCCTTGCCCCATTAATCTCTGCTTTGCTTGATTTGGAGCAGAGACTTTAAAACTTGGTTCTTTTCCATCTGAGACAAGTGTCCTGAGGCGTGGCATTCTCTTCCACCCCTCGATGCAATAAAACGCTTTGTTGGCAGTGCCTGGCAGGGGCTATGCTAGTAAACCAAACTGTGTCCAGGCTGGAGCACTGGCCTGCTGTTGTCCATTCTGCATAATTGCTAGCACCTTCCTTGGCATGCTTTTGTCTCCTGAAATTAGCCCCCTTGCAGATGATGCCAGGGCACGGTCTGTGCAGTGGCATTGGCCAGGGACTGTTCCCAACAGGCTGTGTGGACAAAACCCACCCATTTCAGGGAAAAAGTGGGAGAGAGCACCCATATGAATGAGAGTTGTAGCAGAGCACCACTGTTAATGTTTGTCTTCAGTGCCAGGGAATGGGCCTTTCTGACGTTATTTGTTAGTATAGGCATAGCACTTACTGGATTTAGGTTGGTCTTGTGCCTGACTTGTTTTGATTGATGAATTCTGCATAACGGGAGAGCCTTGTCAGGTCGACCCAAGAGACTGGTTTTACTGTCCCCTTGTTTGTGCACTCCATTTCGATATGGGAAATCCCCTGTTCTGATTACAACCTCTCTTCGCTTGGGATATCTGCTTTCAAATAGCTAATAACAGTGGCATTAAAGAGTATTTGCAAAAGTCTTTCTGAGAGTCTTCGATTTGCTCTGTCTGTCTCTCATTTTAATGAGCATTTCATCCTGGACCCCACAAGCCTTGCTGCAAGAATGTTTGTTTCTGTCAAAAGACTTGGTTTCAATGAATGGATGAACATTTTTGAACAAAAATATCCTAGGTTAGAAAATTCTTGTCTGGCTCTAAAAGGTATTCAGCAAAAAAAAGGGCAGAAGCTGAACTGGTAGTCTTTCTGCCCACTGTGCACTTGCACTAAGTGCTACCAACTTTTCCAGAGAAGTGAAGACCAGTTGTTTATTTATCACTCCCTGGCTAAACTACCAGTCATCTCTTGCCTAGGTAGAGCTCTAGATAGTCAGGGGAAAGGGAAAAGCCAATAAGGCTAAGCAGTAGTGTGAGAGATGGGGACTAGGTTTTTACAGCTATAGTGCAAGTGCCACTTAACATTCGGAATTCATATGGGGATATTTTGGTGCCATATTGTTCTAGGGGATGCACCAAGTGGTAAAAACTCCCAGTTAATGTTTCAGAACAGTTTAAGTGTTCCTTCCAAATAGAAAAATAAGGCTCACACTCCTGACTGCCCAGTCGTCATACCAGAGAAAATAGCAAGTAACGCATTGCTGAATGTGGTGGCTGTGTGGGGTGAATTACCTTTCCATCTTCATAATCTACATGCAGCAGAATTGCTTACTGCTGTGGTAGCCATCATTTGCACTGAATAGGGTCTACTGAGTAGGGTCTCTTTTTTTGTTTGTTTTGTGTAATTATACCTAACAAAAAAGCAAGAACTTTTGTATCAAAAATATTTTTAATTCTCTTTATTTAATTTTTATTTTAATTTAATTTGATTTTAATTCTTTAATTTATCTTAAGTACATTCTCCTTTTTCGTTTTATTGGGTTTCCTTTTCTTCTTGGTGTAGATCAAAGAGCTGTGAAGAACTCGTTTAATGCTATACCTATAAATGTGAGTAGCATAAGTTTAAAAAGCCCAATACCTGTAATAAATTAATAAGCAGAAGACATGATATCTTGCCTTTAGCTTCTAAGACATTGGTCTACGTGCTGTAAATTGAAGTTGAAATTATTGGTTGCCTGGAGTAAGCATGGGCAGTTACAGTGTGGATTTTCTGTGTCACCAGGGATGCCACATGAGCGAGTGAGCCATCAAAGACTTGGAGTTGCCAATGCTGGCTGTTGGCTGGAAGGATGGTATCTCCCCTCTTCTCAAAGACTGTTACCGCATACACCAGGACCGCCTAGTGTTTCACCTCCTAAATCTCTAGCTTTATGTTGTACATCCGGACTCCTGCTTCCACAGTCTCCCACCATGCTGGTCAGTCGCAGGCTGAAGAGCAGGTCCTGCGCAGGCTCATGCAGACCACGTGCACTTCGCCGAGACAGGCAGCAGCAGCTCTGCAGCTGAGCAGATCTGCTGACTGTCAAGTCTTACCCAGCAGTTAGGATGGATCAGTGCTGGGCAACAGAGAAAACACCACTGTTTTCTGTCTCAAATTCCCCTGGGGCATTTATGACAAGTTTTTTCCTTTTACCAAGATAGGCTCAGCCTTAGTCAGTACAGCAGGGATTGCTGTCTGGCTGGTTTCCAAGCAGAGCAGCTGATCTTACAGTGGCCTTGGCTGTTGCCTTTGCAATTATTGTGCATGCACAGAGTTATCTGCGGAGATGTAACAACCTTTTTTCAGGTTGGCATTTTCTTCTCTGTATGTCAAACATAGTAAATCTAAGCACGTATCTTCTCCCTACTAAATTAAATCCATTTGACCCAAACCATATGTGGTTTTTTTGGGGTTAAAATCAAGTAGGCTGGTATTGATTAAACAACCACAGAGATCCTGGACGTTAGTAAAGGGGGAAGCAGGTTCTACTGTTGTACTGTGTTTCTCACTACAGTTTGTGTTTCACTCCAAGAGCAGTTTGCCTTTTGCAGCGTAGAAGAGTGCCTTGGAGCTGATGGGAAAAGCAGTAGTGATGTTAGTAGTGGGAATGCTTGAGCTCTCCCTGCAATGACTGGGCTGGCGTGGACAAGGAACCAGTGATTCAGCTGTTGAAGTTCCCCTGAGACTTTTCAGTAGCGAGATTCTTGGTTAGGAGAAGACTGCAGTACAGTGCAGTTATTGTTTCCTTTGGGAGAAAGTCCTTTAGGAACCAAGATCACCCTCTTTTCTCTCTCAAAAGAGGAGTAATCTTGAGTGTACAGAGAAGTAAGGAGTATTTTTGTCACTATAAATGAATTTTTAAAATCCAGGTGTGTTTGTTTATGCTTAGTTTACTTTCTGAAAGACTCTTCCAAACCTTTGGAAAGCAGGTACCCAAGTGTTACAGCTTCACAGATGGCATTGAGCAGCCTCACTGCGGGCAAACTTTGCATTTCCACCTGTATCTGTTGGCCAGTACTGAGGCTTGTCCCATCTTCTGAAGCTCATGAGGCTGAGCCAGAGCCATTTAAGTCCAGGCAGTTAAACATACCTGGAAAAGTGGAATAGCAAGCACAGTATTTTGTAAAAATTGAAGTGAAAGTGATTCACTTTGGCTTCCCTGTGTTTCAGTGTCATGGCATTAGTTCCAACTGAAAGGAATATTGTTCTGGCTGTCATTCCACTTGCTTTTTTAATTGTGTTTTCCGGCTGCTCTTACAGATTATTAGTAAACCATAAATTATTCTCCTAATAATGCTCCTAATGACGATTATTTTCTTTTTCATTTTTCTAACAATCATCAAGCTTTTTGAAGGTAGATGTATTTGTTAGTTTACCAAATGGAAAAACAAGAGATTGCCTATGGCTCTCAAAACAGTACATTAATCACAGTTAAAACAAAATCCCAAGTGCCCACAATTTTTGCACAGCATCGTGTAGAAAGTTTTCCTTGCTTATTGCAGCATCGTGAAATGTCAGCATCCTCTCTCAGCAGTTCTTAATTCCTGAAATTTTGTAGCGATGTCTTCATTTTATTTGGAAATGCATGTTTCGTTCTCAGAGGTTTCCTTCTCTCAGCTGCATAATGGCCAACATGAGTGTTCATTTTATACCTTCTGTACTGACTGTATGTTTACAGGTGTAGTTTGTTCCTTGCCTACCTGCATCTCTGTGTCCTGTTATCAGTTCTGACATTGACTTTGAAGAGAGTAGGAGCTACCTGTTGATTCTACCAGGAGATGATGTTTCAACGTATCCATCCCTTTTTTTTTTCCAGATTGTGTCTGCAACTGGATGGAGAAACTTAGAAGTTGCTGGAGCAGTCCAGTTCTGTAGTGTTCCTCTTCTTTGTTAGGTTGAGAGTGACCTTATTTTTATCCTTGAAGCTTGAGTTATGAAGGAGGTTATTAAGTTGACTGATGTCCTGCCACTATCACCCAATTTTTTTCCAGCCAGGCCTTCAATTAGTTTACACTTCTTGCCAATGCAAAAATGATTTTTGGGCTATGAGGAGGTAAATTATCTCAGACTATAAATTTTATTGCTGACTCTAGTTAACTGCTTTGTTAATACTGAGGAGGAAGAAGAAATTGCTCTTTGCCAGTTTTGCAAAAGAATAATTGTTTTTGTGCTGTTGCTAGGCATGTTCCACTGTGAAACACCTTAAAGGAAGGAAAGATGTACAGTGAGCTCAACCTTCTCCTAGGGATAATGATTGTACAAGATCGTTTTGATTTGGTCTCGTCTTTACTCTTGAAAATGACAATCATTGTCTTGTCTGTTCTGTAATATAGATAGTCTGTTAAAGTAAACGACATCACCCTAAGACACGTGTGCACTCAGACTACAAACCACTGTCATGCCTGATTGCAGATGCAGCAGCAAAAATAGACAAAAATGAATTGTCTGTTCTCCCAGTTGTGCTCTCACTACATACTATGTTGTTTTCCTTGGTCTTTAGCTGTAGGTTGCATATGATTAATAGAGAATCTCCATTTCTGTTTTTCTTTCCTGTTTTAAAAGCATTTTAGAGGAGGTATTTAAAATAAGAAACTTAGTACTTAGAAGATAAATGGTTTGTCAAGCTTGTTCCCAGAAGAGGTCTGATATGCAAGAAATAGGCCTGTCTGAGTAAGTTCCAAGTTTGGTTATGGGGTGCTTTTTAAATTGATCTGTTGGAATTTCACCAGCAAAGCTTGTATTTGCGATCTGCAAATCTGATGTGTGGTGCACTAAACAGCTGCAGTGCTGTTTTTCTATCATGTATATATGTATAGGTATAGATGTGTATATATACACACACACCCCACAAATACACATACTTATTTAACAAAGAAAAAATGTACACATATATAAATTGTTCTGAAGAGTTAGCACATCTTGATTTTGTCTTTAGAGAAATTTCATTATGAAAAGTGAAAGGAGATGTTAACAGTACATCCGAAAGCAAACAAAGCAGAGTCCAGTCTCAGTTCTTGCTTACTTCCCTGGTTGGTAATGGCTAATGATGTCCCCACTGCAAAACTTGGAGTAGTTTTTTGTGCATTCATGCCTTTGGAGTATACTTACTGTGCTCTCAGGATATGAGGCATTTATTCATAATAGGGTAATTATATTTCCAATCAGATCATGTTGTGGAAAGTAGTGTTGCTTAGAGGAAAAAAATACTTGGCTTGGGATCTTGTGTACTTACATGAAAGTTGGAGCCTGCTATTATGTGTTATTAAGAAGAAGCATGCAGTGCAAATCTGGAAAGTGTCTACTCTCATCTTTGTATCTCCTTGCTTGTCATTCTCTCTTTTAAATAGTTCCTGTATGATAATGAGAAGCTGTGTTATGTAAAATGATGCTGTGCTGATAAGAATGGTTCATGACATGATGATGCATTTATGGTACAGGTACCTGGAGCTGGAAAGCAGCGGTCATCGAAATGAAATCAGGTTGCATTATCGTTCAGGCAGTCATCGCTCCCACACAGAAGTATTCCCATACATTTTGGCAGATGATAAATGGCACAGGCTTTCCTTAGCAATCAGTGCCTCTCACTTGATTTTACATGTGGACTGCAATAAGTAAGTAAAGAGTGTTGTTTTGTAAGAAGTTGTCACATTTGGAACATTCCAGCTCTGAATAAATGAAATGATAACAACTTGGGACTTTATTTTTCCCTTTATGTTTAGAATTTATGAAAGAGTTGTGGAGAAGCCCTTCATGGACTTACCTTTGGGTACAACCTTTTGGCTGGGACAGAGGAATAATGCACATGGTTATTTTAAGGTATGCATTCCCTGCAAGGAAAAGAGTGAACTTAAATAAAAATTAATAATGGATTAGAGCATCTTTCGTATGGGGATAGGCTGAAAGAGCTGGGATTGTTTAGCCTAGAGAAGAGAAGACTCAGGGGGGATCTCATCAATGTGTATAAATACCTGAATGTGGAGAAGAATGAAGGTGAGGGATCCAGACTCTTCTCAGTAGTGCCCACTGACAGGCTAAGAAGCAATGGGTGAAAATTGAAAAGCCTGAAATACCAGATGAACGTAAGAAAACAGTTCTGTTGTGAGGTTGGTCAGAGTAAGACTACTATGGAGATATTCAAAAGCCATTTGGGCACAAGTCCTGGTCAACCTGCTGTGGTTAATCCTGCCTGAGCAGGGAAGTTGGAGTAGATTAACTCAGGAGGTACCTCCCAGCCTCAACTACTCTGTGCTTCTGTGATCATAACATGGTTCTTAGGGCAGTGGTGTGTTGTGTATCAGCATGTCTGATGCAGTGAGCTGTGTTTCCATCAAACTGGACTTCACTAAATAAAGTTGCAGAGGCAGGTGTGTAGGGCTCAGTGTCACCAAAAGACACAGCCAGCAGAAGTGTAAGACAGGGAAAGGTAAATGGCCAAGTGCAACAGAATCCAGAAAATAAATGGTCAGATTATTATCTGTTTTGTAGCTAGATGCATGTTTTTTTGTGTGTCATAGAACACTGTAGTCTAGGGAACTCCAATTTCTTTGCCTCTGTAGGATTTAGATTTCATCACAATATCTCCTCGACTCAGAAATGAATGAGATGACTAACATCAGTGAAGTGAATGCTTTTTCCCCCAGAGGAAGAATATTTGTAACTGCTTTTTGCTTACTGCTTCTGCTTTAACATGTATATATAGCAAGCACCTGGTGTATAGCAAGACTGAAGAAGTGAACGCTATGTTGAACTGGAGTGTAAATTTTGATTTCTCTGAGCCCATTAGGTAGCACTCATTGGTCACAGCCACTGTCTGCCGCTTGGCCTCAGCCTTCTCTGGAGCTGTTTTAACAAATGATGGCATCCCTGTGGATGCCTTCCCCACTGCAGTCCCATTTTCCTCTCTGTAGGCATCTTTTTACTTGAGCTGCAAAATAGAATTGATGATGTTTATCACAGATCAAATCGCTTTTTAAAATATGGCCTTCTAAGTCTTTTTTTCAGTGCAAAACACTTTGACTATGGTTTTCACAGCAAGTTCTGTGCTTTTGTTCTAAAATCAGGTATTGGGTGTTGAAATGCTGTTTGCTATACTTTAATGCTAATTTATGTCCTTGTTGTGTATGAAGTATGGAGGTCCAGTGGGGCACTCAGGTTTGAAAGCCGAAGCATGACTTTGTTTTTAATTTTCAATTCAATATGTGTTTCCTTTTCCACCAAAAGACTAAGAGGGTGTCTGCTAAACAAGCTGAAAAATTGTATTTCTAGCTGAAATAAACAGTTGAAATGGAAAATACTAATGCATTGCTTAAACTGACCTCGGACACATTTCATTTAATCTATGTGCTAATTAAAACTAATTAATAGTTTTTTAAAAATTCCTTTTATTTTATGGTGCCTTCTCAGTTTTTGACTTGATTATATTCTTTTTTTTGCCAAATCGTAGTCACTGCAAGGAAGCTTACTAGGTGTAGAAAAATAAATACTCAAGTAGTGGACTGTATTTTTTTCTTTTTCTTTTTCTATTCAAGAAAGATAAAATTAAATAAAGTACATGGAGAATTTTGCCTCGGTTGCAAATATAAACCAGCTTAACAGAAATACAGAAATGGATAGCTGTTAAAAGAGCATCGATATAGCCAAAATACACTGTGCTGAGTGATTTCTCCAGTATAATACAGTGCCAGTTGTCAAACTGCTTCTGAAAATGTGACACTGTTGTACAGGAGATTCATCAGTTTAGAAGGTGGGGACTTTCAATGCTTCTTAGTGTTTTGGAGAGCCTTTATTTTTAGACAGTCACTGTGGGACAGCTCCTACTGACCTGATTTTGAGATGTCCAGGTGCTTAGTGAGTTTTGAAAATCAGGCTGCTTTGAGTGGATTGGATGGATTGTCCAGAGAGGTCAAGGTACTCAAAATCATTAGTCACTCTGAAAACGATGTTATTTGGCTGTATTTGATTTTGAACCTAATATTGCTGCACTAAACCAATGTACCTGTAGGCATGTTCACACTGTATTTGTATATTTGTACCTCTTTCACTCTAAGGTCCGAAATCTTAAAGTGAATTAAGATTTAAGATCTCTCAGAATTGCTGAGGGAGCAATTCTGGCTGTCTGATTTCTGGTACCGTGTAAGGTCTCTCAGTGCCTAGCATCCAGTGGTGTGCTAATTTGAACCACCGGGTTCTTCAGGAGCCTGTGCAAAGCCTCTCATGTACTGTCTGGAGGTCCTGATTTGGGGTCGCATGTGGGCTAGCTGTCACAGCTCCCTGTAGCTACTTTAGCAGGACGAGGAGGAGCCTGAATTTCTGTCGAGTGGCAGAGTCAGCTTCTACCGCAGCTAATGTATGATGAATAAAGCTTCTCAAATGGTTGCGGGAGCTTTAGTGTTGGTTAAAGCTAAATGATTTGAATGCTTGCCTGTGTGTTCAGTGAAGGGTTTTTTAGAGCTGAATGAGTGGGACCCTGCCATTCCTCCTTTTCAAGAAAATGCTGCAACTTTCGTTGACATGAGTTTGAACCCGATGACACCAAGGAAGGAAGGGAGGAGAAATTAATACAGTGAGCTTTTTGGTGTGCTCTTCAAAGAGGTCTTTGCTCTTGACTTCCAGAATGCTTGCTGTCGGAGGTCCTGATGTGGAGCCCTGTCTCGGGCACATCTATTTTTTTTAATAGCTAGCTAATCGCTGCATCTCCTTGTGCAGTTTGAAGGAGCATCCGGTTGCCCTAGACTGTAGCTTTGTTGTTAAGGGAGAAAGGTAGGCATGGTCATTAAGTACCTTCTTAGTTGGCCTTGAGTGACACCTGCTCTTCTCTGTAGGTCACTTAGGTCGCTAAGTCACCCTGCGTCACTCAGCTGAGGTCAAAATTCTGGCTCTTTGACTTTGTGTCATCTGTATTGAATACCCTGTGTATGTGGATGAAACGTGGACTTTTCCATTTAGTTTACATTGTGTCCTTGGGGTCACGAAACATTCTCTTCATAAACATGCTAAAGCATATTGTAATTATTTTGCTTTTCCGCCTAAGAGTGAGTTTTGGAGGCGCAGGGAGGTTGTCATGGATTAAAGGGACATCTGGAGCAAATATGATACAATGGCTCACTTTGAAATTGTTTTTTGGCCTTTGCTTTTGGACAGCAGCAAAGTGACTGCTAATTATATCTTAATAACAAAGGATGCATGTAGATTCTGCCTGAATGCATGGGGTCTATTCTTCTGGGTGAAACCAGCTCTTTCCTGATGCCACAGTTGAATTTCACACTAAGCTTCCCCTTCCCCTAAGTCCTTGCCAACATGCAACTCTGCAGCTGTGTAACAGAGATGTAGTTGCTTGGCATTCTGCATGCTTTATGGAAAGATCCACATCGAAATCAGAAAGGGTTTGCACGAATGTGTTTTTCCTGACTCAAGTTTCTTTAATCTTCACTTCTATTTGACAGTTATAGCCTAGTGAAAAATTTGCATTTTATTTAAAAGAGTGTTTCAAAGTAACTGAAACTGCAACTGTTTTTCAAATTACTTTTAAAGGTCATTTTCAGGCTTTTCTGCAATGGCTAACCAAAAATAACAACGAATTCAAAACAACCAAACTCTTGCCACATAATTACATCTTGACATTTAATCTTACGTCTTTAAAAATGATTCCGTATGTCTGTAGTTGTATATCTGTATATTTTACTTTCTCTTTATTCTTCTCTCACTGCATTGGGTCCAGACAAGAAGATGTGTATTCATAAGTATTGTTTTTATCAGGCAGTTTTTCTGCGTGGGCTTGAATGTTTTGCATGGTGAATGAAAAGCATACTTTTGACAGGTAAAAATAATGTATCCTTTTTTTTTTTTTCTCTCTACTTACACACAGGGCATAATGCAGGATGTGCAATTACTTGTCATGCCTCAAGGATTTATTTCTCAATGCCCAGATCTTAATCGCAGTAAGTCTATTAATTCTTATACCGTAAAATGAAAGGTGTGCTTTGTATCTACATTCTGTCCTACAAGCTTGCTTAAAACCTTGAATTTCAGTGTATTGGTTGTCAATCTTGACATGATTGAAGCTATTGTGAATACATTTTATTTTTTTATTAATGTACGTATTTTCTTATTCTAGCATGCCCAACTTGTAACGACTTCCATGGACTTGTGCAGAAAATCATGGAACTGCAAGACATTTTAGCGAAAACATCAGCTAAGGTAATGTTTACTAGGAGTCGAGGCATGGGAGAAATGAGGACTCTAACCCTTTAATTGCTGTCTTCTGGGATTATTTGTGCATATGTGGGGACATGCATGTGGGTGTGTGTGGAACATCCCCACATGGTGTGTTTGTGTGTTTGTATTTATATATCTGTGCCTATTGTCTATACATACAAATTTCCAGTTCAGAGAGCTTTATTGTGCTTCAATATTTTTATAGAATCGTATCTTTTAATAGTAAACAGAATCCAAATCCCTGATCAAGGAAAGGGCTCATAGATATTCAAGCCCTGTCTATTAGGATAAACAAGTCAATAAATCTAGAATTAAATAGGTTACTGTGCTTATAGTGCTAATTGCAGCAAGACTTATTGGTCCAAGTCTTTTCTCGAATTGAGCTGCCATAGACATGTTCAGACAAAATATGTGAAGATGAGGAATTAAGAATCCAAAGCAGTGTTTTCTTCTTTTCTTTTTTCCCTAAAATATCACACTAAAAGCATTCGTGTCTGCTGCTGAACGTAGACTAGTCTTCTGGTTTTAAATGTCAGTTCTTTAGATGTCTGCAGGAATCCTTTTACTTGGCTGATTTGATAGACAAGTATTAAAAATGCTTGGTTGAAGTGGAGAAACAATTGCAAACATGTTGGTTTTGAGCTTTACCTCCAATTTTGCCTCTCTACTCAGATTCAGATTTTGTGCATAAGCTAATATCTGTAAGTAGTTTATGTAGAGTAAGTTTCTTGGCCAGTTCACACATACAAAGATGAGAAATCAGGGGCCATTCACATCTTGACCTACTCACTTGGTTTCATGATGTCCCTGATGTTAAAGAAGGCATTGTAGCTTGCTTCCTAATTTCCATCTCCGAATGACTGATGGTTTAATCATATTGTATTTGGCATTAATTGTTTTATTATCTCTGACTGCATTTTCCTACATGTATTCCCTCATCTGCATGTTTGATGATAAGGAGGACAGTTTCAATTATGTTTGTGCTAATGTGGAAACCATTTACAAATGCAAAACTTTTTTGTGTACTGTAAATACAGTTGTCCCAAGCTGAGCAGAGAATGAACAAGTTGGATCAGTGCTACTGTGAAAGGACCTGCACAATGAAAGGCACGACTTACAGAGAGTTTGAATCCTGGACTGATGGCTGTAAGAACTGCACTTGCATGGTATGGTTATGGTTTGAGTGGAGACTCGTGAACGCTATTGCTTCCTCTGATTACAGTTTTATTGAGGCAAATATTGAGAAAACTTCCAGGTGTATGCTAGGTAGTAACAACAAAGTACTAGAAAATCTATTCTAAAGCTAAGAAATAGTATTAATTAATACATTTTCATACTGTTTCAGCAGTGCCAGCATGTGTAGCTCCCCTATATTTCATGTCACCAAAGGCAGATGCTATGCAATATACTTAGCTGTCATGTTATTCCCATGCACTGACTTGCAAATGGTTTCTCTGGTTAATTAATTCCCTGCTTTTTATTGGTATAAATACAGCCTTTTTCTTAGCAAATGATTTAATAGATCCCTTGTGCCCGATTCCGTTTAGTTGCCTTTGGTTATATCTCAGTAAATAAAAAAGAGTAAAATGTCAGGGTCATATGCATGCTGTGTTACATCACAAATGAAAAAGATTTGTTACGTGGATGGAAGATTCCCAAAGGTATCACAACTCCAGAAGCAGTTGAAAGTATCCTTTCAGGTACCAAACCATGGCATCTTTGTTACTGTCCATTCATTTAAAACTCATTTCCGTTTGAACTCATTAAATGCCTAATTCAAAGGCCATTAGAAACTAGCAAAAAGGCGGCTGTTGTCTGTACTGCACGTTAGATTGATTTGCTGCTATCTATAATTTGCTAAATAGTTCTCCTTAAGCTTAGTATGATTTTGGTCTTTGTATTTCTGGAGGGATGTTAGTTTTGCTTTAAGAGTTTTGTGGTTGATGAGAAGGCGACACAACTTGTGGTATTAAATCTGGCTGACAGCTATTTAAAATGCTTTGAATTTACTGTTAAATGCATTACATGTTTTTGTCTCAGGTTTTTCTTGCAGCTACGATATTATTAACTTTTAGAAATGTATTGTCTCTTATGTAAAGATCAGAAGGTAGAGTATTGTTCTGTGAGGTTGTTATTTCAGTTATCTGTGAGTTTGCTGCTGATTGGCAGAATGTTTAACCTCCAAATAGATTTGCCTGTAAAAAACTTTAGATCATTATCATCTCAAAGAACACATCATACATGTCTGAAAGATTGCATGGATGATATTCTAAAGGTATAGTTTCTGTTCTTGTAGTTATTGAAAGAGCCATGTTAAAATGTCTTTTGGGATATTGTTGGAGAGTTCATTGCATTTAAAAATAGATTTTAAGTTCCTGTGTTTGAGAACATCTCTGTTCTTGCTAAATATAACTACCAGTGAAGTGCCTTTTATTCTTCTAGAATGGTACTGTGCAGTGCGAGGCTTTGATTTGCCCCCTCTTTGACTGCCCACTTAACTCCGCCCTGGCGTATGTGGATGGCAAGTGCTGCAAAGAATGTCAATGTAAGTTTTACTGCAGTGCTTCCTTCTAATGAATATTTTGAAATCTGTAAAGAAAATGAACCTTTCTGTAAACATGTCAGTGAATGAACTGGTCAGGGAATGAAATATGAGGTTAAGGAATGAGAGAATTTAGACTTTCCTGAAATATTTCAGGAAATCGATAACCAGAACATTTTAATTTTTCCGTTTGAGTATTTTTTTTTTTATTTTAGTTGTGTTTTTTTAACATAGATACTTCATATAATGCTTAAAAAGTTATTTTAAAAACTTTCTGCATACTTCCAGAGTCTATCTTTTAGACCAAGCTGCTAGAAGTTCAAGAATGATTGCCTGGCGTTCGTTTTGACCAGTGTTTCTAACACCTCTGTCGCAAGAAGAGTGTACTTTCAACCTCATGTTGTAGAGCTAGAAATGAAGCTTCAGATTTATGATTCTTCTTCTGTAGTTAGCGGAAGAGAAAACTCATACTAGACCCAAGAGATCAGCAAAAACCAGACACCTAGAAATGTTCTTTTGCAAAAGGTCAGGCAGAATTATACAGGAAACTGGATAGAAGTAATTTAATATTGTCATTTAAGATAGGTGATTAGCTGTTGGTTTTATAGCATTTTAGTTTTGTTGCAAATAGGGCCACAGAAGTGGGGGTTTTAGGTAAATCATTATCTAGATGGACTATGTATAAAATTTCAAATTGATTATGGACATGTATTGCCTATGTGACAGTTATTCATTTTTGGCTATGGCCATTTTTGAAACTGAGCATGAGATGCACACATTTCCTTGTTCTATAAATGTTGAGATTTTTCTGTGTGGTTTCATCACTCTTCCACTGCTGTATAAAACTTCTTACAGAGTATAAAGAAATATATAACTGGTTAAGATGACATGTTGTAAGATAAAATTCAGGAAGATGTTTTTGTACTCCATTGATTTTGCTCCCACAAGAGTGTATTAATATTTAATTGTGTTAGAAGTTACACAAACCATCCCATTTTATGAAAGCTTATTAACTTACTCAAGTAGATTAATTGAGAGGAAATGAGAATTCAAATACTTTTTTTTTTAACCAGCTACACAGAATTTCCATGCATTTTAGATGGCTCAGGAAATTGGTAAGTCAGGGATGTGAAATGTGTGGAGTTCAGGCCTCTGCTTGAATCTTTGACTGTGTTGGCAGAGTTTGAAAACCTGATCCTCTGAAGTATGTTTTTGTAATGTACCGCCTGTGAATTGAGTTGGGAATTCTCCATCCAGATGTTAATAGGGAAGTGCTCACATCATGAGACTTCTTACGAAGTTGTTTTTCTTGGGAGTCTTGACAAAGGTCAAGAAATGTGAATGAGTATATGGACACTGACCTTGTCATACAGCATTACTACTTCTCCCAATTAAGATACAGTTCTGGTATAGCTTACTGTGAAGTTTACTATGATACTGCCTTTTTGATATTCTTAATATTATCAAAAGTCTTTTTTCTTCCAGTCTTGTTAATTTGATGCCAGTCTATAACTCAACTTCTAACAAACATGCACACATATAACCCTCTTGACAAATGACCAGAAAAATTACTAGATCCAAAAATAAGAACAGACATTTCTTTTAAAAAAATTATTCCTAATTTCATCTAGGTTATTTAAAGCACCATTTAAAAAAAATCAAACAACTTTTTAAGTAGCCAACTCCCTGGAGCCAGAAGACGGAGAGTGTGAATTGGAGTCCCATTGACAAGGTAGTTAAATTCCAGTGAAAAAGTGTAGAAAGAGGCTGAAGGCAGTGGAGACTGCAGGACCCTCACTTATTCTCCAGGCCAGTTTAGTGGAAATGCTGAGTTGTCACTGAGTTCATATTATTGTTCCAGCTGTACCCTGACTTGGTGTCTTCAGCTCAAGGTCTGAGCTGATTGAGGTCAGTGTGCTCAGTGACAACGGTTCTTGCTCGAGGGGTCAATGCTGAGTTCCTCCATTTGGATAGGTTCCAAGAATCACTTTTTTGTTCTCAATTCTTAGAACAATATCAGGGGATGTGTCATTTGACTAGATTATGTAGACCGACCACAGATGGCTTATATTTGTGAAAGCAGCGAATTAGGGTGTGTTGCTCAAGGAGCCACTATCCTTAATATTGAACAATCAGTCATAAATGCTGAGAAAAAGTGATGCCGAATACACTGTTCTTTAGCTGAGTTTGGCATTTTATTCAAGACAGACAGAACAGAATCAGAAACAGAATGGTTTGGATTGGAAGGGACCTTTAGTGGTCATCTAGTCGAACGCCTCTGGAATGAGTAGCGACATCTTCAACTAGACCACGTTGCTCAGAGCCTCATCCGACCTGACCTTGAATGTTTGCAGGGATGGGGCATCTACAGCCTCTCTGGGGAACCTATTCCAGTGATTCATCACCCTCATTGTAAAAAATTTCTTCCTTATGTCCAGGAAATGAACTTCAGCCCAGCCCAGCATTTAAATATTGGATTGTGCAGCTTTGTTGTATGTCATTTGATGACATTTTCAAAACTTGAGGGATTTCAGCACTATTGACTCTTCATGTTTTTTCTTAAATATTTTGTTTGAGGAAGAACACTTAGTAAGGAATGTTGTGGTTTGGGGCTATTTTTAGTCAATATTGCTTTGACTTTCCTTCTTCTTGTGACCCAAAAGAAAACAATAGTAACACACCCTGACCTTCTCCCCTAACTCTGTACCTTTGTCTGAAGACATTCAGACAACTTGTTCTGTTTTGTCTTGTGTGAAGGTTGATGCTGCTAGAATAAGGAATGACAATGCATGCAAATTATCAAATGTGTTTTCTGTTAGCTGTAATGGGCTAAAAGAAGCAACGATCTTCCAAGGCACTTAAATTGGCCAATGTGTTGCATATATGTGTCAGCTACCTACAAGTTATTCAACACAAAATTCAGTCAAGCTACCAGAGCATACCTCTTAGGTCAGTGGGAGCTTCCTGTGGAGAATTGTTTGGAGCTGGAAAGCAGAGACCACTTTCTTTTCTATTCCAAATGCAATTTAAACCTATCTGAGAAGGTCTGTGCAAGAGATCATTAAATTCTTTTCTCCTCTGCAGAGACAAATGCATTGTGTGGTGACAGGCAGTGATACAAATCGAGGGGAGATTAAGCTCCTGTATTGACCCTATAAAGTATTGCTTTAGACCATGGACTTGGCTTAAGAAGTACAAGGATGAGTTCATTTATTTTAAGTGAATTGTGGAAGGACTGCCAATGTCTTTGTGGCAGGCACAATTGCTACTTGGTCAGCAAATCTTTTTATGGTAACTTTTTTATTAGTCGGTATTAACACTAAGGCATCACTTCCAATAAGCTATGTGATATATGTACTCTTTAAAACAGAGGTAGAGTTTTTTTAACAAACTAGCTGATTTTCATTTTTTTAAGGCCCGAAGTGATATTTGTACCAGTATCTCTGGCACAGTAATAACTCCCATAATCAAAGACTGGTCTCCAGGAAGAAATTTCTCTCTTCTCGTTACTGTCCTCCCAGTGACAGTGCAGATACTTATAGACCTAATCCCAAACTATTTAAATCTATCCCAACAGATTTCAGTGGAGGTTAAAGTCTGAGTCGTTATGTTCAAATGTGCAGGCTGTGATTTTCCCATGCACTTTTTTTTCTGAAGTGGGACAGTTGTTGGTTTTCTGGTGCATTATAGCCAAATCCATAATCTAACACAAGCTTTTTAAGCGATGGTGAGAAGCATAGTGCTGTATTGGATCAGCTCGCACTTCTGTTGCTAGCAGGCGTGGAGAGAGAGCATATAGAGGGGTTATATAACTCGGGAAGGCTTTTTGAACAACGTAATTCAAAACACAAATACAGACATGGTAGCTCTTATAACATGCCTGGTTTTCTGATGCAGTGATCTGTCTTGCTAGCTTACAGAAACTTTTAATTTTATAATTAAAATTAAGAAGATTCTTTGTTTTCCTCTTGTCATAGTAGTTTCTTGTCCAAAATCAGGACACCTCTCCATGATTCATTGATTTTTCTCCAAAGCTACACACTTTTCTGCAAGCTCCAGCACTTGCAGTCCTACTGATGCAGAGAGAAGGGGCTGTGAAAGCCATTCTGCTTCTCATTTGCACACCAATTGACCATCAGCAAGAGTGCAAACATTTTTATCTGGAAACTTTGGGAATATTGATTAAGCTTCCTCTGAAATTTATCATTTATCCAGGTGAATTGAAGCATTATGGACTTAAGCCTGTACTGCTCACGGAGTTTAATCTTTTCACAAAATTGTCACCTTTATTCCAGGCTGAAGGAGTGGCACCGTCTTGCCTTCAGTGACGTGCATCGGTGGCAGGGTGGCATGCCAGCCGCCACCTTGTTCACCCAAGTGCCGGAGAAGCTTCTCCTTTGTTCGGTGTAGCACAGAGAAGAGGCTGCAGCTCAGAGAAATGATTGAATGGCAGGATTAGTGAGCGCTGACTGAGCAGGCCATCTTATCCTGGCAGTAAATCAGAGGAAGGGGAAGTCTGGAAACAGAAGAGCAGCTCCAGTGGGGACACGGCACGAGCCGGAGGGCTGTGGGACAGCCAGCGGGCTCAGGGTAATGGAGCAGGCATCAGTAGTGGAGAAAGAAGAAGCAGTTTTTAGCAGTGAAGCAATGATTAGTCATAGCTTTTTTTTTAAAAAAATGCACAATTTAGAGTATAAAGGAGAAGCAACGTTGTGGTTAATGCAAGAGATAAGTTGCTTTTTGGTTATAAGTATTTATATGTTGCTTTTTAAAGATACAAGTTTAAATAAATCAAAAATTCTGTTATTTTGAGATTTTTTTAATATGAAAAATCAGATAATTTAGCCCAGTTTAGAACAGTACTAAAAGATATCTGGAATATAGCCAGCACTGGATTGTTTCCTAGAGCCATGCTATTTTTTATAACCTCCTGTAGTCAGCATACAGAACTTTTGAATGTTATTTAACATTTAGCAGAATAGTGTCCGTTCAGCCTCTGTTTTCTGGATTTTCCATGCTAATGATTCACATGAACTTTATTTCTCAGGCTTTTGAATCACATACAATGATAGTATCACATTATAGTGACAGATAAAAAGCATTATGTATACACTTGTACTACCGAGATGCATTACACTGTACTTTACTACCCGTTTATATCATTTTCTTACTTCAGCAACTCTGTATCTTCAAAAGAAAGGCAGTATTTATATTCACTTAGAAATAGGACTCAAATATCTTTTCTAAATAAATATTTTTGAAGGGAACAAGTGTATCCTTAAACTCATGTAGGTCAATAAAATCAGTGGAGCTATTTTAGATTTAAAAAACTATAGTGGAAAAGCATAATTGATGCATGTATCATTTGTGAATCCAGCATAGCTCCTACAATCAGGGTCTCACAGAATGGTTTGGGTTGGAAAGGACCTCTAGAGGTCACCTGGCCTAACCCCCCCTGCTCAGACAGGGCCACCTCGAGCCAGTTTCGCAGCACCATGTCTGGACGGCTTTTGAATATCTCCAAGGATGGAGAATTCACAACCTCCCTGGGAAACCTGCGCCAGTGCTTGGTCACCCTCTCAGTAAAAAAGTGCTTTCTTGTGTTGAAGTGGAATTTTGTGTGTTTTAATTTGTGCCCATTGCCTCTAGTCCTGTCACTGGGCAGCACTGAGAAGAGTCTGGCTTTCCCTTCTTCATTCCCTTCCATCAGGCGTTTGCACACATTATGAAGGTCTCCTTCAGAGCCTTCTGTTCTCCAGAAAGCATAACATCTCAGCAGATGAGCGTTGAGACACTCTAAGAATGTTTTGGGGCCTTTCCTATGCTAAACTCAAAGCTAGCTGAAGATGGTGGAAAGACTCTACTTGGCTTTGGTAGGCAGGGCCAGTTTCACCCTTCACCCTAGCTGCTCAATCTCTGCTGTATTTTCCATGGTAAAGCTATAGAAATTTTCAAACTACTCATACCATAGCAATATATATGGTTTCTATCTGTAACATATCCAATGGCAGAATTGTCAGTGGCTTTTTGGTGCAGAGCTTGTAGTTGCCAAGGACCTTTGCTTTTGTAAGATGGGCAGCGTACCTCCATCAGCAGGGAAACGCTGAGTCTTTTCACTTGCAGTTCCCTTCTGAACAGGAAACACCCCTTATATGTCTTGTTCTGTATAAATTAAAATACAGCTTACAGTAGTTGGACTTCTCAGAATATTTTGCTCCTACTTTTCCTTTCCTCCTTCCCCGTGTCCTTTGAATGTCATTGCTCCACGTTAGCATAGGAGAATTGAGGGAGTTGGTGCACTGTGCCTCAGTCAGACTTTTCATGTGTCAAAGTGTGGCTCCCTCCTAGGCAAGTGGCTTTTCAGCTGTTTTGGACCCCATGTATTATGGAACTCCACTGGAAGATTCTAGATCTGGAGGCAATGTATCAGTATATGAGAAGAATTCCAGTTAATGGTAAAGTCATCCAGTTTTAGACTGTGTACCTGAGGAATGAGTAATAAAATATGTTTAAGAAAATTCTTATTCGTTAAAATACATTACACTGCATATATAGCAGTCTGCACTAAAGAAGAAACTGGAAACATAATAGTGATAATTTTATCGATAGAGAATGAAAAATGTTTTTTATATGGGAAATTTTGCTGTAGGCCATGGTCTGCTCTCCCCTGCTGCTCTTATCTATTATGTCAAGGCTGTCAGGGAAAAGAATTTGTTCTTTTCCATTCTATTTTCATTATGTTCTTACCAAGGAGTTCACAAAATATAAAATACCTGCAAGATTTTATTATTTTATTTCCAGTGCAAATAAAACATTGACATATGTTAGTTATGAATAATTTGGCTTTCAGACAGCTGGGAGTGTGAAGATTGGCAGTGTTCCAGTCTCTAATAAGTTACTGCCTTGACTTTAGTAATGCTGATTTCACCAGAATTTATTTAGTCAGGTGGTAGTGAAATAATAATGATAAAAAAATTCTATTCTATATATAATTACAAAAATCACACAGGATATGTGGGTGTTCACATGGCTATGCATTGATTTCAATATGTTTGTTCTCACCACTAATATGCTAATGTCACTCTGCACCTGCATCGTTGGACTGTGGGTTTGGTTTGTTTTCTTGGTCCCGTATCCAGGAGCACATTGCCAAATCAGCAGCTTGTAGCTGATGTTCTAGTTTCTGCCTGGAGCTTTTCCTTTGTAGATTTTGCAATTTTCCATAGTACCAGTAACAGTGATCTTTAATGGGCATGCGTTCTGAAAAGAGCAGAATTTCACTTTAGCTAAAAACACCAAAACTGCAGGTTTTGGACAAAGTCATAGAAAAGTAACAGGTTGGAGCCAGAGAGCACTTCATGGACCTGGACAGAGCAAAATGCCAAAACTGAACCAACCAAGTAAGAGACTCACGCCTTGCTGAGACCTGTGCAGTTTTGCAAAGAATGGTTTGCACCTGACGTACTCTTATCGATAAGAGGATTGCCACGTTGACGAGGGTCATCTGGGTGAAAAGCTGGCCTAGGGGAGACACTGCTAGGAGCGTAAAAGGCAGCACACGTAGAGTTTTCTGACAGTGCCTGTGTCATGTAAAATGAAAAACACTGGGAGGTTGTGAAGGCTGAGACTCAATAAATAAAATACTGAAAAAAATCCCACCTCAGAACTGTCAATAATGTGATCTTATCTCCCTGGCAGTCTAAGGAAGGGATGGTAAAATATGAGTGAAGTTGATTTGGTGACATTAATATAAAATGATGTATACTGTTATCCTTTATTTGTCTATTTGTAAAGATAATGATTTAAACCAGTGGCTTTCAGTCTTTTGGACTGAAGAAGTTTGAAATTTTTTCAGTGGAAACGTGTAGTGAATTAAATCTACTGCTTGGCTTACTTCTCGTAGCCGTTACTTGCAGATATCTGAAGTGTGATGTATGGACCTCCAGGCTGTTATTGATCACTCTTTCTACATCTGTCAGCTCATAAAATATATTTGGCTTGAAATAATGGCCACTTTGTCCCATGTGAGACACAGCTTTAAAACTGAAATCTCAGCAGATACGGTGTAACAATCCTTGCTCGTACTTTCCTCATCTGTTCCCTTCAAAACAATCATTGAAGTCCTCTTTATTTGAAGAGTATCTGCTATTTACTTTCATCACTATACCGGGCACAGGACTGTATCTACAGTGATTTCTGTGGTTTTGTATCACTGGTCTGCCTCTTTGCCAATACTGAGAATATTTTTATTAATTTTTACATTTTTTTATCGGTTTTATTTGGTACCGGCTTCCACTAGCAAGAAAGCTCTTCCCATTTCTTTGGGAGGGTAGTTGGCTGTCCTAAGCCTGCTTTTATGAAATAGCAAACTATTATTTTTTCCTACTAGTTAAAATGATTTCTGTAACTTTCTGCTTGTAAAGGAAAATTCTGGTACTCTCCTAGTTGCTCTTGGAAAAAGTTTGTGTAAACTTTTTTCAAGTATAATTTTGACTGACTTCTCAGGTTTAATTTTATTTTTAATTGATGATATTTGGTTAAAATCCCTTAAAAATTATTTGACACCTGTGGGGTTTTTTTGTTTGTTTGTTTCCCCCCTAACAGATGAATAAAATTTGAAGCTATTATTAGGTTTGTTGTTTTGCATTGTCATAAGCTGTTATGGTGAAGAACAACTTTTTTTTATGTTGCTCATTTCTGATGGCTGGTATGTACTTCTACATAATAGTGTTATAATGGTATTACAGTGGCATCATTTCTTGATGTAATAAATTGGGGCAGAAAACACCTGGTTTCTATAACCAGATTTATATTTTTTCCCCTATCCTGAAAGCAAATCAAGAAACTATGCTTAAGTCATCTGGAAAATAGGCACATAACCTAGTATTTCTAGTGAGTGAGTGCTTCAGATACTTTGAAGGTAGGGAAGATGAACTAGCGTGATTCTCCCTGTCTCGTTACTGCTTTGACAAAGAAACATAAATTCAGATATTTCCTTAAGATATCTTTTTAGGTTATGGTCTTATTCATGAAAGTGCAGCATCCTCTCCAGGCACATTTTACAGGCTTACGAAGAGGGAGTTTGTTCTGTAGATGTTTTCATCCTGCTATATACAGAAGCTTTGTAGATCCTCGAGGCACCTAAATGAGAAATCAAATCTGAGTATAGCATAGAAGAAATAGTAGTCTTGCCTATGGTTGGTGTGAAGTTCTCAGACAGATGTCTAAATAGTAGTAGAATTTGAGTTCAGAATGCTTAAATCTTGTAAATGGTCTTCTGTGGCTCTGTATGTATAGAGTTGGTTGTATGGTGTAAGCACCTAACCACAACTTTTTTACTTTACTATTTTGCAGTGTATTATTGCAAAGTTGCTATGAAGAAGTGTGAGAATAAATAATTACATTTTAAAAATAGAAGCTTAAAATAGACGTATAAATAAAAGAATCACATCCTCATATTGATGCATGAGTTCAACCATTTTGCTAATTTACCTGATTCACACACGTGCACCTCTACTCCTGTTTCCCGTGTGACATCTTGAGCCCCATGAAAACTCAATGGAAGTAACAGGTTGATTCTTACAGTGTGAGCAAACAGATTAAAAGTCGTCGCTTTGGCTTCTGCTGTAGGCTGAAAACTGGTCTGTATGTGCCTTGCAATGGTCTTTCATCATCTGGGAAGCTATTTACCAGTACTGTTTAAAGCAAGTCCCAGTCATTCTTCATTCTTGCTGACAATGGATCATAGACAGCAAAATCCCTGTCCTTTGTTCTTTCCAATAAAATATCATGTTTTGAAGTCTAGCCTTTTCTAAACATATGTGGACAGATATCAAGGTCTGTTAAATAAAATCCTAAGGTAGTTGTTGAAATAAAATAGTTTGTGGAACAGAAGGAACTCTCTCCCTTGGAGAATGACAGCCCTTCACATTTTTTCCTCCAAATTTTGAAGATCATATTGCAAAACAAATTGGATTCCACCTTTTAGAGTGCAGTTCTTGGCAGACCATGGTTGACTTGCAAGTAGGGAGATGCAGTGAACAAATTTATTTAAGCAGCTGTACTAGTTATTGCTGTTGAGTACTTGTATTAAGGTAGTTTAAAATGCTTCTGTTATGAAAAGCCATCAGTTGAGTTACTGTACGCACAAAAGACAGTCCCCTGTTCTGCAGGATTTCACAATTTAAGTGTAAGAGAAGAGACAACTGGATATAAAGACAAAGATGTGGGGAGTGTAAGGGAAAACTAAAATAAAGAAGTCCTTGTCCTGTCAGGCTACTCTCTCAGGTGTGGCTGTGCCCTTCTGGCTAGATGCTCAAGAGCTCTGTCCTGGAGTGTTGGCACTGTGGGCTATGCCTTGTTTTCACAGTCAGGGTGGGGCCCTGCAGGAGATGCACATGCTGCATTACTGATATTTATTCAAGCTTTCAGGGCAAAATTTTTCTTTTTGCTTTCTCTCAAGACATTTTGCTCCCATTATTTTAGCTCTTAGAATAACAGAATTCACAGGGAGAGGGAAGTAGAAGCTAATTCGACTTTTCAATAGAATTCAATAATAAAGTTATCTTAGGTCTTCAAAGCACATTGCTAGCATTATTGTTATTTTCCCCTTGCATTTCTCGTGGAAATACTGAAGTGTTCTCCATGTATTGAGGTGGTGGGATCATAGGCAATGGGAGGTGGATTCATTTTCTCAGTCACAGTAAAGTTCCCTGTAACAAAACCAGATTATTCCACAGGAAAGATAGTACTTGTTCTTGTCAGGGTAATGGCCCAAATTTCTTGTCTGTCAAGTTTAATTATTGTAAGTCCACTATTCCTTTATAATTCTACAAAATATTCATACTAGATCCCTGCAGCTAACAAAAACAACATCTTAGCTAGTAATATATTGAAAACAAATTCAAGAATTTATGAATACAAACTGGTATTTTTCTCTGAGGTTTTCAAGAGTTTGAAAAAAATGAAAAACCCTGAGAACAGGTTTCATAAAATTCATGAAGTATTTTGTCCTTATGCTATTTAACTCATTCCAGTCATGTACCTGTTTCTTTTCTGTGCCATTAAAATTACAGAATTCTACTTTGCCTTATGCAGATTTGATGCTAATAGGCAATAAGTAAAACTTACATATTTTTTTAGTTGTTCTTTTTGATTCTTGGTTTCCATTTAAAGGTAATGTTAGACAAAGGAAAAGGGAAAAAAGTGAATTGGGTGACATATCAGTAAGATCAAAGTCTTGCAGCTCTCCTGGAGTCTGGCATACACTGCAGCACCAAACAGATATACACACCTGGTTGCACAAGCACGCAGTCTGAGTGTAATGTCTGGGAAGGCCCCCCTGAAGGCAACAGGGGTGTTAACATAGATATCACTTAATTTTTTTTGGTATTAGCAGTGACTCTAAGACTTTCCCTCATTGATGTACTTCCCAAATGGAAAAGGAATGGTCCCGTTAACAGTTGCTATGAACTCTAGCTTACCATTTTTCTGTGACTGGGTTGGAGCGTCAGCAGATACACTCTGGAGAAACTGGCTATGACAAAGCAGAATCCATGAATATCTGCTCCAGCTACTTTTACATTTTTAATTGTTTCAAATCCTGAACTGACTTTAGACATGAAGTACCCTATTGTTTGGGAATGCACAATGGATAATAGTAACTTCTGGCAGCCTGGAGAAACGGCCGTGAGGTTAGATGTACATAAGTTTCTATTTATAGTTGTCTTTTGAAAATTTCCAACTCTATTGGTAACACCTTATTTTTTTTAGACTAGTTTTTGATTAAATGCTATTTGATAATGAATGTTGAGAGTGAGTATATAACAAATTTGGAAAGCTGATTTGCATAGCTGACTTTAATCAAGATTTCAAAACGTGTTTACCTTGCTGCCTGTGTTAAATATCTTTTGCTGAACTAATGCTAAGGGCTTAAGAACATTAAGTAGAGTTCTCTGGAGTGTTTGTGATTATGCCAACTAATCCTATCAATCGGGCTGAAGTGAGGGAGGAAGATGACGAGTGTCAGAAGAGGGACAGGAGGATGGGCAGATTCCTTATGCAGGAACAAAAATCGGTGGAGGAAGAGTTGGGAGCATGAAACCCTGTTCAGTTCCCATGTGGAAGGTAGATTCAGGTGCTTTGAAAGAAGTGAGATCTAACAACAGCTATAGATGTGGTGCTACAGCTGTGCACTAATCCACTCTTGGGAACATCTAAACACATTAGACTGGGCTGTGCCATTAGGCAGATAAGATGCATGTGATTATTACTGTAATATCCAAGTGAACAAGGGGCTGCTGTTTATAAGGGAAGTGAAAGCACTTGGATTTGAGAGGAAATTAAATACAGTGAAACGGAGGTACATGATGCCAGGTCACAGGATATTGTGCCTTCACCATGCAGCAAAGTCACAGTGCAGAATTTCTAGCTGAAGTGTCTGGAAATTGTTTTGGGCCAAGGAGAGTCTGGTTGAGAGTGGGAGCATCTGTAGGGTCCCTGACAGTGACTCATGTAAGGGTGTAGTCTGTGGGTGCTTAAATAAAGTGGCAAGCTTTTGGTCAAAAACCCCCACGACTCTTGGAAGTAGCTGTAAGTTTTTGGAGCAGAAGCTGTTTGGAACCTCTGTGGCTTGGGAAAGTGGAAGTGTCGCTTGCAAGTCCTTTTCACCCAAATAAATGCCAGGTGTACTATTTTACGGTGAACCGAGTAGTTTTGCTGTTTGCATAGGACTTTTTCTAACGCTGTCAAATGAAACACTGTCAAAATCTCTGAAGGTGCTCCCATGCAGAGGTGCTTGCCTTTTACTGAATATGCTCATGACCTGTGCCCACAAGGCTGCGGAAAGCACCCATCGCAGTAGTAATGTGCAAAAACTTGTCTTTCGAAAGTTATGCATAATTGGTGGACACTATTTTTTCATGCCATATCTGGGCAAAAATGTGGGTAGTATCCCAAAATGCTTTATTCCCCCCCTCCACTGGGAGTCTCTGTGGAGCAGAGTAACAGTCACCCCTTGTACGGGCTGTGGCAGGAGTGGGTGTCCTCCCTTGTCACGTCCGTGGATGGTCCTATCTTATGGTATGGCAATGGAGAACACAACCTGCTTTTTATTTAGTAAATTAATGCTGATGAGTCGTAACTGTTTACCTCTCATAGTTTTAAAATAGTGACTCAAAAGTGTGTGGGTCTTTAACAGTTCTTCATTACTTTCATAAATTCCCAGTACTCAGTCCTTGGACTATCAATTAATCGGTCTTAATGCTCCATACGGATCCCCTTGACTTGAGGCTCTCTGATGGGTCTATGTGCAAGTTTAAGCATTTCATGAAGTAGAAGGTGGTTTAGGGAGGTGTCTATTTATTTTTCTATACTGCATCATTTTTCTTTTAACAAAGTGTTCAGAAAAGCACCTTTTACAGTTAGCCCAGCAGTCCAGCTGGGAGAAGGTGGAAATGAAGCAGAAATTTGCCCGTCATTAGTAGCTGTCAGCATTTGATAAAATATCTATTTGCATCTTTACTGAGATACAACTATGTCACTACTATTGTGAGTAGCTTACATAAGGAGTCCATCAGATAATGTCTAATCCCACTTTTATGAGGATTAAGCGACTATGTAATGTTTGCATTGGAGTTTTTTTGGTCTTGCAGACAGTTGTGCTATTTATAAAATTTTAATATAATTGTAATACAGTAGTCATAATTGATATTAACGTTAATTGCTTTTCTTCTCTTGACACCCTCTAAGGCTTTTGTCTTGGCATTTGATTTTATTGTTTGACATTTTGCTGCAAAAGTTTGAGAATTGGGTGGCCAACATAGTTAATTCGGCGTAAAATGGATCGACATTTTGATCACATTAGTCATGTACAAGTTTTCAAAATCCTCTGTTTAGAGTCTAAAATATTCTAGTTCTGTTTGACAAGCAGAATACGGTCCATTGCTGCAAAGCCAAAGCTGTGCATATCTGTTAGTAGAAATATTTTGGCTGCCATATTTAACCAAGCTAAAGTTGCAGTGTGGATAGCAATAACGCCATATTTAAGAGGAGCTGACTTCAAACACATTGTCCAGATTGGATCTTTGCATAACTGGAGACAGCCACATGCTCATTTTGTGCGATGTGATGTCCACTGGCTTTGATTGGTTGCAAACTCTTTCCCAAAATCATAGAATCATTAAGGCTGGAAAAGACCTCTAAGATCACTCCCTGTCCTGCAGCCTGCTTTGAAACTTTTACTTCATCTGTCAGGTCTGTTTGCCTCAGATGAACTGCTATCAATCAACAGAGTTTTTACTCACATTTTGGTGCGCTTTTTCAGTATTCAGATTACATTTTTATTCTTTAAGGATGCCTCAAGGAGCCCTCATTCTAGGGCTCAGAAGAATTCTGCAGAATATTTCCCAGCAAGAACACATGGGATGCATGAATTATGTCATTTCCCCATAGTAGCTGATGGAAATATAGGAAGCATGAGAAGCAGGTGAAAGAATTTATAATTTTAGATTGATTCCTTGCCAATGTGACTAAACAGCCCATTAGTGTTGTTGGAGGTGGCTCACACCACAGATGCTCTTAAACGATCGCAAAAGTACTGTAGAGGAATGACTTCATGTTTTCAGTGTAATAGAGACGTTTAGCTTTTCTGGCTAACAAGAAACAAGATACAAATAGTAATTGATCCCTTATCATTAGGAAATTTCGAATTGGTTTTTCTTTTTTTCAGCTGAGGAGGCTGAGGCATATACATGCAGCTTTTCAACAGTGATTGACTGGAAAAATTAGCAATCTATTTTCCAGCTTGAAATCTGGAATTATTTTGAACTGTTGAGGGAGATGGCATGAAATGAAGCAAGCCTGCAGTCTCACTGACTGCAGTAACAGAGGAACTTGTGCTCTCCACAAAATGAGTGAAGAAGAAATAACACTTGAATCCCTGAGAAGATAAATGAGAAGGGGGAAGAGAGCAGTGCCTAGTAATGGCGTGGCAGCCGAGAGAGAGAAATTCACGAAAGGTGACCATTATCTCTGTGTGTATTTCTAAGGATAAAGCCACACAGAGGTTTTGCACTGTGCAAGCTTGCAAAGTAGGATTAATGGGATTTACACAATTCCTAAGCCTTGATCTCTGAGCAGTGGAAAATGTAATCAAGCAGATTCCAAGGAGGAGGTTGGAAAATTAAATGAACAAGATGGGAGAGGGGGGGTTGTATGCTAATTTTTGGATATTTTTTCCCCCCTACAGATCATCATATGTGAACTAAAAGTGCAGCAACATAGAATTAATTACCATATTTAAAGTCACATTCATAATTACTGATGAATTTCACAAAACTTTGAGTCGTATCTGCCATTCATTGGGCAAATATGAGTACAAGAAAATAAAGTGGTGTGAGGAGTTCACCAATGTCTTAAACTTTCTGCTTTCACTTGATAAGTCTGAATCAAAATCAGCTTAGATACCATGGGGAAGTGTACACACATTCCTCAGAGGAAGGCACACACAATCTGGATAGTGAAGGTGATAAATAAAGAAGTCAGAAAATGTACTAAATGGCATCGTGTGAACTCAGTGAATGGAAGGCAGGAGTTAGCTGGGTCATGGATTTTGCATGGACGTTTTAAGAAATGCAGAAGGAAAATGACATTTGGAGGCCAGTGGGAAGAAAAAAGAGTTGTGAAAGAGAAGTGATGGTTTGTCAAACTGTTGATAATTCACTGAGGGAACACAACAGCCAGCGGGCTCCTGAAAGATTACTTTTGTTGGATGAATATGGAGAAGATGCTGTGTGATCACAATGTGTTAAATGGTACTGCAGGGAATAGCTGTATTACCACTACATCTGCGTAAATTAGTAGTGGGGATATAAGCAGACCTTGCAAATAATTTTTTAAGACTCTGTACTGATGCCTAATCACCTTCTGTATACAAATATAGCAAGAGTAGTCAAACTTCCTAGCAGGTTTTGTAGACTTCCTGTTTCATCTTCTTAGAAAACTGTGCTTTGAATAATACACCTTGTTTTAGGTAGTGGGGGGATGTGTGAGTTTGATGACAAGAGGAAGTAGCTGATGTAATTCAGCTGTAGATGAAATCCTACATAAGCAATAACCATCAAGTTCTGGAACAACTAATCATCAGGTAATTTCTTGACTGTGACTCAGTCTGTCAAATGAAAGGACTTAGGAAGATGAAAGATTATATGTTTCCTCAGAGAGATACCAATCACAAACTAATCACAGTATCTTGGGAAGCATCTAGCCAAGCAGAAATTAAATCTTCACTGGGCTTTTCAGTTACACAGTTCTAGTCCAGATGTTCATATTGTTGAAATGTCTTTATTTGTGAGGGAAAATAACGACATGAAACACCACCATCATGGGGTGTGCACTAACTGTGACGATTGCTGACAGGAGGTGGGAGAAACTTTGTTCCACACTGCCTGGGACATGGGTCCCGCTGTCTTAGGAGGAAGGTGGGGCAGAAGAAAGTTAGTAGCTTTGTCACACCGAAATATTTTCATGTGTGCTCAATGCTCACCTAAGCAGACAACCTTAGAGTAAAGTTTTTAGATGCCTCCAGGCAGCTTGATGAAAATCTGCCTGTTTACTGTCTGCCAGGGTGTGCGCAGTGGAAGAAGAGTGGACTAACAAGAACAGAAAAGATACAGAGGCATTTATGGGAGGATTGGAGAGGAAAAGACAGTGTGCACTGGCAAGGTTAGACCACCACTAAACCCCTCAGTATCGATCTTGTTAAATAAATATGGAGCCAGTGGGACAGGTGTAGGTGAAGTGCCCATGTGTTTTTTGTGAACTTAGTTGGCTAGATTAGCATAGGTGAGAAGACAAGAACTAAGTGATAGTGCTGTGAATTCGAGCTTCTGCATGTACCTTAGTTCTTACTGCTTTTTAATGGAAGGAATTGCCCAAATGTGGTGGAATCCTTCTAGGGAAGAAATAATCCAAGTAAAGTTGATTTTGATGATTTCAAGAAGAAATCTCCCTTTTGAATGTAGTCAGTGAGAGCAACAGTCCATAAGAATACATGCTTGGGCTTGTGTTCAGATTATTCAGGTTAACAGGTTTTCAATTTAGTTTCAATTTAGTTTTTTAATTGGACATTTATTGTTTGTTGTGTTTTCTCTCTTAAGCATAGTTTGATCAATCTGTATAAGCAGGTTTCCGATACCTAGGGGCTTTATAACCTTGCTGACAAAGCCACAGCATAATCCGATAGTTGGAAATGTTTATTTAGGGGAATTCAATAATGAGCTGTGATTTTTGAGCTATGTGGTGGCCCGGTGTTGTGCTGACATACAAAGGTGTGGAGGTGGAGAAGTCAGCACTGCTTGAAGTTTCTGGGACCCACACAAGCCTCTTAAAACATGCACTCTGCTGCCACTTTCTAGCCTTTGAGAAACAGTCTTCAGCAACTGTATGAGGACACACAGGAAAGGGGCAAGGGCTGTCTGGGCAAAGCGATCTCATACAGCCCCCAGAATTTGTAAGTTTTTTCTTTTTTTCAAAACTTTATGGAGAAAAGTTGATTTTCTTGTGGAAAGCAAGTGTTTGAGATACTGCCTCACTGCATTACGATGATTTGATATGCTAAGACTTCAGAGGGCTGTTGGTGGAATCGAGAAATGATTTCCTGATTTCACACTAGGCGGGATGTGTCCTTTTGATGGTTTTTCTATTTACATTATTTTCTAAGTTTCTCTGAAGAATCAGAAGTTTGTCACTATTGATAAGGAGACTGGATTCAGTGGACTATGCTTTGAGGTAGTATGGATACATTTTTTTAAGATGCTTGGGTGGTCTTATTCACGTGTTAAGAGTATTCTGGCTTCACGAAAGTGTTTTGTTCCAAGACGGAATGACAGTGATCTTGAAGTCTTTTGCCTTTCCAGTGAAGAGACATAGTCTGCCTGTTGGAAACATGAGGATGTGTGAAGTTATCAGTCCACTGCCATTGTGTGGTCCTCAGGCATTGCTATACTTTGTTTTTTCCTGTCACATGTAGTTTTTCTTTGGAGCATGAAATGTGTGGGGCAAGGGAAAGGGCTTAATATATGGGCATTTCAGTCTAGTGTCATGGTCTGTAATATATAGGAGGTGATATATATGACTGGATGATTGCCTTGTCCTGTCTGGATTCAAGATCTGCTAGTCCCCACTAAAGATTTATACATATTTTTTTCCACATACTTCCTTCTAGAAGAGCCTGTTTTCTGGGAGAGGAAAGAGGCACTGTACTGAGCTTTTTTGACTCTATGACCTTTCTTTGTGGATGTTGTACAAACTTTCTCCTTCTGTTAGCCCTAGGACACTCCCCTGGACTCTCTCCTGTGGCTCTTTTCTGTACTTCTTTTATTAAGTATGACTGCAAACTCTGCGATTCATGGGATTTGGGGTGCTGCAACATGCTGTGATACTACTTTTTGAAAGTGCTGTGCAGGCTTATATCACATAAGATCCCTTATAAGATATTATAATTAATATTTTGGAATTTGAAAAGAAACTTTTTTGTCACTATGCCCATCACTTCTTTTGCAACATCAGTTACAAGAATTGACTTTTTACATGCTGACAAATTAATAAGAAGTTTGTAAAATTAAGGAGCTGCAAGTCAAAAATAAAGAGTAAAGGAGAAGTGAAAGTAACAGCAGTAATGGTAATTAATATAGATCACACAATAAAAACACTCGTACTTTTAGATATTTTTAAATTGTCTACAATTTAGACAATAAATCTATTTAAACAGAATAGATAAACCTCTCTGTGAATGAATTGTAGTATAATTGATTTACATCTCCAAATCAATGATTAGTAAATTAGGCCTCTAACATGTAATCTGGAACTTGAAAGTGGTAACCTACTCTTGTTATTTCATGATTATGCTTACTTGATGAGCCTTGATTGTCCCCTAAGAAACAGAGACAGATATGTGATTTTCTTTACCTAGCAGTTATATTACTTAGCCTTTACACTTTGAATAATGTAATTGCAGTAATGGACCTATTTAAAAAAAAAAAAAGGCAGCCAGTTTGCTGTGAAGGTATTTTATGTAACCCTTAGATACAGAATAGGAGCTTTAGTGAGCGATCTAGTACGAGACGTGTCAGCACGCTGCTGCAAAACCCAGTACTGCCGGGGCACAGGAGTGGCACTGGGCCAGGTCATGATATAACAAACACCAAGCCTGGGGGGGTCGTTCTGTCATGTGATTGTTGGAGACTTGACCCTACTTCTGATGGTGGGAAAAAAAAAGGCAGTCACACAGAAGGTCCATTTAACATACTTCTAGCAGTGATGGTAAATAGCTGGGGTAATCAACATACAAATAGGTAGTGTTTAAATAACTGTGTGGGGTGATGATACATCAAAGGGCTGTGATAACAAATTAATATGTGGCTTGAGTGATCACCCTTTGTCCTGCACCGTCCTCTTCCAGAAACTGATTGTCTGTTAATGCCACTCACACTGCTGTCACGTCTCCATTTTCCTTTTCGCCCCTGAGCTGTGTTGCAGGCAGTCATAGCTTCCTTGGCGTGACCTGAGACACGGCTCTTCTGCCCTCTCAGTAGCTGTCTGTACTCCGTATTGCTTCAACATCCTTCACCTTCTACTTATGTGTGCTTTTCTGGTTCTTTCGTGTGTTTTTTTTTCTCCTCTGATTTTTTTTTCTTGTGAGATCCACATTCCTACAGATGGGTTTAGAATATTCTTGGAGCTGATTCAATCTTTTCATTTAGAAATGCAGTCATCTTTAAGAAAATGTATCAGTTCTATAAGCAGAGTACTAACACTTTCTTACAAAATCATTGTGTGTTTTTTTTTTTTTGTTTTCTCCTGAAGCCGTATGCGTATTTGAAGGCAGAACCTACATTGAAGGACAAAGAGAAACTGTGTATTCAAGCTCAGGGGACTGTGTTCTGTTTGAGTGCAAGGTAAGAATACTGCTGATGGAAAAAAAATTTCTTGCATGGTAGAAATATTAAAGTCCCACTGGAAGAAACTGTTGAAATACAGACAGGTCTACCTTAGGAACTGGCAACAGAAAAGGCAACTAGGGGGTCCTGTGTTTATTTTGTCTTACGGAGTTTCACATCAAATTTTGCAAATACATTTACTTTGCATAGCTGCTAGCTTTGATTATGCAGCTTGACAATCAAGCTGCATTCTTTCCTCCTTAGGTATCATCTCCATCATCAGTAATAAAACCCCAGCAGACTACCTCATGTTTCCACTGACACATGTTCAATGTTGTTGTTCAAAATTATGCGCTCAGGTATGAGAGACGCATGGGCGTGATGGGGGCATAATTTGGAATTCAGGAGAATTCTTAGTGGAAAAGCTAGATGAAAGAAGGAAAAGAGCTGGCACACCAAGTGTCTGGTTGTATTTCTGGTGATGGAAATTGGGTAGAGTCATTGTTTTATTTGTAAACGGAACACACCTGATGCTGAGTCAGTCTTGTCCTGCTGCATGAGCAGGGTTGCTCTTCAGGGCACAAGTGCACTTTAAGGGCAAAATATACCCCAGGGACAGCTGCGGGTTGGGAATTACATCAACTGCTGCAGTTGGTCCCCTGTTGCCTCTGGAGGGGAGGGATGGGGAGGAATTTCCGCTGGTTACAGAGCTGTGTGGTGGAGCTGGAAACCTGAACGCACATTTCGAGGGCAGAGAAATAGAGGGGAGAAGCTCCTCTGGCCACGCTGCAGCTATCTATCGGACCAGTTTCTGGAAATCTCAAAAACATTTTTGTACAGTTGTGAAAAAGTTTGTTTTTACAACGAGGAACTGGGGACTGTTGTCTTACTGCTGTTGATTTTAATCTTTCTGAGCTTAATTCCTGGAGTAGGAGCTTTGAAACCCTCTTCAGAAAGGAAAGGAGAAGCTGACCAGAAATAATTTGGGATTCAGTCGTACGCTTTTCAGGGCTGTGAGCTTGTATTTTCAACATGACAGCTGGGACATGAATTCTGCGATTAGTCAATGAATATAATTAACAACCATCAGAAGTTATGTGATGTTACCTTGTGTTTCTGGCAGCTGGCAAGTGCGATACTGTATGAAGAAAATGCCTCTGTTGGCTACGCTAGTCTGTATTTTGTTGATTACACTTGTTTGCTGGTGGGCTGCCTGGCTGTCCTGGTAGAAAGATTAAGCAGCAACTTCGGCTGATTCACATGCTGTTTCTTCAAGGACCAAAGTACATACAGTTTCTGCTGAACAGCCTTGTGAATGATAATTCAGAGCAGAAAATCCACATACTGTAAACTGTGTTGGTCAGCTAGGAAGTCATAGGTGGGCAGTATTTTATTACTACCAGAGTTTTCATAAAAGGATATAATTAACGACTCCAGCTCAAGAGAGACTGAATAGGAATGGCGCAAGTACTGATTTTATGCTTGAAGGCTTATGATGATGTTATCAAGGCAATGTAGGAAATTTCTTCTTTTCATTTGCACGTAACTCTAAACATGATTTTTTCTTTTGTTTGGCTGCTGCAGTTGTGTCTGCTACAGGCACACACTTTTCTGTTTGAATATTTGAAAAAAAGTGAATGAAAATTTTTCTTCCAAAATAGAATTTGTAAAAGAACTAAATGTAATCCAGGCTATTCTAATTGTTATTATTCCTGTCAAAGGAGTTTGTTTTCTTTATTTTGTGGGATTGCTGGGTTTTTCTTGTTCTGATGTGCAACACCTCTGTGGCTGGTTTAATTTTCTGTGTTATCAGGTTAGGGTTGGGATCTGTGTCAAGATTGCTTAAGATAAAATTTGAGAAGTAATTTTGATATTGGCTGTTATGTTCATGTTTCATTTTTGTATTTCATGCTTCATGTTTAAATCATGAAGAATATTCAAAATTAAATGCTAGGTTAAGAATAATAATACATGCAATGGCTTATGCATGATTTTAGGCACTTTTCTTGCATGTGGAAATACAGGGTCCTGAGTTCAGGGAGCCCATATTTCACCCAGATTGCTGATTTTAAGGCAGATGCCTCTCAAGGACATGTTGTTTGCCTTTTTTTCCATCTTTGCCATATCATTGTTAGAGTATATTAGATTAGATATAAGGAAGAGATTCTTTACTATGAGGGTGGTGAGGCATGGGAACGGGTTTCCCAGAGAAGTAGTGGATACCCCCTCCCTGGAAGTGTCCAAGGCTAGGTTGGACGGGGCTCTGAGCAACCTGGTATAGTGGAAGGTATCCCTGCTCATATGGTGGTGGGGGATGGAACTAGATGATCTTTAAGGGCCCTTCAAACCCTTACCATTCTATGATTCTGTGATCATGACTAGAGCACTGCAAGACACAGTAAAATAGGGCCCGAGGGAGCCCAAAGGTGGTACATCTGTGGTAGCCAAATTGCTAAGGCAGGCATTTCAAGTGGTCAAACTGCAATGATTGCATGTGACCTGCACGAAGTGCCTGAAGATACTCAGATACCATCTTGCCATTGGACATTTCCAGATGTCTGATCCAAGCTTAGCTGAGAAACCCTTTCTTTCCTAATAGGGAATCAGTGCCTGTTTTCTTCAGTGTTACTACCACAGTGTTGAAATCAGAGATGTTCAAGTTTGATTGTACTTGCTGTATAAATAGCAAGTTGCTTTAGAGTATTCATTGTGAGGACCCTTGACTCTGGAATCTGCTGCCTCAGTTTGTGAGAAATAATTGTTACTCTTTCAGCCATAATTTTAGGAGAAATTTCTGAGGCAAGTTGCTTGACAGCTAAGAGAAGAGAAGAATGAGAGCAGTTTCCACACTTTTGCTTGCTTGAAAAGGGTTGCATATAGGGAGGTTCCTGATGCTTTTGTTGTGCTATGTTGTCCTTTCAAATGCTTTTCGAAGATACCTGGAGTTTGGCATAGGCAGTTTTTTGTTTGCACATTATAATGCCAAAATTCTAATAAAACTATCATTTATCTGTGTTTCTTCTCTCACAACATTAACCAGTTACCTCAATTTCACAGAACCACAAAATGCAGCGTATTCCAAAAGACAGTTGTACAGCTTTGAACTGCCCAGAATCTCAACAGATCCCCTTATCTCACAGTTGCTGCAAAATCTGTAAAGGTAAGGTAATAGCGGGATATATATAAGCTCAGTGTAATTTTCCATTCTTATAGGTTACATAGACTTTTTTCTCATAATTTCAAATAGGACACTCCTACACATGATAATTGCTATAGATCTTGGGAAGCTGAATAGATAACATCTGCATCGTGACATCTGAAAATTGTTTGTAAAATGTCTAATAAATTCTGTCAAACATTTTACTGGCACTTGTGCTTTTCATTCTAGCCAAAAGTGGGTGAAAGGTCAAAGAAATCATATACAAATTAGTGATTTTCTACCCTTCTCCCACTCCGGTGTCCAAAGAAACTGAGATTGGAGAAATGACCATGTTCCCCAGCATCTTTTGGAGATGCTTTGCGATGCCTCTTTCAGAGGACTGTGCTATGCAGTTATTTGAAGACTGGAGGAATTTGTTCATCTGTTTGGGGTTGTAGTCTACATCTAGAAGCAGAAGCTTTGGGAAATATTTTTGTATGCTACATACCTTTATGTGCTACACCTAGACTCATCCTTACCAAAGGGGAGAGGTTCACAAAGTGCTCTGTGTCTTGAGCCCACTCTGTTTATGTGGACTAATACCAGTATCTTCAAAGCTCCGAGCAATTGCATGAAGTGGCTATGTCTGTTTCTTCTATAGCTAAATAATGATAAATTGATACTAGGCATGAAAGAAGATGTTAGACTCTTGGGCTGATTTTAGGTATACTTCAGTGAAGAGTGCAGCTCTACTTGTTTCTGTGGTACTCGGTGCAAGCATGAAGGATATGATTAATGACATCAGGCAGAGAGATAAGAAAGTAGAAGAGAAGAACTTAAAAAAAGTTGATAGGTCTTGAAGTCTGTCACAATCAAAAAGGATTTTTAAAATGATAATTTTCTATAAAATCTTCAGTGGCTTAGAGAAAAGAATTCTGTTTCTTGTACCTGGTATAGCTAGAAAACTTTAATATATGTCAGAGGAGCGCTTTCTGAACATTTTCAATTCTACCTGAACCATACTAGCTTGGCCTCTCATGAGCGAAGGAGCTTATTCTTTAAACAATAAGCTGCTCTATGCTATTATTCAGCAGCATGTATTTTTTTTATTAATACAGCTGACAGATAAGTGTTAAGAATCTTAGAAAAAACAAAAAATCAGTAAAAAAGCTGTCACCCTTTCTGGATAACATGTACATTCTTAGTTATTTAATACTAAAGTCTGATACAGCAATCCAGGCCAGGAAATCCAAAAAGAAGACTACTGCTTTGTCATTAACTCAGGCTTCAGTGAGACAACGAAAAGGCAAAGAGTAGATGTTGCCATGGCCAGAGGTAGCTCTTGACACACACACTTCTGCTGTCATCAATGAGTATTGAAGACCCATAACGCTGATAGAAGTGCGGAGCTTTTTGCTTCTTAATGTCCTAACAGCACTGTGGTAGCTACAGTGAAGTATAATATTTAAATAACATTACCTAATTGTATCTCTAGGCTACAGGGAGTCAATCCACAGCAGGAAAGAAAGGGAGAGAGAAAGCAAAACATCTGCCTCTCGTGTGATGGTAGGACTGTGATTGCATCATGACCGTGTCACTGGGTCTCAGTACTAAAACATTCTGCCTTTACGGGCTCTTCTGTTTCCCTCATTTTGTATTGCTTGGTTCGTGTTGCTTCACACTGTTCACGAGCTGCCCAAGTGCAAGACACCTCTGTGACCTGATGTCCAAGCAGACTCTGCCGTTGTCCTGCTTGAAGTGCTCATTTAACTTAGCTTCTATAAAGTTAGGGGTAGAAGCTCTTTCGTAGCAAAATATGAAGCAGAAGGCAGGTGGAGTGGTAAAAATAATAATCTTTACTGCCAACAAATACTTGTTTGTTATCTTGTGAGGCCTGTTTTGTAGCCTGATCCAGCTTGCGTTCTGGAGCTGTTGCTGTTCCACCAGTCCTGGTCCTCGAACCTGACCCACATTCGCCAGTTCTCTTGTAGGAGATTTTGAGACGAGAAGATAGTTAAACAACAGTGAAGTCAATTCTAATGCTTCAGTTAAAGAAGAAAATTTTAATCAAATGAAATTATTGAGAAAGCAATGAAGGAGACAAGCTCCACACCATTATAGACAGATGTGGAAATTGTGAAAGCTTCAAGTCAGTTACTACAATCAGCTTGAATTCAGCGTAAGAAAGGGTGCTTTAATGGTGTTCAGCAACATAGCAGTGTTAGATTTCATGAGAGCAAAGAGAAAGAGTTTAGCAAAAACTACTGAGTTGAAAGGTTCAATCTGTATTTTCCAGCCTGGAAAAGAACTTCAGAATCTTAAATATTTGTGACTAAGGTGCAGTGGAAAGCAGTCACATTCAGGAAAAATGGAAGGGAAAAAATAGGAATATAGGAAATAGGGATGGCTAAAAGGTGAGATGAAATGGAAAGTATGATGCAATCAGGGAAAAGTCTTCAGTCAGTGGAGCTTGAAAGGAAGAGATAAGGAGAAGAGGAAAGCAAAACAAGTCAATGCTAATCAAAGACTTTTGGTTAAATATGGAAGGATTCTATAAATACACTTGGGAACAAAAAGTGCTAGGAAAAAAAGTAATACCACTAGTAAGTGAGCTACTGAGTGTCTAGGCTATGGAACTCTTCTATAAATGTCCAAAAAAAAAAAGAGAAAGAAAACAAAGAAAAATACATAATTAAGAAGTGTCCTGTAAAAGTACTTAACAATGACAAGGAGACAGCAAGGGGATTTAAGCAAGCCTATCCAGCCGCCTTCGATCAATGCCAGAACCTGAAATTGAATTGAAGACGTAGACACAGTCTGTTCTTGTGACCTTTACTACTCCTTTCATCTGTTTCATGCTTGGTACAATTTATTTTTCTGTATCTCATGCACAATAGAAAGGTATTCTTTGACCTAACTGAAAAAAAGATAGGACTGTTTTTGACAGGGATATTTTATAATCCTCAGATTCTTTTTAACCCTCAGTTGTATTTGTTTCTATACAGGCCATGATTTTTGCACGGAAGGACATAACTGTATGGAGCATTCTGTCTGCCGAAACCTAGATGACAGAGCTGTCTGTAGCTGCCGAGATGGCTTCCGAGCCCTTCGAGAGGACAATGCCTACTGTGAAGGTAATACCTTGTGAAGATGCTTAGCTCTGCTGTAGAAGTTACCACGGAAAGAATGTATTGATTCATGAGTAGTCAAAGGGATAGGCCTGTTAGATGCAGTGAATTAGATATGCAGCATATTAATCAACTAAAATAGCTCTCTCTCCAATTAAGTTCTTTGAAAAAAAAAATCTGATCAGTGTCAAAGTTGCAAGTTAGTATTGCTGAGTTCTTAAATTTGAAGCATACTTCCATAGGAAAGTTTTATTTTTTCATAGTATTCAGATGTTCAGGCAACCTAAAACTCATCCATTTGAACAGCATGTTAGTACAACATTCCATTTCTCTTTTCACTGCTGCCTGTTGCCATTCTCTCTCCCTAGGAAAGAAGTTAATGCTATAGACTCGATACTAGTATTAATCGTACTGAGTAATGATTTATTATTCAAGCTGCTCTGTTTGGTATCAGGGAGCAACAAGCTACTTAATCAGAAGAGAAGCCTCTATAATTTGTGTCTAGTGTAATCCTGTGGAAAAAAACCCATCCCCACTCCAGCAGCAAAAGCCAACGTCCCCTGCACAATCTCTTCACTTTTGTGCTAACTGCTACTCTTCCTCATGAAAACCCTAATTCTGCAAACACATAATACTGGTGTATTATGAGGCCATTCTTACCATAAAAGCTAAAGTGTTGGCAGCAGGATGACCTTTGACTAATAAGGAGTTTGGTTCAGATTTAGCCTGCTAAATTGAAAGTTAAGCATCTGTGAGTAGAGTCTAAGGTACTCTGCAGTCCCACCTAATACCTGGGTTGTTCTCTGGCTATGCACAAATGAACGGGACGAAACAAGGCCTTTTAAGACTGTTCCTTTGGCTGAACTCTGCAACAGTTCATGCCTGCAGCTTACTTGAGTTAGTAGCTGCATTAACGTCAGTGGGAATGCACATCTCCAGATTTAGATTTGAGAATTCATGACTGTTTTCAGGAAAGGAGCATATAATTAATTCAGCTTTGCATACCTCTCTGCTTAATGTTTATGGTAAGCCTTCTGATGGAAGCCTGTTTTGAGAACTAGAACTAAAAATTATGCAGAAACAAATCCCTTGCCCCTCATCATGTCCCAGCACGCATCTGACATCAGGACCTGCTGTATAGTTTGTTCAGTGTTGCAGCATCGGCCACTTTTTATGCCATAGTCCCTGGAGACTATGCCGAGGCTTAGGCTGTGGATCTGCATTTCTGGGAACTCATCAAACATTTCCTTTTTGAGGGAGTCACTGGAGCAATGGAGTTACAGTGAATTCAGGTGCTTTAAGGTTTTTTTTTCTGTGGCTCTATTGTTACTCTGCTGAAGAAAAGCAGAAAAACAAGTTATACTCTCTTAGTGATCTCCACATCATTCTAATTAGTCTGTTGCTATGTGTGCAACTTGCCAGGCATGTCCTAAGAAGAAAAAAAAAGAAAAGAAGCATTTTGATCAGCATTGGTGGTGAAATGATTAGATGAGGGTTGCACAGCAGATTATCATATATGAGACTGATGCATTCATATTACAAGTGGATTTACCAGTTTGTGCAGTACCTGAATTCAGTATGATAATTCTTGGAGATTTCTTGGCCCAATTGCTTCTGTATGGGCAAATGATGTTGTTTATGTGTGGTAATTATCAATCTGCTTAAGTGCTTTCAAAAAACTTGTGTAACTGAGTGAAAGGTTGGGACACATAACTTACATAAAAATAAAAATTGTGTTACTATGTTTGGATGCTGTCTTAAAAATGTGCATGATTTAGGGCCTGATCCAGGAACACTCACTTACACTGAGGATAGTGGCAGTCAGTCCCATTAGGAAGATGTGTCCATCAAGCAAGCTCATGAGGTTGGGTCCCTGCCAGATGAGGTTCTCCCAGCTGAGGGTGAAGGTAACTCAGCAGTCAAACCAGCCTAGCTTTGCTGCCAACCATGTGCCATAGCTGCGGTGTGGGCACCGCACTTGAACTATGGACATTTGGTACAGGGGTCCAGACCTGGCCTTGGCTGGCCATCCGTGGCTGAGTGTGGAGGTTGTATGCTGGGAGCAGGGAAATAAGGTCACAGGCTGAAACTTTAGGATTGTTTTTGTGGAAGACGAGGGGCAGGGGACTGAAATATCCGTGTTTCTTCAGAGTTGTGCTTTTAGCATTGTATCCCTTTTTCCATCCTAAAAGTCTCTGAGCACTGAGTTTTTTATTACTGGAAGGAGAATTACCTTACTCTTACCTTAATATGAAACAATAGCACAATGGCAACAGTGTAACACCAAGTCTTTTCAGGGTCCCATCCCTCATCTTGAAAGGCTGAAATGGTCCCAACCTCCCTTTCTCAGCACATACCCTTTCTTCACTGTGCCATTGTTGTGGCTTTAATTACGAGAAATGCCAAGTGTGGAAAAGTTGAGTTAACCCAAAGGGTTTCAGAGAAGGCTTTTTGTAATGGATGGAGCCCATGGGTATGATAGCTGTTTCTGTGTTTGCGCTTCACAAACTTCAGATACACTGCAATGTTGGATGTCATTGATTCTGTGTTAGAGGCAAACTTCACTGAATACAATGCTGATTTGTGCCTCAGCACTGTCAAAATTCAAAGAATAAACAGAAGTAATGATGCTCCCATTGGCAGAACTTCTGCTTAAGGTAGAAGAACAAAAATAAAAATATTCAAAGCTTCTTTCAGTGTGGGTCTGGAAAAGCTGCATAAATTTCTGAATGATGGAAGAGTTTGGCTTCAGTCCTAGAAAGAACTGGTGATTTTCCAAAGCTGTGTGATGTCTCTAGATACTCTTATGGTGGATACCTTTCTGTTTTATAATAATAATATTTGTTAATATTTATGTCACATTTAGCTTTCCCTTGGAGAACTGGTAAAAGCAACACTTAAAGAATTGGGATTTCTTCATTTACATGCTGTAAGCCTTTTTCCAAGTACTCTGAAATCTATTTTCTGCCTCAGGTTATTATGTAGTTTGAGTTACCTTATCGGCAGGTTGGGTATGGATTAGGCTGTGCTGCCCAGGTGTAGATGCTTTTGAATATAGCATCCTTGGTGTATAGCCTACCTAACATCACGATTTTACAAAAACAGATGTTCTGATGAAGTGTAATTAGTTTTTCCCAAAGCAACACCTGCAGTGCCCTTAAACTGATGATCACCTTCTGGGATATATTTCAAACAGTGTTTGGTACCCGCTACAATTCTGGTGGTGGAGTTATGCTGAAAAGGTTTTTAAGGATAAAATTTGTGACTCTTGGCTATCAGGATATTCTGATTCCTCTAGAGGAGTGGAATATACCCATATTTCAAATAAGATGGGTTTTCAAATAGTCTGCTGATGGCAGTTTTAGCTGTTCTCAGATGCTTGAACCTAAGCTGTTTTCACGCACCATGTCATCCACTTTCGGTGGTCCTCTAAAGATATGTGTGTGAAGGAGGTGTTACTTGTACCCTTTGTGAATTGTACTTGGACAGATTGCTTGAAATCCAAGTTTATGATTTAGTAATAGCACTCAACTACCTCTGTGCAAAGTCTGATTTCACTTCAGAAGTGTTGCCAAGGATTCCTGATTAAACAGAAAGGAGACCAGGCTCAAGAAAGCAGACAGGAGAATGCAGTAATCTTTTGTAAGCACTGGGACAGAATGTAATCTAAGAAAAACATGTTGTTTGCTTCTTTATCAAGAGGATTTTGCCTGATACAGAGTCCATTTCACATCATGTACTGGTTTTGACTGGTATGGAGCTAATTTTCTTCATTTTCCTCACAGCCTGTATGGTGCTGTGTTTTGAATTTTTATCTAGAACAGCTTTGATAGCACGCAGATGTTTCAGCTATGGCTGAACAGTGCTTGCACAGCAGCAGGGCCATCTCTGTTTCTCACTTCCCCCGCAGCGAGTAGGCGGGGGGTGGGCAAGAGGCTGGGAGGGGACACAGACAGGACAACTGACCCCAGCTGACCAAAGGGATGTCCCCAGCCTCAGGCTCCATGATGATGTCGTTCTCAGCAGTAAAAACGGGTGGCCGTTGCTTGAAGACTGGCTGGGCATCAGTCTGCTGGTGAGAGCTGGAGTGTGATTGCCTGTGAATCACTTCTTTTCCCCTTTTCCTCCTTCACTTATTAAATGGACTTTGTCTTGACCCGTGAGTTTTTTTTCTCACTTTTGCTTTTGTTATTCTCTCCCCAGTCCCACTGGAGGGGGGAGCAAATGAGTGAGAGACTGGTGGGTGCTGAATTGCTGGCCAAGGTGAACCCTCCACTCGTTACAAATTTACCTTATGGGTGTGTGGACCATAATGTTTATCTTCTCATATTTGGGAATTTAATTGTACTAGTTGCATGATTTACAACCTAGTTAACTTATCTTAACAGTTTGGAATCATTTAATATTATTAAACAAACTTTTGTGAAACCATTTTCCATTTTTATTCTAATTTATCCTATTACCTGAGTAACTCTGCTAGTTTCTCCGCTGTTGCCATGTTTGTCCCAGTTTCAAATGCAGCAGCTGAAGTGAGACCAAAGACTGAGTGACTTCGTCTAAATTTGAGAATTGCATCAGCTTCGCTGATGATTGTCCCTTGAGGGGAGAAAGTCTTCACTTTAGAAATCTGCTTTTGGATAAGCTGACTTGATTTGAGTCATCGTGTGTGGTGGTCCTTTAATGCTTCATCCTTCACAGTGGGAAGCAGGCAGTCTTAGAGGATGAATTGTCTCTTTCCAGAGTAGATGCCTGAAGCAGGTCGGAAGCGCCACTTGGTTGGACCTCATCAGGTTTCCCTTAGCTCAGAGTAGTATGCTCTCATTCTGCTTGGAAACATTTAGTAATTTATCCCTGTGTTTGGTTAAAAATGCTAATGTGTTATTCAGCCCTCTTCCTCAACAACAAAAGCATTACACTTCTTCACTTACCTAATTAGTACAATCTGATGTTAATCTTACTGTTAATCTTGTTGTTTTAAACTACTGGATTACAAAAATAAAGTACATCTTCACAATGAGCCTGATTTCTACAGATTGCAGCGAAGAGAAGAGATCTTACAAAAGATAAAAAGTAATAATCAAATTGCGGTAGGATACATGTTGCACCACGTTGGCCAAGTGCAGTAATCAACAACACATTTTTTGTTTTGGCAAGTGTAATACTGAGAAGAGTCTAAGTAAGACAGAGACATCTGTAATGGAGATAAACCCCAGTGTATTGAAATATATTCTATTAATTCCTCCGGGTCTTTCATAACCAGTACTGGGCTATCTGCTAGCTTTGCTGTCTTCACAGTATGCACTGTATTCTTTGGGTGAGAGTCTTACCTAGGAGCTCTGCAGTACTGTCAGTTCTGTGAAACTGGGAAGGTTATCCAAGCTTCCTCTTGATACATAAATTCTTTTTTCTAAATGAGATGTGGCAATAGTATCACACATAGCTAAGAAATAAAGATTTCCATCTCCATCAACTGGCACTGTTTGAGTCATTACCTTATCGTTTTGGGTTGGGTTGGAAAACTAATCAAGCAGAAATAAAAACTTTCACTCCAGGAGGACAAAATGTTATTTCCAAATCTCTATTTAAAAGTAATTAAACATCATTAATATTAAATTTAAACATTAATATTAAAAATTTCAGTATATTATCAATTATTAATATTTCTCTTGGCAAAGGCATTAAGTGTCATCTTATTTCCATCATTATGTTACTGAGGCATCTAAATATGATTAATTATCTGGCCAGGTCAGTGTATCAGAGTGGGCCAAATCCTTCTTGTCTGCCATGGCTCTTATTCAGGAAGATAATAAAGCATATTCCTAACTTAAAGTATACAAGTATTATCCCTGACACCAGTTCGTAAAGTGTGGTGCATACTGGGGCACAGATAGTCCCACCGTGCGTAGCAGTGGAATGGTTCGTAGGTATACAGATTGGAGGATGTGATTGAGTGTTGTCTGATTTTGATTACTTCTACAGGAAGTATGTTCAGACTGATTCTACCATATACCCATAGCCAGGACTGACCGTGATGTTATTATGATAAAAAAAAAGCTGAAACTAATCGTATAAAGGGAGCCCCTTGGAAACTCTTTTAAAGTCTTCTGCTCTACCAGTGTCTGGTAAGGAGATGCTTTCTTGTACTGAAAGCATCCCTTTTCCGCCAGAAACAGCATACGTTGCAATTTGTTATTAAATGAGAAATTAAGGTGAAAGTTTTCATACAAATTGCTTACATCTGCAGCCTCAAAGTGAAAGAGAAAAGAAACTAAAGCCTTCATTTTGTTCTTGTTTTCCTTTATTTCCAGTTTTTACTAGTAGCTGGGAGGTGACTACTGGAAGAATTAGATGCTGTCACTGTGCTGAAAAGTACCCAAAGCCAGCTGGTTGGTTTTCTTTTGTAACTTTTAAAACCTCAGGCTAAAAGTGCAACACATCTTAGGATATGTAGAGGCTAGATCCCCAAGAGCTTGTAAAAAAGACGCAGAAAAGCCCCAGCATTAAACAAAACTGAACTTAAAGTAAATACTCTTTCATAAAGAGTGCAGAGCAATAGCAGCCACGGTGATTATATCTGTTGTGGTACTTTAGCTAGTGTGGCATCGTTTGAGAGACAGCTGAGATGTGATATCATCACTTTTTTCTGTAGAACAGGCAGTAATTTACTGGATAGCTTGCAGGAATATGCTCCATGCTTTAGACCCTACCTAAACCCCAGATGCAGGCTAACCCACCCACAGGGGCTTTACCACAGCTTACAGGTACTATCCTGTTATGCGTACATCTGTCCTCCCACAAAACGTTTTGACAATACACACATCCAGTACAATCTGTGCTGTCCCTTCCTAAGAAGAATCTGATATGTATTTGTAGTTTCTGTATTGTATTGTATTATATTAATGCTTCTTATTCCCCTTTTAAAATAGGGGAAAACAAAAACAGTGGCGGTGGCAAGTATTTCTGAATTCTTGACATTCACAGTTCAAAATGATGAGAAGCTGTCATACTTCAGAAAAAAAAAAGAAAAACGTTATTTTGCAATTCAAATTTAAAGACCTATTTCTAACTGAGTGTAATGCTGAAGGGGGATGGGCCATCAACTGGAGTCTCAGTAAGTTGTTCTGGTATTTGGAATTCACTAATTAATCATACACAACATCCTTTTTATTCTCAATATGCAGCTACAGCAGATTGGTTATTTGATACCTAAGGAAAGGCCCTCCCGGGATGCTTTCATGTCTGACAGAAAACTATATGTAATTACTTGTTTTATCGTGTATACACTACCATATGAATTAATTATAAGATATTAAATAGTAAGAAGATGCAGTTTGCCAAGTAAAACATTACATGATGGCAGAAAATATTTGTATTCAAAAATATACTGTGTGATATATATTTTTTAAACTACATAATGTATCTGGAGTCCAGTGATGTTTTGATGAGACTGAGATGCAGATTTTGTTTTCTTCCAAGAGTCTCACTTGCACTGGTAGCTGTTGAATATCTCCTACTGCATGTTTAACAAAGACAGTTTTATCTCAACGGTCTGTCTTCCTTTCCAAAAACTGGGGCAAGCTGAAATAAAAACAACTCTTTGTACAGCTAAAAATGATATTTCTGCTGTAATGTTGTATTATGTCCTTTCAAATCTGTATGGAGCTTCTGTCAAGGAACACAGACCTTGAGTGACTTTGCCTTTATTTTAAGAGTATTTTCTGTCCTAAAAGCCCCATCTCAGGCTGCAGGAGATGGCCGGAGAAATCATGAACTTAAGCAAAGGTCATAGATTTAAAATAATGTGAAGGGAAAAGCACCAAGATGTGTACAATGTGTGTATGTGTTACCTATGCACTTTAATTATGGCCAAGGAAAGAACACACCTTCTGTGAGGATCCAATAATTAGAATTTATTTTTAGTCTAATTGATGCTTTAACAGGGTAGTCAAGACAGAACAATCTCTTATTAGTTCAGTTACAACAGTGCTAACACCTATAATCCAACTCACCCGGTTTCTCTGAAGATCAATTAATAATTCAATAAAAATCAATAGACACAAGTAGTTGCCCATTTCCTTCTACCCTTCCTTTGCATTGCTACAGAGAGTTGTCAGTGGCCCAGGTTCCCTGCTGGAAGCAGCATGCTGGGGATGGTGGAAGGTTATTTTATTTTTTATCCTTGGTCTTTGTGTATGCTTGAGGTTATTTTTGTATGTTTTAACTCAATACATGGGGTATGTTCTTGTAGTTGGTTCACGAGGTTGGTTATATTATGAATGCTTAGGTTTTAGTGCTTTTCTCTTCTGGGGGATGAGACGCACTACTGCAGAAAGGTAGGCAAAAATAAAAATGATAAAAATTCCCAGCACCAAAAAAAAAATTAGTTTCAGAGGTAGATCACACATGTGTGACCACTGGGTAATTTTGCTGCTGGAGCTAGGCTTTTCCTGCCTGTTGGTAACACCAAAGGCACAGGGCTATATATATATGGAGAAGAAAAAATCAAAGATTATCTGCAAACGATAAGAGTGCTGACAACTATCAAGAGTGATGCAGTCAGCTGGGATAAATAATGTGGGCGACAGTGAGAAAATACACAATTTTTATTGAAGTTGATGTTAACATCTTTTGTGGAATATCTCAGTTGGAAAAACTGCTGCACTGGGTTTGGTAGGGCAAGGCAAACCGAAAGTGCAGTGATGGGTTTGTGACCGACTGGAGCAACAGTAGTAGTTAAACCATTGGCTTGCCTAGTGATGAAGAGCCTGGAAAGAGTAGTGGGAGGAGAAGGAGCAAGGACTGTGGGAGATCCCTGAGATATTTTGTCATCATAGTGGTTGAGAAAGGTTATATGCAAGAAGAGACACATAGGAGCATAATGTTGTGAAAAGTAAAGCATGCGAGATACTAAAATCAGGTTGTAGCTGAAAGTGAAGGAAGTCGAGAGAATAGGAGCTCAGAAATATGGTCAGGGGAAGTGGGAGAGACCCTACTAAGAGTGTTTTTATTGGAGCAGTAGACTGGGAAGTTTTAATGTACTAAATGTTCGAGCAAGTTGGAAGGAAGAGTTTGGGGATGAGTTAGCGTGTTTGGTAGTGAAAGGAAAAAGACCAATACTTTCACAGATGGGTAAGGTGATGGGAGCTTTCTTCAAAGTTATAGAAGTTATGGTCTATCATTTTTTTATTTTAAAGAGGATGAGCTGGTGAGGGGATGGGTTGAAGACAGGAGGAGAGACAAGGTGAGCAAGATCTGGAGACAGGACCAAACTTAGGTAGAAAGTGAGTGAGGGAGGAAAACAATCAAAAAGCTTGATGTCAGAGGTAGAAGGTCAGAAAAAAAGGGCTATTGAAAAGAAAAAGGACAAAACTTTTTTCCTTTGTGACCCTGTCCAGGATTCAGAACAAGTTGTGTTGATTTTAAAGCCATGTTTACCTTTTTCAGTGGTATCGATTGCTGTGATCGGTCACTCTTCGTTCTTCTCTTTTGTAGTCCCTTAATTGCTGAGTAACGTCTGCTGATCTTGTGATGCCATTTTTCTAGGTCAGGGACCAGATGAGAAAGTCTCAACCTTGCCCAGCTTGTATATTTCTGTATAAGGCAGGTCAGTAGTGATAAAAATAAGGGCCTGAATGCCCTTTATGCTGACTGTCATTACTGGCCTCCATCCTTGGAATTCTCAGCAGAGAAGCCCATGGTTCACAGGAATAGTGGGTAAATGATGCCCTTGCTCTTAGCGGTGGAGCCTTCAGGTCAGGGTGGACGTTTGCTGATGAAGTTGTGTGGGAAAGGTGGAAAAGCATTACCCTCTTCAGCAGGTAAATGTGGGGCCTCATGTTTATGGGCTGTGAAGACAAAACCTTTCATTAACAAAAAAACCCATGGTTTTTTATTTGTTTTGTTTTTAAATTGTAGGTCTAATCTACTCTGCTTTTTGTGTTCAGGGTAATTTTTGAAGCACTTACAAAATAATTTTTTATAAATACAGTTTTTTATGCTCCTATTTGCTCTCTTCCTAGATGCTTAATATTATTTGTTGCAGAAATCCTGCAAGAGCATCTCCCTGCCCACCATATGCCTCTGTAAGTGTGACCAGGGAGATCACTGGTGCTAGATGCCATTGAGTTTTAAAGGAAATGGCTGGAGGCAGGACGCTATCCATAAAGGATCCTCAGTTCTGGAAATAGCCTCCTCTCTTTACAGCCCAGATTTACTGACTTAGTACCAGACTCATTTGTTCTGGCTGGCTTTTGTGGTGGATAAAGGCAATGATGGATAGTGAGGCCTAAGGAGAGGATTTGTTTGTTAGTGTGAGTCTTTGGTCAACAATGATTTATAGATTGCAGGTCAAGTTCTCTTCTTATTAACGGGGTTGTAAAACATAACTGGGAATTTCACTCTGGGGAAGCAAACTCATTAGGGTGCAGGAGGAAGGGATACAGGGAAACTTTTCCTGGGTTGTATATTTTGCGTAAATTTTGTTTGAGTGCTTGGGGTGATAAAGAAAGGTATTTTTTTGTTTGTTTTGATGGTTTTGCAAGTGTAAACAAATCATTGAAGTGCAGATTCCAAACACTTTTGCACTAACCAGTTTTCCCAGAGATGCCTCTTTTATCTGTTCCGCTGGGAACAGAGCAGGTTGATGATCTCCATGACTACACTGTTGTCAGTACATCACAGCTGGTGGCTCAGTATCACATCACAGACTTTAAGCACACAGGTCTTTATTGTTGAGTGTGTAGAGCCATTGGAATGGTGCATTCATCCTATTGAACTGACTGACTTCGGCATCTTACTGGCTGAGCAGTAAGACATTAATGTGCATTAATATGCTAACCAGGCTTTTTGGCAGGGGAAATTTAAGATAAATGTTGTAGGTTTTCTTAGATATTGAAATGCATCAGGTTTTCATTTGTGTGTAGTACATTTGTGTCTAAAGGTGAATAAAAGGCTATGCCAGGGTTTCAACCAGTAAGCAGGATAAAAAGGCTTTTATTGTGGTAGCTTTAAAAGAGAACAGATGTTTGGGCTCTTTCCCTCCCCCAGCTCATTCTTCCTTGTTCTGTGATACCTTAACTAATGAATACGAAGTTTGCATATGGAGTGCTGAAGGGGGAATGCAATCGCATGGCTTTAGTGTGGTGAATCTCTGTGTGTCTAGTTGTCATTTGACTGTTACTTTGCCTTTTTTGTATTAATTATCTTTTATGTCCAGTGGCAATGTAATTTAGTGCTAAAGTTGGAAACTGTTTGTAAAAGCAGCTTCTTATCAGCTGTGCATCCATGGTGTAGAGCAATGGACTTTTGACGCTTGATTAGGGTGTTTAGGTGCCAATGTGATATAATAATGTGATAGTAGCAATAATAATCTCTTTATTTCCTTTACATTCTGTATAGGTTTTCTAGAGAGCTGGGTGGCAAAGAGTTTTGTTTTCCCATAAGTGTTTAAAAAATGTGGACAATATCTTTGCAAATCAGTCTGGAAAAAAAAAAGATATTTGTTCAAATGAAGCACTTCAATCGAAAGTTAATCTGATCAGTTCTGGGCTTTTTTTGGTAACAATTGAACAAGCAAGGTTTTGAAATAAAGGCAATTATGAATAATATTTTGCAAAACCTCAATATGGGATATGTTGGCAAAATGAAAGCTTTTATTTAGAACACTTCTAAATTAGGAGGGTTGAATCAAAGTAGCTCTGGCTTTAAGTTTTTCACTGCAAAATTAAAGCCATTAGCATTTTGGGTCTCCTGTGGCTATTTACCTGCCAAAGCAATCATTAATAGAGTTTCAGAAAGTTCTATTTAATGTTTTTGAGGCTTTGGATCTTTAACTAGAATTTTCTGAGAGTGCCAAAGCTGGCTTCTAGGCAGTCTGTTGATGCCAAGAACATAAGGCCTCTAATTACTCGAAGACTGATGTTGTTATTTAAATACAAATCAACACCATTAATTTAATATAGAGTTGTGAACTGGAATTATGAAAGACACAAGTTGCGCTGTTTGCGGTAGTAGCGGAGGCATATGTTGTAACTGTTGGCTGCTTTTGTAAACTGCGCATTTACGTTTCTGCAGAACATCTGTATGTCAGGAGATCTGAGCCATTTTCCACTTTCTGTGCCAAACCAGCTGCCTTGGTGGTAGTCTTGTGATAGCTTTGCTTTTTTTGTTGTTTTCTTCGATGACTTTCACAAAAACTGTTTCAAGCCTTAGTATGCTCACTGTAAATACACACTTATTTGTGTGTGTATGTATGTATGCCCCTGAAAATTACAAAATTAACTTTTCCAAACCAGCACCCTAATAGAGGTATGATTCTTCTATGCATGCAGAGCTTATGGGGAAAGGAAGGGGAGGACACCAGCTAAAGTATATTATCCATGAAACTCTTAGGAACTGAATTTGTGCAAAACAGACTGGGCTCATGACCCTGAGCATTCACAGTGGACACCTTTATGGTTTGTCGCCAGCTTCCCCCAGCTTCTCCAGCAGAACAGTTGCACTGGGCAGAGACACTGGGGAAAACAGAAGTTTTTTTCAAAACAGAATTAAATTAGGAAATGACTACAGAATCACTAATATTCAGCGTAGCACATTGCTTTGTACTGAAGGCTGTATTGGTTTTGCGTGGTAAGATTTTGGTAGTGGGGGGGCTACAGGGGTGGCTTCTGTGAGAAGCTGCTAGAAGCTTCCCCCATGTCTGATAGAGCAGTTGCAGCCGGCTCCAAGACAGACCCGCCACTGGTAAAGACTGACCCGTCAGCAATGGTGGTAGCATCTCTGGGATAACATAGTTAAGAAAGGGAAGAAAAAACACCCAAACCCGCTGTGGGTGAAAGGAGTGAGACGGTGTGAGAGAAACAACTCTGCAGACACAAGGTCAATGAAGGAGGAGGGGGAGGAGGTGCTCCAGACACTGGAGCAGAGATTCCCCTGCAGCCCGTGGAGAAGACCATGGTGAGGCAGGCTATTCCCCTGCAGCCCATGGAGGTCCATGGTGGAGCAGATACCCACCTGCAGCCCATGGAAGACCCCATGCCGGAACAGGTAGATGTCTGAAGGAGGCTGTGACCCCCTGGGGAGCCAGCGCTGGAGCATGTTTGCCGGCAGGAACTGTGGCCCTGTGGAGAGAGGAGCCCACACTGGAGCAGGTTTGCTGACAGGACTTGTGATCCCGTGGGGGACCCACACTGAGCAGCCTGTTCCTGAAGGACTGCGCCCTGTGGGGGACCCACACTGAGCAGCCTGTTCCTGAAGGACTGCACCCCGTGGAAGGGACCCACGCTGGGGCAGTTCGTGAAGAACTGCAGCCTGTGGGAAGGACTCACGTTGGAGGAGTTAATGGAGAACCTTTTCCCGTGGGAGGGGCTCCATGCTCGAGCAGGGGAAGAAGAGAATGAGGAGTCCTCCCCCTGAGGAGAAAGGAGCGGCAGAGACAATGAGTGATGAACTGACCACAACCCCCATTCCCTGTCCCCTTGTGCTGCCTGGGGGGAGGAGGTAGAGAAAATCAGGACTGAAGTTGAGCCCAGGAAGAGGGGAGGGGTGAGGGGAAGATGTTTTTAAGATTTGGTTTTATTTCTCATTATACTACTCCAATTTGGTTGGTAATAAATTAAACTAATTTCCCCAGGTTGAGTCTGTTTTGCCCATGACAGTAACTGGTGACTGATTTCTGCCTGTCCTTATCTTGACCCACAAGCCTTTCGTCATATTTTCTCTTCCCTGTCCAGCTGAGTAGGGGGAGTGATAGAGTGGCTGTAGCGGGCAACTGGTGTTCAGCCACAGTCAAACCACCACAAAGGCAAATTTCTTGTGGGATTGTAAAGGGAAAAGCAGGCAATGAGTGCAGTTGGGAAGCAGCTATTGATTGAAAGAAGCTAGGAAGTGGAGGAAGAACTGGGAGATAAGCTGTCTGGTTTTGGCTGGAATAGAGTTAATTTTCCTTCCAGTAGCTACTGTGTTTCGATTTAGAAGGTGAAGAATGTTGATAACACTGATGGTTTTAGTTGTTTCTAAGAAATCAAGGACTTTTTCCAGTCTCCCATGTTCAGCTAATGAGCAGGTGTGCAGGAGCTGGGAGGGAGCACAGCCAGGCAGCCAGCCCAAGCTGGCCAGTGGAAAGATTCCATACCATGGACATCATGCTCAGGTTGTGAATGGGGGTTGGCTGGGGGACAGGAATCCTCCTTTTCTGGGAGTTCGGTCTTTTTTTCATGAGTTCCACGTTCCGTGATTGCTGCTTGCAGACTGGCTGCGAATCGATCATCGCACGGTGAGATGAAAATTGTGTTGTGTATAGCCAGTCTTGCATAATAATTATTATTACTAATATTAGTATTAATATTTTATTTAGTTTACCTTGTTCCATTCTACTCCGCATCGCACTGGGGGGGAAGGGGAGGGGTGATCAAGCAGCTGTCGGGTCCTAGTTGCCAACTGCCAGGTTAAACCACGACATTAAGCATATGACCTGGACAGGAGTAGAGGAGTTAGCACTGTTGACATCTAGCATCACAGCATAAGGAAGTCAACTCTGATTTAAGTTTATACATCCAGTCTATCGTGATGAACTATCATTGGAGTCTGGAATACAACATTGTTTTCCATCCAGAGATTTTATTTTCAACTCTGAAAGCTGTAAACATCATTGAAAACAGTGAGGAAGTCACAACTGATGAGCAGGAAAAAAACAATCCAACAATCCACGCTTTGAATTTTAACATACTTTTGGTAGCAAGTATGTTACATGACAAGATGTATAGAGTATCTCAGTGATGCTGTCTTTGTCATTAGTATTACAGGAACAGCATGCTACTAATCACTTCCAAATTAATACAGCTTTTCTTCTTTATGGCATAATAATAGTGTGCAGAAGTTTTTTTTTATATTTGTAGTCCTTTCTCTGTCTCACCATTGAAGTATAACCTGCTACAAAAAGTATGTCTAATTTTGCAGCCCAAGGGAGTACCGAAACCAATTAGGTTTTGAAGTCCATGTCTATGGTGATTTATGCCTGGAATTTGCTCTAGGACTTTGTATTGCAGTAGGTATTCCACCCCAATTTTCTGAATTTGAAATTTTTTCTATGAGAGCAGGTCTTTATGCAAATCCAATTCTTTCAGGTTCCTTTCAGATAAGGTGTGGCTATATGTATTTATATACATATGTAAGTATGTATAGCTATAGATAAATGTATATATATTAAAGTTACTGATTGGCTAAAATTTAAAAGAAAAGTTAAAAGAAAGTTGTGTCATCTTTTCAGATCTTAGCATGTTCCTTACAGTTCCTTCCCAAAAACCTGTTAGATCAAAGGCATGTTGCATGCATATAGCAGTGTGTTTATATACTGATGACTGCAATGAGTGCACAGGTACAGTGATGGATGACATTACAGTGCTGAGGCAGCTGGTCTGCTGTTTGGGACCCCAGTTTTTTGGGGTTTTTTTTGTTGTTTTTGTTTTGTTTTGTTTTGTTCGTACTTGAATCATAGGAATAACATCACAGGCACTTCAGAAGGACTTAGGAAAGATGTAAGCCAGTGTAATCTTCTTTGTAACTGCACTAACAACAGTTCACAGAAAGCTCATGCTGCTTCTCTTGTTTGAACACTTCAAGCAGTTGTTTTAAAGGAGAAAGGCAAAAAGCTTTCCAAAATGCCTTGCTGTTCAAGTAACTTTTTAGTCTAGCCCACTACTGATGGAAGTGAATAGTGGTATATCAAGAGACTGTAAATAATGCTGCTGAATTTGACTCGTGTTCCTCTTTGACTGATTCACAGATATTGATGAGTGTGCTGAAGGACGACACTACTGTCGTGAGAATACCATGTGTGTAAATACTCCAGGATCCTTTATGTGCATCTGCAAAACAGGATATATACGCATTGATGATTATTCATGTACAGGTAAGAGCTGTATCTTTGTGAAAGAAAATAACAGAATGATAGTATTTAGGAGCACTGATGTGATTCTTCTAAGGTTAATCTTTGTTAGAGTCACAAAACATCTACATGAAATGTTAAACAGAAGAAAGACTAAAATAATTGCAAGGATGTGGTGCAGAAAAGCTTGCAGATTATATGTGTCTTGTATTGTTTGCCTGAAATTGTGAGGCGGTCTGGATTGTGTCATACATCTGCATGGTTTTGGGTGCTGATAGAAAAGGTGAAGGGAGTAGGCTGAAGGGAAAAATAAGACAGCAAAAATAGTGCCAAGGGTTACTCGGTTTCTGTGTGCCATACCACTACAATGTCACTTGGAGTATAATGACTCTCCTACAAGCTTTTGATGGAGTTAAATTTGCTCCATATTAAATCTGGCTGTTGCCTGGTTTTGAATTCTCCTCCATCAAGGAGGTTCTCCAGCTGAATCCCAAGTTCAGAGGGCAGGAGCTCTGCCTGCCTTGTGCCACTGGACTACGTGGTCAGTCTTATCTCTGTGTCTTCCCTCTTTGCTCTATTGCCAGGGGATGCTCTAGGGGAAGTGCTGGGTTCATACTGACTTTCTCTCTTCTAGTCTTCTTTTATTGCAAGGTATTTTTGGGTTTTGGAATGAAAACACAGCATTTAAAAGAGTCTTCCATATCAGAGCCAGGCTGACTGTAAGTGTTCCTGGGAGGGATGTGTTTTTTTGTACTAAACGGATAAAGTAAATATGATTCAAAGATGTGGCACAATCCCTCAGTGAAGAAAAACGTGTGTGCACAAAACAGGACCACTATGTTGTGTGCACAGGGGAATGCATTAGGTCTTTATGTAAGAGGATTTATTTGTTCAGTACAACTTTCATGGAGTTCATACTACCCAACAGTAGCACTGGCTATAAATGCAGGAGAGTATTCAGAATGTGAAAATAGCACTGTGAAATTAATTTCTAAGTTTATTTAATTCTATCCATTTTTTCGTGGCATTTTTGGGCATCGATGATACATTTTGGTACAGAAACAGCTACTTCATAAACTACCATAATTTGCTTGCCCAAACATGCACGGTGCTTGGAGACATGGATCTGAAAGCACATAGGTGTGATTTTTATGCGTACTGTCTTACCTGTACTTGACATTCGTTTCACATGCACTGGTAGGCATTAATTTACTTCAATAAGCCCAGATCTTGAAGGACGAAGTTAGAGGCTGCTTGCAGCAGGTCCTTTCTGAAGCAACCAGTATGTTTCTGATCACTCTTTCATATTTTCCACACTCCTCGCTGAGTAAAACAATTGTTTCACTACCTGCCGGGTGTGAACGTTGGGATTATTTTATGACTGACTTTATCTAAATCACCATGATACTTTTTTCACTTGGCCTCCCTTAACTTGCTGTTCTGATTGAACTCTGCACATGGTAAACCACTGCAAACACCTTCACAGGGGCACTTGGTGCCTATAAATACAAGACAAGTATTTCTCGGTGCTCCACATGCTACATTCCTCCTGTACTGTTGTACTGAAATGTACTGTTGTGAAATTCAGTGTAGTTCAAGAACTCCAGACAGTCAAACTTGTGTAAAACTTGCTGGAAATCCATTGCGGATCTCACATTCCAAACTGCGTTTGGCTCCACATTTGTAAATAATAGTTTTGCATGAAATCACCCTCAAGGGTGACAAATGGATGATTTCTTTTCCACCTTTCCTTGATCAAGGAAAAGTTAATGCAAAAGTAGCAAAGTAGATGGAATAGTTTTGTAAGATTTCAAATCTTAAGAGTTGCTACACCAGATGGACTCTAAGTCACGCAGTGACTTTTTGCATGTCTGAGCAATGCCACTCGCTGTCATTCAGGACCTGGAGTTTTTCTGGATTGAAATAATAGTGAGAGGCAACCATGAGGATGCAATCCCTGTTGGGTGGTAGAATTTCCATGAATGGCAACCTGACATAAGTAAGTGTATATATCACTAAAGATCTGTATATTTTTCTGATTCCACAATTAGTGTGAGCACCTCCAGGGGAGTCACTGGTCGGTTAGTGAAGTATGCAGAGTTATGAGACTCTTTCATGACATTTCCACCAAACAACTAGTGAATGAAGGGATAATTATATTTTAAAAATTAAGGGAAACACAGGATACACTTGAAGGCTTGTGCTTTGATCAGTAAATGGCACTTTGTGCTTATTGTAGCCTATATAAGTGACACTGAGAGCACTTATGTTACAGCACTGCATTAAAGCAGGTGGCAAGCTTGGCAAGCAGGTGGTACATGAGACTGCTATAGGTTTTTCACCCTCAGTATCTTCTTTGCTCTTTGCTGCTTTTGCCATCTATTAAAGCTCCTGATTTCAGAGACTTTCATGTGCACGCATTTGCCTAGATATAAACCTAAGAGGTAAAGAGAACAGAAGTAGGGAGGCTATGTTGCTGTGGCTTTAACGTGCAGTCTGTGGAAGTTTTAAACCACTAGATTGCTTAGCACAATCTCTCCTGAAGAAACGTGCTCTGATCTGAGAACCAGCAAAAGCTCAGTGTAGTAGAAACGCTGACTATGTTTACAGGCATATAATTTACATATGTGCAAACAATGACATATTCATGTCAAGTTACAGAACTTCTTCCTGCTTAGTAACACTCCCAAGGATGTGCTACCAGAGCTTCTGGTCCAGCTTACAGTAAGTCAGCTATTCTACGCACAGCTACAGTTAATTTACATATAATTTATGTTACTATATTTACAGTTAATAGACATTGCTGAAAGCTGTCTATATCAATAAATCAGTGCAAAATAGTAGTGGGAAGGAGTTTATGATACTAATGACAGTACTTTGCTGCCCTGAAAACAGTGCAACACGTTTAGCCTAGGTTTTTATGCTTGGGTATAGCTGACTTTTCATAAGCATGATTTTCTCTTACAGCGTGCTGTGGTATTTTAAAGCAAGTAGTTTACAGAAAAACCTCATTATACTTCCATTTATTGTTGATTTTTTGATTGTTTGTTTTTATTTTAAATGGAGCCTTAATGGCATCCAGCTGAACAAATGATATCTAGGACTTGAAAAGGAAAAGTATTTTCCAAATACATGTTATTTAGAGAATCAAGGCAGTAAACTGTGTTAGGGATCTCAGCCTGTGTTTCCCTCTCCTCAGCCAACCTTGTATTTGCTCTGTTTTAAGTCCACCAATTTAATCTTCCTTTTATGACTGTGGAAAGCAGAAAGTAAAAGTATTTGCACTTTGAGAATCGAGATACCAACTTGTCTGTGCCCAGTGCATCTCACTGTGAATCACGAACTCATGGACCATTCACTGGAGCTAGAAATTATTTTGGTTAAGCACAATTTTCTTGTCATGATGGTGCTAGTTCTTGAAGTTAAGGGCATAAACCAAGCCTTTTTATCTAGTAGAAAAGCAGAATGGCAAGGAGAAAAGCAATCAGGATAGACCAAAGAGAGCGAGCTCTGCAAATTAAGGAGATATATTTGAAAGGTTTTGTGAAGAGTACCCTGTTTAACTTGGCATATCTGTGAAAGTAAGGTTGTGCACTGTCCTTGACAGGATTTTCTGCCTTTTCCGTATTTCTTTTGAGTTCTAGTAATCAGATTTATTGTAGAAGCTGCACTGAATAGTTGATGTGTTCCATAGTCTGTACAAAATCATGATGTTTACATCTGGTAAAAATGAAAAGTGGGAAAGATGTCTGTAAAAGAAATGTTGTTTTAAAACTAAACACCTATATGCAAAATGTGTTTACAGTCATACTGTTGGATAGTCTCTGCTTTATGTAATTCATGCAGACAGTGGGTGTTGTAGGACATAACTTCTGCATTGTTCCTTTCCATTTTCCTCAAGACAGCTGGAAGCATCAGCTTTGATAGCATCAGTTCTCAGCTACTCAGAAGGGTATTATAAACATACCTGTTGCCAGCTACTCATGAGAATCATGCTGCGGAAGCCTCATGCAGACATCTCTTGCACACAAAGGCAGTCCTGAGTATCTTAGGGGCACGTTGCTACTGCAAATGCACCACAAAAACTACCAAAAGCCCAGGCTCCAGGTCTTCTGTTGATGTGGTTGTATAATACATAATTCTGTTCAAATCTCTCAGTACTTGTGTACAGAGAGTCTGATGCACTTTGGTTTTTGTCAATGTTTGCAACTATATTTAGTCATTCAGCCGTCTCTTGTCTGCTGCAGCACTTGAAGTTTTTGGCAACTCTTTATTTGCCTTGTTGGGTTTAATTTACCAGCTGAAATATCAGTGAAACCAAAGAGGAGGCAGATTTTCAATCCAGTTCAGGAATAACAAGAATAGGGCAACCAAGTGACAACTGGCCCTGTATGTTACTAGATGTTAAATTTTTAAAATATATTTCAGGCCATGCTATTCCTTGTAATGCTGTGTAATCAAATCCAGTTGTGGAACTGTAGCTGTGCGTAGAATAGCTGACTTACTGTAAGCTGGACCAGAAGCTCTGGTAGCACATCCTTGGGAGTGTTACTAAACAGGAAGAAGTTCTGTAACTTGACATGAATATGTCATTGTTTGCACAGGATAGCTGAAGCACAGGAGGAGGATGTTGAAAAATTATGCCTGAACCTTGATTAGGCAGGTTATGATGTGAGTGATGTTCATGCGGCTTGCCGGCAGACTAACGTAACATGCCTTATAGTTCCGTACTATGCACACATACATAATTTAGCAGTCATTGATCAAAATAGAAAAGAGATATAAAATCAGTGGCATTGAAGGGTTTTTCTCCTGTATGAGACATTTGAAAAGAAATCTGTGCTATCTATCTCTGTCAGACTTCTGGGCACAAAAAAAGCATATAGCTGCTTCCAGAACAGTTCCAGTCTCTTTCTTCCTGGCATGTTTATTGCAAGTTTTACAATAGATCTGAATTACATTTTGATTTTTGCAACAAAGGATGTAATGAAGACATCAATTTCAGATTCATTATTTGTATTCGTCTTGGAAGCAAGATTTGCAGGGTTAGATTGAGTTAGTCACAACCATATTTACACAGAAATCTGTTGTTCATGACTGATTTTATGCTCAGAAATCAATCATAGCTATGAGAAGGGGAGACGAGTCCTAAGCTGCACCCATATGCCAAATGGGTGCACAAACTGCAAATTAAAGGCATAAAATATATGCCCTGGGCTACCATGCTTTCCCTGCACTGGTTTTGTCTCATTCCCTTTCCACTTTGCTTCACAGAATCTGAAATGTAATGGTGTTGCGCTGGGGGAAGGAAGGCAGAAAATGACACGAGTCTCTGCCAGGGTAGTTTTATATGTGTAGCAGTATGCTGCACCGTTACTGTTAGATATGATTAAATCTGAAACCCTTACTATTTTTCTGGAATAGTAACACTTACATCCTTACTCTGCCTGGGATTACAAAAATGCACAGGCTGTTTTCTTGGCTGGAAAAAAGAAAGTTTTCCTTCCAGAAGCAAAGACACAGCCAACATCACCTGCAGTCTTCCACGCTGCTGTGTAATCCACAGCTGGTAGCAGTGCTCTGAACAGTGCGATGCATGTCCTTTCCTGCACCTTTTTTTTTTTTTTTTAATGGAAAAGGGATAAGTTAGGAA
>Ga0065711_1001214_pt1 | contig 61316 bp, 21 predicted proteins | sample Hoacrofraction12_FD_59098 | JGI IMG/M metagenome (GOLD analysis project Ga0065711, IMG submission 59098) | Hoatzin crop microbial communities from Cojedes, Venezuela - Epithelial fraction 12 v2 (version 2) | ecosystem: Host-associated > Birds > Digestive system > Esophagus > Crop | place...
TCAGGTGGTCAGAAACAAGTCTTGGTTCTTTGTGAATATTGGGACGGTTGCAAGACAAGGGACTCCTGAATAATCCCTTTAGGCGCCTGGGCCTTGGGAGAACAGGTATGCAAACTACAGAGATAAGGAGACTGCAGGATAATCTAAAGACCCTTGCCGAGAGATGCCAAACAAACATGTGCGACGGACATTACCATATATTAACGAATTCTCGGAAAATCCATTACTATGATAAACATTTATTCGAAATGTAATTAATATGTATGTTAACATAGCATAAATACCTAGTAACTGTGTGTCTTTGGTGCACACGTTTGGAGGAGAGATCCCCCGTGTGCCCGGCACCACAATAAAGAATACCTGCTTAATAGTCTGCCGACTATTGAGTCTTCAATTCCGGCTTTTCACGGCATCAGTGGGAAGAACTGAGACAATAGCAACGTTGACTGATGTATTTCAAAAGAGATTAATTGATTTTGAAGAGGAAAGCCCAGCATTTTCCTGCTGAGCCAGTTCTAAAAGCAAATACAGATTATATTACATTCTGAAATATAATTTTCCAAAAACCACACCTACATTTTTTATTGTATTATAACATGCATTTAGGTACCGGTCTAATTCATTTGGGGATCTTTTGGTTTGTTTTAGTTTGTTTTCCATCTTTCCAGTTATTGTCTAATATCTGTAAGTAAAAGGGAAATACACTAGATGAATACCTTGTGAAAATGAATTTTAAAGGACAAATAAGTCAAGAATTTGAAGTTCAAAACAGATGAGGCTGAAAAATGTGCTAATGCAACCTCTGCAATACTGATTTGTTAACTAGCTGTTGAACAACTCTTACTCCAAATCAAAAGTAGTTCACTAAAAATGACAACATATGTTTGAGGAAGAGCACTGAGTGGTCCAAAAGGTGTCGGAGAAAAAGTGTAGAATGGTTTGGTTTTCCTTTTTCCCTAAGTTTTATTTACTGGTAATTATGTTACAGTAGCAATTTAAACGAACACAACTCATAGAGTAGGTGTCAGTTTAATCTGTTTTCTTAAACTACAGAATAAACTATAGCAATAATGTTAGAGGAAAATATATGAAGCTGGAAGTGCATGAATCTTTCTTCCAGGAAAAATATCTAGGATTTTCCTCTATTCTTTTGAGGTTTATTATACAAATGCTAAATTTTTTTGCAAGGTGTCAGTTTATAGATCTCAGGATACCAAGAGCAATACGCAGAAAAGTATTTACAGCTTTTTGTGCTGCCTGTATGCACTCTGTATTCACTTTCATATGTTAGTAACAGGCAAACGTATGGGTTACATTATAACAACGTTGCCTAAGAAATGAATTTCAATGTTGAAGACTTAATTAAGATACTTAGGGATAATATCTGGGCAACTTAAATTCCTTGGTGATGTAGAAATTGGCATATAACTGTTTCTAAATTGTGGATTGTAGTACATGGCTCATGTAACAAGTACTGAATTAACTAATAAAAATGGATATATACAGAATGCCAATGCTTTGTATTTATAAAAGCCATTTTAGAGATCTGTTGTTAATAACAATGAGACATATGTAAAAGTATACTTTTATATTTTTTCAAAATTATGTCTCATCATATTAGATATTTTCCTCTTTTTTTTGTATATATGTTATGAAACACAAAATAATTTAAATGCTATATTAAAGTGCCTTTCATCAGCTTTAACTCCAACTCTGCGTCTATAGAAGTTTTTATCACATAGTATGTATTTTACTCTGTTTCAGCTCATTTATCCAAAAGTAAATTTTAATCAATTAACAGAGGAAGGCTTTTACTGCCAGGGACAGTGGGGTCCACCACCACCATTAATTCCATAACCTGCTGACTGTTCCTCAGACTTATTTTCTTGTTGGACTGAATGTACTGGTACTAAGCCCTGCACCACCACACACTAGAAGAGGAAGAACATGTTAACACAGGTAGGATACTGTGCCAGAGCTGTAGCCCTCAGAGTGTGTGAGGTGGGAGGGGGAAACAGGACCTTCACCACCTAAAATGTTAGAGACAACACTGAGTTAAAAATGAACCAAAAATAAATACACCAAATACACCCTACAGTTCAAGAAGTCAAATATAAGTTTTACATCCCCTGAAGACTAAACAAGCTTAAACATAACACCTCCCTAGTTGTTTCAGATTTTCAATACAGGTACCTGAAAATCTTTTTCTTTATTCAAAGACACATTTTTTAAATTTCAAAAATATTAATTAAATGCCAGTAATCTCCAATACAGACTTAGCATATGAGTATTTTAAAGAATTTAGGAGACATCTCTTAAATGTTTCAATTTTCTATTACTTCGTATATTTTGCAGTTACATTTTGTCATTCAGCACCAAAAGTTTCAATGAAATTGCATAAATATTGACTTTTGAGATAAAGGCTTGCTTTAACAATGTTATTTTTAAAACAGAGCACACCAGTAGTCTGAAATCTATGCACTTTCTTTTAAAAGATTTAAATTATAAATATATCTTTTGTATTTATTTCCCCTGAAAACTAATAGAACCAAAAATTATTCAAATTCCCAGTTGATTCACAAAAGACAAAAACAAATTAGGAGCCTCCCCAAAATAGATATATTTATTCAAAGAAGCAGGTTGTTATATATAATTATTCTCAAGAATCTGGAGAAAGATGATGGGATCTTTTTGATGGCTCTCCAGGATACTATACGCACACAGGAAGACAAAAAAATATTGAAGTATTTTAAATTGAAAAAGTTCTATTTTATAACATTACAGTGTTTATATTTTCAGAAAAGACAATACATCATGTAAAAAAAATGAGCTGCAATATTAGTACCTTGTCTAACAAGGAGATGTAATCATGTCACTTATTTCTCTTAAAAAATGATTTTGTGTTAGAAAGTGAAGCATTCTTCAGGCATTGCAATAGCTATACAAGATGTCTATGTTGATCAAGCCAGTGTATTTTTAGTGTGAGGATTCCCCCCACCCCTCAGATAGTATCAGCCATTTTACAAAAATATATATGAATTCTACCAAAGGCTGACTGGGAATAATCTACTTGCATAACAGAAGATACTTAGCTTTTGCCTTAATCCTGGATTTAAAGAGTTTTATACACCCTTTCCAAATGATTTGTTTGCACGTGCTGACTCTGTCTTGTTATTCATGCAAAAGGCCAAGCCCTTTCTAGTCTTGCTAATGTGTTTGAGACTGTATCCCTTAGCATCAGTGATGCCACAGCTTTGAAATATACCTCCTGATGATTTCGGCCTGCCATTTACAACATAGGTTGGTTGTGATAAGGGTGCTAGGACCTCAGTGGAGAGTATTACATGTGATCACTTTCCTCTTTGGTTTTACTTTGATATGAAAGTGTTATAGTAAGCAATTTCTACATTCCTAATACTGGTGCTTGGTTACTAAGAAGTTTCTCCTTGTTCTTGGCATTATGATTTTTCTTCTCATTCATTTTATCCTCTGTTGAACAGACACATTAACTTTGGAATACACATGCTACTCCATGACATTTCTCCAGCTACTTCTATCTGTTTTTTTAATGCAGATACTTCAACAGATCTGGACTACTGTCTTTCATAGTTGCTGTGTTGGAAATGACAGCAGCTATCACATTAGTTGAAAAAAGTCCCAAACCACAAAATGCCATATAGAAACAAAACTCATATTTTGAGTTATATCTTTGGATAGAAATGCGGTTACTTCACAAACTGCTTCCTAGGTTCATTAAAATGATACATCATTGTTTGAGAATACAGGTTTAAATTGCTTTATAACATGTCTCGGAAGATAGGTCTATGGCCTCACTACATTGAAGTAATATTTTCCTAATTCCTTGTTAAAAAAAAGTAAAAGCCCCCCAAAATAAAAATAATGACTGCAGCTGGAATTGATAAATGCTGAGATACAATACCTAACATCAAGCACTCTTCTGTAACTTCTGCTGGGCCTTCCTAATTTTTAGCTGGTGTTTCCAGCAATTCTCGCGTTCTTTCCACACCACAGCCTGCAATTCCCCCACAAACGTACTTTATATCTTCCCCAACTGTCTTCCAGCCTTTTCGTATATGTGGTAGGTTGTTGTTTTGCTGGTTGTTTTTTTGTTTGTTTGTATCTCTTCTGCAGATCATGAAGGATTTTTATTTCGGGTAAAGTGAAGCACAGCTCCAAAAGAGAAAGGAGCATGGATTGGTGCAGCATGCAACCAGATAAGCCTCTCTTTAAAACATTGACCTCTGGGGACCTGATAGAAAGCTGTCTAAATAGCGTGCCAGTTGTGCTGTAAGCTTCTTGGCCAACAGATATGAATACAGTCTAATAATGCATATGATCTGAAGAGTATTTTTTTCTCCATTCACTTTATTTGAAGCTTGCAGAACCTTGAGACATGTAATATAAACTGAATCGGAACAAAAGATAAAAGTAAGGGACTTTAATGAAGGAAGAAAGCAGTAAGACTGCCCCTGGAACAGGTCAAGGCTTCTTGGTGCTCTGTATGACAGCAGGAGTCAGCCTGGGCATGTAGAAAGGGAATGCGGGATGGAGAAAGTGTTACTGGTTATGCTATTTTGCACACACTGTTTCATCAATTTGCCTGTGGCCATACAGCAGATGTGCAGTCTGAGCAGAAGCTATTAGAATATATCATGAAGATGGCCCAACTGAATGCAATGCTCATCCAAATGCAGTGCCAGCTATTGAGATTCTAGCTCTGCAAGGTGAGAATAAAGCCTATCCCAGGAAAAGCAGTACTGTTGCCAGTTGCAGTAACCAACTTCAGAGTACCACACAGATGGCTCTTTGGAACTGAAAATACATGTTTACATGCTGCCATACTCTTGTTTCTGGGTTTGGGAGGCCCAGCAACCTGAGACCCTACTGAGCAGGATGAGATGCTACGGAGAGCAAAACAGTTCATGCTCTAGAGATTGTCTAGACCACAAGTAAACAGGTAAAAAACTAGCTATGAATGAAAGATGGAGTTTTATTTACAAGGAAGTGAGCATTAATTCTAAAATACAGGAAGTGCTATAAAAAAAAGCAAGAGCAATACTTGAGAAGTTCGCTTTGACACAATAAGCAACCCAGATTTGCAAAGAGTGAACGATAACGGAAGACAACACTTCATTTTGTGTAATACTCAGGAATTGTCCAATGATGTTTCTTTCTTCTCTCCTGGTCTCCAGAAATGTATGAATCAGATGATAATAATATAAAAAACTCAAAGAATGAGTGTAAGGAAAGGCTTTATTATACTTTATTAGTCCCTATTGTACTTTGCTCTTTCAACAACCAACTTGTGCAATGAAGCCTTGACATGATAGAAAGGTCCTACATGAAACACAAAGCTCATAAATCTTGTAATAGCACATTTAGTAAAGGAATATGCTAGAAAGACTTATTCATAAAGCTTTAACACATTAACAGTGATAGTGTATGATCACGTCTATTACAGAGAAAAGACAGCAAGTAGTATCGTTTATGTATGGGATAGTTTATTCTTCATTATTCTCTGCTTCTTCTGTTCTCCTCACAGCTATTCAATAACCTGCAATTTTAAATATAATAAGACAAGATATTTTTCTCAGAGAATATGATGTGATACATGTCATTTTACTACAAGTAGTTAACTTCCAAGAATTTAGTTACATATAGAGTTTTTATAGCTTTGTAGAAATAACCAAAATGAGTTACGTCATATTAAGAGTAATTAGGAGCTGATTAATTAAAGAAACCCTTAATAAGAGTGCCCCTCTTTTCAGCAGGTCTCCCACTTCAGCTACAGTATTATTGATTTAGAATACAGATACTTAAGGATTTACCAATATAGGCCCATAGAAGACTTGGAATAGTTCATGTCACATTTAGAGGAACACAAATATTTTCTGATAATTTGAAGAGAAATATTGTTTGAAAACTAATGACAGTGTGATGACCAAGAATCATTAACAATCTGGTGCTTATTTTTGAACAGGTGTACAATTTAATTATCAAAGCCAATGGGCAATATTAACGCAAATTTCAGAGAAGCAAAACACTGCTGGAGGTTGTGAGCCAACCAGCAAATAAATATCTCATTTCAGTGAGACAATCTAGGATAATCAGGAGTAGTAAATAGTGCTATGGAAAATACTGCAGGCAAGAAATAAAAATGGTACTTTAATTCTCTGTGGTAAAAATAAGCAGTACTTGTCATACTGACATGTTCCTGCCAGAGTATTTTGCCCCTCATTAACCTCTGAGATAATTCCAGATCTCATGCAGAATTACTAGGGGCAAGATCTAAACAGATAAGATACACATAAGTACTGCATGCTATTATTTGGATTATTGTTCTTTTTTAGTTAATTATCTTGTGACAAGTGTCTAGAAGTTTTGATTTAGAATGATTTATCCAAGAAAAACAATATATGAGTCTAGAAGATGCAATTTCCTCAGGTTCTTAGAAAAAAACTTACTAGACACTGGAATGAAATAGCTTTTACTTGTGAACTCCATTAATTTTTGTAATACTATTACATTGTACAGAAAAACAATTTTAGTTAACTATTTAAAAAAAAAAATTCCAGTAGAAATTTTGTTAGTACTCTCGCACATTATTCATACCAAAAAGAAATATACCCTTTGCTAATACTAAAAAGTTAATAAGCAGTTTAAGTTATTTCCACCAAAATGGAAGATCTTCTTCTAACAGATTTTCCATCTTAACTTTTTAAGATTCTTTAAAATTTCTAACTTATTTTGTTCACAGCATTCATAACACGTCAAATATTTTCTACACGTTTTAATAGGTAATTTAAAAAACACACTCCCCAGTCTAGTTTCATTTATCAAAGTCAAAACCATTATTTGTTGACAGTGTGTTTTTGTTTACTTAGCTTTCTTATTCATGTTTGCAGCATAGAACTAAACCTTCATCTAATGAATTTGAAACAAATAGTTTTTCTTAAACTTCTATTGGTCATATTTTACAGTGTTTTATACTTGAAAGCCTCACTAGTGTTTTGAGGATTAAACAGTACGAAATTTGTTCCTTTTGTCAGAACACGATATTTACATGGTCAGGTCAAAATCGCAGGATAAATGAACTTAGATTAAAAGAAATCAAACCTGAAGTCTTTTCTTGGGAATTTCTCCTTAACATAAGCGTAAATCCCATGGCATTTATGGGCAAGACATATGGCACTTCTAAGGCATGGGCAAGGTCTAATAAGTTTAAATAACCAACCACTCCAACCTGCCAGTGTAGGTCAATGTTTTGTGGTCTGCGTGAGCTTTAAATAAGCAGAGATAACTCAGCCACTTTAGATACTCTGTAATTTACAATCTGCTTCTTCTGCTGCTGCCATAGTTAAAAAAAGTGGTATTGAAGCAGGCGTTCCATGGTATTAAAAAAATTAAAATATGAAAAGAGGTAAAAAGACAGAGAAGGGAAGAGAGAGTGAGCTAGGGGGAAGAGTGATGAGAGGGAAGGGAGCAAGAGGGAAGGAGAGCTTGAGAGACAGGAATGTGCTAATAGTACTTCTCTCTTAGCAGCTCTCCATTTTCGTACTCTTGCCTTGATCTGACAGAATTGGGATTTGGTGTCTTTCAGGACACACTGAAAAACACAGTTTTCCCCTAAATGTTTGGTCAAGGCAGCTCTGTAACTCTGAGTTTATACAACTGGTGTGAAACGTACTGCATCATTACTATGTTTAATTATTTAAATTTATAATATTTTAAAGTGCATTTAAGTAGATGCTTGTTTTTACTAGATTGCACACTGATCAATTAAAGAAATTATTTCTGTACACTACATTGCCACCAAAATGTTCCTAGAAACTACATTAAGAGGACAGGTCTCAAGTTAAAGACAAAATTTTTTTTAAAAGTTTTTTATGGGTTTTATTATCTTTAACTGCTTTGTGAAATTATGCAAGTTTTCCTATCTAATTGAAAGACGGTTTGCAATCTCTAACTAACAAATTGCACTAGCATGGTCCTTACCTAAGGAAAAACTCTCATTCAAATCACAGAGAGAAAAAGAAACATTCTGGAAGACCTTTGTCCTGAGTGTGACCAGGACAGAGTTAATTTTCACCAGAAGCCAGGAGGGAACACAGCCTGGGAAGCTGATCCAAACTGGCCAAACAGAACAGGGTAAATATACCACGTGCCGTCATGCTGGGTTCCGGGCAAGGGAGCTGGCTGGGGTGAAGTCGGTCGCAGCTCGAGAGCGCGTGGGGCATGGGGTGGTGAGAGTTGCTCTGTGCATTTTGCTGTTTATTTTGTATATTCTCCTTATCAGTGTTGTTGTTGTCACAGTTCACTTCTGTTAAACTGCCCGTATGTTGACCCACAAGTTTTGCCTTTTTCTTTCCATTCTCCCCCTCACCCCAGTGGGGGGAGGCGCAACAGAGCAACCACGTGGCCCTTTGTTGCTGGCCACAGGCCAAAACCATAACACCTTTTTTTCTCCCTTTCTATTAGCAAAAGAGTCAAACAGAGAAGTCAACAGATATGTTACAAACAAACTAAAGTCACCCCCCAAATACAGATTATCTAAAACATATTTTAGCATATTTTATTTCCATAACATATGAAATGCAGAACTGAGGCTTAGTTACAGACTATATCTTCCTTCAAGCCATTCAAGCTTGTTCAAAAGGAATCTTTTAACAGTAAACTGAGAGAAAAAAGTATTATAACAAGGTCACAATCAAAGTTAGATTCCTGTTCTATCCTGACCGCTTGGTTTACATCAAGGAAGGTTAGAGATGGTACTGCCACTGGCTAGCAGTTTTGGTGAGTATCTGCTCTTTATGGTCATACTCCTGATATGTTCAGCTCATCCGCCATTGGATGGTATTTATATAAGGACACAAGAGATATATCAGCTTTAGAAAACACTTGGAGAATATTTAAGGTTTCACAGACCATATTTTGACAACTATTTCACAAATAAACATGGGCAGCATCACCTAGGTTTTTATATGATTGTGAAATATAAACCCCACTTTCCTCTCATATTTCAGAAAATGGACAGTTCTCTTAAATCAATTGCTGAGCTACTAAGAAATACACACGTCAGGCAACAACACTGTGACTGCCTCCCAAACTTGAGATAGAAAGACTTTTTAATATTATTTTAAATAATATAATATGCTACAGTTGTGCCACTGATTTCTCTTTATATACAGCTATGCTTTATAAGAAAAAACAGACATTATGGATATATCAGTCTATTTTACTTATTGTTCACTTGTTGTATTTATGGAAATAGACTACAGCCACTAAGACGGTGATTTCAACGAAAATTTGATCTATCAAAACATTGGTCCTCTCCTTTTTTCTAGTAGCCATTTTTAATCTTCCTCAGCCATTTTTAATCTTCCAAAAGATATATGTTAACAATATGTTAAGGAGAACCTTCAATATATAGAAGTCAACTAGGGTGAGTGTGGAAGCCCTGTTTAAAGCCTCTGGGCCAAGATCAGCAGGATCGTCTCCAAGTGGTATCTTACAGTAGGCATCTGTTACTGATCTCCAAACCAAGACGATAAGGTCAATGAAACAATATTTGGGTCACTTAAGCAAGTGTCAGCAGAACCTGGTTCTTATGGGTGACCTCAACTACCCAGACATTATTTGGAAGAACAATATAGCTGCTCTCATCATCCATCAAGTTCCTGGAATGTGTAGAGGACTCCTTCCTCATATGAAGAAGGAAGAGCCACCCTGCAGGAAGACCTGGCTAGGCTGGAGAAGTGAGGAAGAACCTGATGATGTTCAACAAAGGCAAATGTAAGGTCTTGTAGCTGGGAATACATGATCCAGGAGTACAGCACAGGCTGGGATCTACCTGGCTAGGGAGCAGCTCTGTGGAAAGGGACCTGGGGGTCCTGGTGGACAAGAAGCTCAATATGAGGGAACAGCATACTGCTGAGGCAAAGAAAGCCAACAGGATGCTAGGCTGAGTCAACAAGGGCATCACCAGCAGAGTTAAAGAAGTCATTATCTCACTGTCCTCAACACTTGTCAGGCCACACCTGGAATATTGTCTTCAGTTTTGGTCCCCACTATGCAAAACAGATGTGGACAAGCTGCAGAGGGTCCAGAGAATGGCCACAAAGATGATCAAAGGACTGGGAAGCCTGCCATATGAGGAAAGGCTGGGACAACTGGGTCTGTTCAGCCTTGAGAAAAGAAGGCTTAGGGGACACCTTATCACCATTCAAAGTTGGCTACAAAGAAGATGGAGACTCCCTTTTTACAATGAGTCACATTGTACATGTTTAAGATTCAGCTGGACAAGGTGCTGGTCCATCTTATCTAGGCTGTGCTTTTGCCAAGAAAGGTTAGACCAGATGATCCTTGAGGTCCCTTCTAACCTGGTATTCTGTGATTCTGTGATTCTATGATGAAAGGACTTGTTAATGTTCCAAAGCCAAGATGTTTTGGGAATTTTACATTTGTTGACTATTGTAACCTGTACTAATTAATTTGGCAAATCACTACTTGCAAAGAATGGAGTGACATCCAACCCAAAGTCTTTAAATAACTTATTCTGTAATTAACTTCATAACTTGATTGCAATGCTTCTTTCTTTGGTAGAGTGGCTGTGACTATTTTTTAGGCTTTTTGATTCTCCATGTTGTATTTTTTATGTGTGTGCTACAATAAAGATTATTCGAAATACTTTTAAAGCTTGAATATGATAAGCTTTTTCAGAGATTTTCTTTATATTTCTACACAACCAGAAATAAAATCTGACTTTCTTCAATGGGCTTTCTAAAAAGAGTTTACCTCTAGATTTAATCTTTGTGCCAGAAACCTATCATTATTCACATAAGTCACATTAGTATTCACATTAGATTAACAATTCAAGTAAGAAATTAGAAACATTTGGGGAAACATAAGACATCACTAGGGGATGGCAACAGCGGGGGTAAGTCAAGCAGTCTGCAATATGCTCTCTTATGGGTTTTTTTAAGATAAAACAACACAACAAACACAAAAATCTTTTCCCATGATGTGATGCAATTATACTTCAACTACAACAGAAATGAAAAGAGCTGGGGTTTTGTTGTTGTTCTTGGTGTTACCAAAAAAACCCAATATTGGCATGAAACAAAGGCAGCACCCCAGCTATTCCAAAAACATTTAGCTCTGCAGAAGGTAATCTCAACAATAATAACTTAATCAGACAGTCTGGCTGTTTAATACACAAACACAGCTATTATAGTAGAATGAAGAAAAAACGACAACCCAAAGACTAGCCTTCTCACTCAGCAGGCTGAGTGGTGTCACTCCTGACAGTAATTATACAGTGCTCTGCTACTTACAGCACATAATTTCATGTTTAGTTGATATTTGTATATTACAAAAAAGCCAACCCAGCAGCCATAGTTTTGAGTCATACATTTTAATAATTGTTTACTGCAAGCATTTGCAGCTCATATTAATTTTAAAGAACTGCATAAGCACTACATTCCTAGTCATCAAACTTTTAATTAAAAAAATCAACAAAACTGCAAAAAGACTCTGTAAAGTAACTTTATGTATGCATAAATTTTTTTCTTTGTTTGCTTGCAGTGCTCAGGGTTTGATGATGACCTCCAGCATATGAAAGAATATCACTCTGGAGCTTATATAGTGGAAAATCAAAAGGATCCAAGCCAATGCTAACAGAAAACTCCAGAAGCAAAGCTGATTTTGCAAGCCACACAAGGCTGCCTACTGACCACTGTCTGAGAGTCTTTATTAAGCTAACAAAATGTCACAGTCCAAGAGAGGTAAAAATTTGACTGTTCACACTGAAAATTACACCTTTATGAAATATTCCCATGGATTTTTCTCAAGGCAGCAAAAGAAGTGCCTACATATTACAAACGAGAATTTCTCAACTCTACTAGAAAAATCATTGCTACATTCTGATGGGAGTTCTAGATACCTCTTAACATATAAAAGGAACAAAACCTCCTAAAACAGAGCTATAGATTAAGTTCCAGTTAGTGCTGTGAGTGTTTAAGAAAGTTCTTTAGCTTTTGAAACAGACTGAAAGCTATGAGAAAGTTAATGTATGTTAAAGTTAGTTCCTTCTCAAATGAATTACATTTTATTCTCAAATTGTATCAAATTTCAGAACATACAAGTGTTACATAAGGATTTGTTGATGAATGTATCATCTTATTATAACAAGATCTGTAGAGGTTTAGCCTTTAGTCATTCAGAACACCTAGTCTTTTTTCTAAAAACTGCACTGTTCTAAAAAAGAGCAAAACCGAAAGGGAGACCACAACTTCTTCACTGAAGAAAGGTTACAGTGTGGCATAGTATGCATTTCTTGTTTTTTCTTACTCACCACAGTATCTCTAAAAATTATGCTGTTAGTTAATATATAAACTATTGCCAAACTTCTGATCAAATGCTTTTCATGAAAGATCGGCATAAGAAAAAGAGTCTGTTCATTTATTCAATTCATTTGCTGCCATGTAACTCCACTGCAGTAGAGATAATTTTAAAATAAACATGTACTGTTTTACGATTCAAAAATATGTCCAATACCTCTCGAAATGAGCATTTTTTATATCTGAAATGTTATTACAAATACTATTTTCAAAGATCTTCTGTACTCGAATACTCACACTGAATGTGATTTGACAGACAGGAAAAGTTAGCACAGAACCGAGGCTGGAGAAACACACCGAAGTAAGGGCTCCAATATTTGCTTTTCAGTTTCATAGATGGAATAGAAAATTGCTAATCTGAGTAAAGCAAAGCAGAAACCCAGCCCATGGTTGCCTGACAGGGATTCTAATCACTGAGCTATTACAAGGTGAAACACATAAAAAATTTCAGAGTATAATACTCTTGTAAGGAGCAGGTGTTGTTTAAGAACACAAGTATTCAGTTAGGAAGAAAATTCCAGTGAAAAAAATCTCACCAGTTCGGTTGGTAAAGATATAACTCTTATTTGAGTAATAATGTCACGCTGATCAACAAGCATAAAGTATGCAACAGCACACTATCTCTAGTGTGAACACATGTGAGGCTGTTATTAACAGATTACATTTGATTATCAGCATTATCTATCTGAAATAGCGTATTTAATTATATCTACCTCTAGCACTGGGAACAGTTCATAACTCGTTTTGGTTTGTAGTGTTAATTTCCACCTTTGCCCCTCACCAACTTTTGAAAGTACCTAGTCTTGGGTTACAGTTTCACAGGAAAGTCAAATTAGAATCATAGAATCGTAGAATGGTTTGGGTTGGAAGGGATCTTAAAGTTCATCTAGTTCCAACTCCCTGCCATGGGCAGGGACATCTTCCACTAGACCAGGTTGCTTAAAGCCCTGTTCAACCTGACCCTGAACACTCCCAGGGAGGGGGCAGCCACAGCTTCTCTGAGCAACTTGTTCCAGTACCTCACCACCCTCATAGGAAAGAATTTCTTCCTTATATCTAATCTAAATCCACCCTATTTCAGTTTCAAGTCATTACTCCTTGTCCTATCGCTATGTGCCCTTCTAAAAAGTCCCTCTCCAGCTTTCTTGTAGGCCCCCTTTAAGTACTGCAAGGCTGCAACAAGGTCTCCCTGAAGACTTCTCTTCTGCAAGCTGAACTCTCTTAGCCTTTCCTCACAGGAAAGGTGATCCAGCCCTCTGATGAGTTTTGTGGCCCTCCTCTAGACCTGCTCCAACACATCCATGTCTTTCCTGTGCTGAGGACTCCAGAGCTGGACACAGTACTCCAGGTGGAGTCCCACGAGAGCAGAGTAGAGGAGCAGAATCACCTCCCTTGACATGCTGACCACACTTCTTTTGATGCAGCCCAGGATACGGTTGGCTTTCTGGGCTGCAAGCACACATTGCTGGGTCATGTTGACCTTCTTATGAGCCAGCACACCCAAGTCCTTCTCCCCAGGGCTGCCGTCAATCCATTCTTCACCCAGCCTGTATTTGTGCTTGGGATTGCCCTGACCCATGTGCAGGACCTTGCACTTGGCCTTGTTGAACTTCATGAAGTCTGCATGGGCCCACTCCTCAAGCCTGCCCAGGTCCCTCTGGATGGCATCCTTTCCCTCCAGCGTGTTGACCACGCCACTCAAGTTGGTTTCATCAGTAAACTTGCTGAGGGTAAACTCAATCCCACTGTCCATGTCACTGACAAAGATGTTAAATAGTGCTGGTCCCAATACCAACCCATGAGGACTGCTACTTATTGCTGGTCTGCACTTGGACATCAAGCTATTGACCACAACTCTTTGAGTGCAATCATCCAGCCAATTCCTTATCCACCAAGTGGTCCATTCATCAAATCTATGTCTCTTCAAATTAGAGACAAGGATGTTATGCAGGACAGCGTCAAACGCTTTGCTCAAGTCCAGGCAGATGACATCAGTTGCTCTTCCCTCATCCACCAGTGCAGTAACCCCATCATAGAAGGCCACTAAATTTGTCAGGCATGATTTGCCCTTAGGGAAGCCATGTTGGTTGTTACCAATCAACTCCTTATTTTCCATGTGCCTTAGCATAGTTTCCAGGAGGATCTGCTCCAGGGTCTTGCCAGGCACAGAGGTGAGACTGGCTGGCATGTAGTTCCCTGGGTCTAACTTTTTACCCTTTTTAAGAACAGGGGTTATGTTTCCCGTTTTCCAATCAGTGGGAACTTCACCAGACTGCCATGACTTCTCAAATATGGTGGATAGTGGCTTAGCAACTTCATCCGCCTGTTCCTTCAGGACCCACAGACACACCTCATCAGGTCCCATGGACTTGTGCACCTTCAGGTTGCTTACATGGTCTTGAATCTGACCTTCTCCTACAATGTGTGATTCTTCATTCTCCCAGGCCTTGTCTTTGCTGTCTGTGGCTTGGGTGATGTCGCTGGAGCACTTTCCGGTGAAGACTGAGGCAAAAAGTCATTGAGTACCTCAGCCTTCTCCATATCCTGGGTAACCAGGTCTGCCGTTTCCTTCCAGAGAGGGCCCTCATTTTCCCTAGTCTTCCTTTTATGACTGACATACCTGTAGAAGCTTTTCTTGTTGCCCTTGATGTCCCTGGCCAGATTTAATTCTATCAGAGGTTGAGCTTTCCCAACCTGATCTCTGGCTGCTTGAACAATTTCTCTGTATTCCTCCCAGGCTGCCTGTTCTTGTTTCCACCCTCTGTGGGCTTCATTTTTGAGTCTGAATTTTTCCAGGAGCTCCTTGTTCATCCATGCAGGCCTCCTGGCATTTTTGCCTGACTTCCTCTTTGTTGGGATGCTTCGGTCCTGAGCTTGGAGGAGGCAGTCCTTGAATATTAACCAGCTTTCTGGTGCCCCTCTTCCCTCCAGGGCTTTTATCTCACAGTACTGTACTGAGCAAGTCCCTGAAGAGGCCAAAATCTCCTCTCCTGAAGTCCAGGGTAGTGAGTTTGCTGTGCCCTCTCTTCACAGCCCTAAGGATATTTGCCCAGGCAGAGCTCCTGACAGTCCAGCTGATCATTGACATAGAGGGCAACAATCGCTCCTCATATCCTCTGCCTGTCCTTCCTAAAAAGCCTGTATCTTTCCATTCCAACTCTCCAGTCATAGAAGCCATGTCACCACGTCTCTGTGATGCCAATAAGATCATAGCCCTGCAGGTGTGCACCTGTTTTTAATGTCTTTTGTTTATTCCCCTTGCTATGTGCATTTGCATAGGGACATTTAAGTTGGGCCCCGACGAAGGTGACTGATAGCTGGAGTGTCTGGAATTTTTTTGTGCTGCCCTTCAGGTGCTCTCCTGTTGACCTGCGATCGTTCTCCAGGCTCTGGGCATCTATTGCAGGCACTGGCATCAAAATTTTAGGAGTGGGATGGATTGAGGTTCCTCTCCCCTGGCAAATTCCTGCTTTCTTTGTTTTCTGCACTTTTGAGCTAAATTTTTATTCTAATTTTGACATGAATAATTTCTCTGTACTTTCAGCTATGTACTTTTTTAATAAAATGCAAAATTGTGAAGAGACAGGTTATTATAACTCCCATTATATATTCAGGGTGAAAGTCCCTTCATCAATCCTTGCTTCATAGAGAAACCGTAATTTTCACCTTAGTTGCTACTCTAGAGGGTAGTAAGAGCAAGAAAAGTAAAACAAGACATGAAAGAAAAGAAAAAGGGTTCCTCTCAACTAGAGAGGTGAACACAATATGAAGAAGGAAGTGATTCCAGGACACTGTTTCATAAAAAAATAAATTGGAACCTAATAATAATAGTAGAAACCTACAATACCATCTGAAAAATGACACAGAAAATATTTCTTTGTATTTTGTTTACCTTCCAACGCAAGTGCTTCCGTACTAGATTTCCATACTAGGAAACCACTTGTTAGCAATCTTATGCACTGACACAACTAACACTGTGGGATTAAATCTCATCTTGACACGCAATTTAGCACTGAATCTGTTTAATATGTCCAAATATCACTTTATTATCTATTTTTCCTTCATCCTTCTGGAAACAGAGTTAGAAGGTACTAGAAAAAGATTATAGGTTTTCCTTTCATAGTCTTTCAACTTTCTCCATTTTGCAAGTGCAAACATTCCATTTGAATTATTTAGATGACTGTCTGTTATAAAATAGAAACGCTGAAGTAAAGTAAGGTTATCAAGCTATAAATATGATAGTAGTGTTGAAATAAATAGCTTGATGTAAAATGTGGTTGTCAGATCTTCCTCTACAGAAGATAAGGGCTGTTCTAAAAACGGACATTGCTGCCTGGAAAGAATGTCTAGAACAGTCCTAATTTGCTGTTCACATATGTCTTGAAGCACCAAAGCCCTAAACTTCCTCTTTCGTGTAAGCTGTTATTTGACTATAAAATTTGTATAGGCTTATGCACAAGCTCTATCAAATTCTGACTAGACTTGGAAAAATACTGATTGTTGAACACCTCCATTTTAATTCCATTTTACTGTTAATCCCAGGTTCTCATTCTCAGAAAAAATTTCCATCAGCCTAAGTTTCATGCCATTACTTCATGTTCTATGTAACAAGACTTCTGAATCTTATGTCAGAGAAGTTCCACCAGTAGCAATGAGAACTCAGTTAGTCCTATACTATATCCATCTTTTACATTCCTAGAGAAAAGGTTTCTGTTCTCCAAACACCTGTTGTCCCAGTTTTGTTTCAAGAGGACAAGTGGGCTTATAATTGTGAAGCATAAACCTCACATAATTTGACTTTTGGAAATTACTGCTTTTGAATTCTCACTTCAAGGAAGATAACCCTACCTGAAATCTGGCCCTGCTGAACTGATTGACATCTGAAGACCAGGGTTTTAACCTGTGTTTTACCAACTGACCTTTCCCCATTACCTTTTTGCTTTTCTCAGGCTGGCTCCCGAATAAGAAAGTGCTTTACCAGAATGCATACATTCCTTCCACGTAGGCAGAAAATGGAGGTCCTTTTTCTATTGTACATTAGCATTTAAACTGCTGCATGGAACTTGGGGAACATATTAATATTTTACTTTTTTCTCTTATTAAAAACTCATACTAGCAATATTCAGTTATTGTGCTTCCTTCATTATTAACATGGCAGTACAGTGAGTTAATTAGTCATGTTAATAAAATGTGACTGTTCCCTAAAAGATAATTATTAAGCAGAAAATTGCAGCTTATCAGCAAAATATTAGCTTTTCCTCCTGAATTTTTTTTCAATTGATTTGTCTTTGTAAAAGATTATTAGATTACTTTAATTTTCTCATGTTTTTTTTTTATGCTAAGATTGGACAACCATCATTTTGCCAATCTAAGCTTTATGGTTTAGTAAGAATCTCTTACAGAAATAACATTTTTACTTCTTAGTTATTTATGCTCATTGAATGCTGATGTGAACATGTGGCTTCAGCTTTACAAAACCAACAAAACTTACTTAAATTGCCAGTTCAGTGCATGTATTAAGTGGACATTTTTCATTGTTCCAGTTTCCTGAAACAAAGCTTACACTGGGCACTAGATCAATCTTCACTTATTCTGAAGAATATTGCCTAGAATTAGGAAGGAACAACATTTTAATAATGGAAATTTAAATTCCCATGAAAATATTGATGTTTTCCTTTCTCATCACTTATGTTTATACAGTTCTTTATGTGTGTATTTTTTAAAAGTTAGATAGGGAAAAAAACTTTTGACAATACATTAAGACTAAGCAGAATAGTTGCTGTAGCCGTACATATTTGTCCATCTTTTGTTTTATCATTAACCTTGCACTTAGACTAATAGCTGCAGATTAACTAAGAATAATTAATATCATTTTAATGCCTGTGTGCGCTAGAAACCATTACCAAATAATAAAATGTACTTTCTATTGCACATAGCCAACCTCTTTCCTTTCTATATTCCTTAGATTCTGCTATATTCAGAGTGTTGGGGGGAAGAGGAGGAGTAAGCTAATATATAAACCAGAGATAATAATGATACAAAAAACCTGCCCTTGCCTTCTTATTTTAAGAAAGAAATTTTAAAATTGTAATACCATCATTTTAATAATATTCCTCTTTTTATTCTTTTTTTTTCTTCTTTTTTTTCATTATTTTCTGTATTCTTCCTTTTCAGTGGGGACATTCATATCCACTTGCTGACAAACAGTGGTACATAGAAAACACAAGAACATTTTGCCACAGAAAGCAAACTAAGATATAAAATGCAAATTTTTGCCATTTCATTTGGATTTAGGAAATGATTATATGTGTCAAGCAGGTTTGCCACAAATCTAGGCTTATAATGTCTTCCAACCCTAATCTCATTACTAATGAGGTCACAGTGAAAGAAGAAAATTCAGACTACAGTATAGAAGTTATACAGTGTTCTGCCTTGCATATTTTGTGACAATAACAAGGGATTCAACACTATTACATTCAATTTACTATTGTTTTAAAGATATTTAAAAACTTTGATGAAATAAAATAATTTTAAATGCGCAAGATGTGGTTCATTTCTCTCTACCATGTAAATGTCAAACGTGGCTATTGGCCGTGTCCCAGGATTATTACAGATTCTCCAAGTACCCATGTAATTTTTGTGACAATATAAATGAGATGCATTTTAAATTGTACTTATTTCACTTCTTTAATTCTACAAGACAAAAAACAGGTCTACCTAATGCATCAATTGTATAGATGTAATCTTATATACCTAGCAACATGTTGTCATGATGAAAAAATTTACTAAATTTTACTGATATTAAAAGAAATTCTAAGCTTACAGAAAGCTTCAGTTTATTGACATTTAATTTTTGCAGTGCACTTTTCATACTGAAATTATTGTAAAATGCTGAAGTAGTAATGAAAACTACTCTTTCCTGAGACAATTTTTTTTTAACAAGTATATTATATTATGTCTTATTAACTCTAAACACAAGAAAGTTGCTAATTTGTATAGCAGCAAATATTAAGAAATTTATAAACCATTCACAAAGTGAAAGGAAGAAATTTTTACAGATAATTCTTTATGACGACATGAGAAGAACAGATGGTAAGCATATACAGATGTTTCTGAAAGCAGATGACTACTGCTCAGTTTCAGGTCTTGAAGTAAACAATAATCTAATTACTGGCAATGGATTGTCATTGTGATGAGAGTAAACAGTAAAATAAAACTGAAGCATCATAATTTTCAGGAGCAGATGCATACTCTAATCAAACTAAACAATACTAATTATTATGTGTAAATTTCGATACCATCAAGAAATGACAAAATATAAAATGATTGGTAGGGTAATGGCTAAAAGAAATATTTCCTCCCCTTTACAAGCAGACAGCCAAAGATCCTATATGCTGTAAAAAGGACAAAAAAATACATACCTCAGAAAAGACGCACAGAAAGTGTAATTGTGATAGTCACACTCTAATAGTTATGATTTCATATGAAGGGAAGTACAGACTTTTGTTGAAGAGAAAGAGAACAGAAATAGAAATATCTGTTTGGAAAGAAGAGTATAAAATTAAATTAATAACAATATAGAGTGACATATAAGATCACATCATTCTGGTGATCTATTACTCAGCAAATAAATCAGAAAGGCTAACAGAGATAACAGGTGGAGACCAGTGATGAGTGGTGTGCCTCAGGGGTTGGTACTGGGGCCAGTGCTGTTCAATATCTTTCTTGGCAACATGGACAATGGGACTGAATGCACCCTCAGCAAGTCTGCCGATGACAACAAGCTGTGTGGTGTGGTTGACAGGCTGGAGGGAAGAGATGCCATTCAGAGAGACCTTGACAGGCTGGAGAGGTGGGTCTGCGTGAAACACATGAAGGTCAACAAGGCCAAGTGCAGGGTCCTGCCCAAACACAAGTACAGGCTGGGCAGAGAGTGGCTCAAGAGCAGCGCTGAGGAGAAGGACTTGGGGATACTGGTGGACGAGAAGGTCAACATGAGCTGGCAATGTGTTCTTGCAGCCCAGAAAGACAACCGTATCCTGGGCTGCATCAAGAGAAGCATGGCCAGCATGTCGAGGGAGGTGATTCTGCCCCTTCACTCTGCTCTCATGAGACCCCACCTGGATGACTGCATCCAGCTCTGGAGTCCCCAACATAAGAAGGACATGGAAGTGTTGGAGCAGGTCCAGAGGAGGGCCACGAAGATGATCAGAGGGCTGGATTGGGGCTGTTCAGCCTGGGGAAGAGAAGGCTCTGGGCTGACCTTATAGCAGCCTTCCAGTACCTGAGGGGGGCCTACAGGAAGGATGGAGAGGGACTTTTCTCAAGGGTGTGTAGTGATAGGACAAGGGGGAATGGCTGTAAACTAAAAGAGGGCAGATTTAGATTAGATATTAGGAAGAAGTTTTTCACCATGAGGGTGGTAAAACACTGGAACAGGTTGCCCAGAGAAGCTGTGGATGCCCCCTCCATGGAAGTGTTCAAGGCTAGGGTGGATGGAGCTCTGAGCAACCTGGTCTAGTGGAAGATGTCCCTGCTCATGGCAGGGGGGTTGGATCCAGATGATCTTTAAGGTCCCTTCCATCCCTCACCATTCTATGATTCTATGATTGTATATTTTACAGATAGTATTTACCGAAATTACAATCGCACTTGATGTTTTTCCTCTCCTATTTATTTTTACCTTTCCTTTGTCAGCTAAATCTCCAGATAAAAATATTAGTCCAATATTGACACACAAAATGTTTTCTAGCTCATTGACCTCATCCAGGCTCAGTGTCCATTATTGGCCTTGAAATATGAATTAATTGAATACTCGATAATTTGAGTTATTAATCTGAAAAAAAGCAAAACAAAAGAAACCCAAAACCTTCTTCCACGCTCGTGGAAGTGTTTTACGCAAAATGGACAAGAAAAGGACATTCTTATGTCTGTGTTTGTTGACTTGAGTGTTTCTTCTGTTGTATTTTCTCCTTCAGTTTGCCACACTTTGACTGGCAGGAGCAATTGGCATAAAAATGTAACTAAGTATTACATCAATCTGCTATCAGTGTTCAATTCCTATCTCAAAACCTTCTTACTTCTGAAAAATGAGTACTATGTCATTCAGCTCTTCAATTCAGACATGTCAGTAAGAGCTCCTTGTATTAATTTTGAATGACAGCCTCTAATGAAGGGCAACTTCATTAAAATGGAATGGTAAATGTGTTTACCTCTGAAATCCATTTAATCATTTTGCAGATGGAACATTTAGTGTTGGACCACAGGGAAAAATGATACAGTAAGCAATCACGATTTGAGGATAGATGCAGAAACGATGTCTGTTTGTTTTTACTACAAGGTAATTGTTTTGTTCAGAACACAAGATCCAGGATGGTTTTTTTACCCCCTTGAGAGAAAAATTCACTTTGGCACTCACCAAGAATCTATACTGATCATAGAAAGGTGTTACGGATCTGCGAGGCAAGGTATTGGTAGCAGGATCTATAGGGGTGGCTTCTGTGAGGAGGTGTGAGAAGATTCCCCGATGTCTGATAAAGCCAGTACCATCTGGCTCTAAGACGGACCTGCCACCAATCAGCGACAGTGGTAGTGCCTCTGTGATAACATATTTAAGAAGGAGAAGAAAAAAAACTGCAGTGAAATGGAAGTGAGGAGAGAGGAGTGAGATGATGTGAGAGAAACAACTCTGCAACAACACTGCAACAACTCTGGAGCAGAGACTCTTCCCTTGCAACTCGTGATGAAAGACAATGGTGAGGCAGGCTGTCCCCCTGCAGTCCATGGAGGCCCATGGAGCAGATATCCACCTGTAGACCATGGAAGGGACCCCACGCCGGAGCAGGTGGATGCCTGAAGGAGGCTGTGACCCCCATGGGGAGCCTCGTGCTGGAGCAGGCTCCTGCCAGGACCTGCAGACCCATGGAGAGAGGAGCCCACGCTGGAGCAGGTTTGCTGGCAGGGCTTGTGACCCCATGGGGGACCCACACTGGGGCAGTTCGTGAAGAACTGCAGCCTGTGGGAAGGACTCACGTTGGAGAAGTTTGTGGAGAACTGTCTCCCGTGAGAGGGACCCCACACTGGAGCAGGGGCAGAGTGTGAGGAGCCCTCCCCCTGAGGAGGAAGGAGCATCAGAGAAAACATGTGATTAACTGACCGCAACCCCCATTCCTTATTCCCCTGTGCCACTCAGGGGGAGGAGGTAGAGAAATGGGATTGAAGTTGAGCCCAGGAAGAAGGGAAGGATGGGAGGAAGGTGTTTTAAGATCTGGATTTATTTGTCACTATCCTACTCTGATTTGATTGGTGATGAATTAAACTTCCTTTTCTCCCCAAATTCAGTCTGTTTTGTCCATGACAGTAATTCCTGAGTGATGTCTCCCTGTCCTTATCTCAACCCTTGAGTGTTTCATCATATTTCCTCTCCCCTGTTCATTTGAGGAGGGGGAGTGATGGAGCGGTTTTGATGGGCACCTTGCATTTATCCAGGCCAAACCAAAACAAAAGATCTATGCAATGATACCGTATATCTAGTCTCTTGTTCCAGCTCTAGTCCAGACACCCATCGATCTTTTCCTTTCCCTCAGTGCTAATGACAGATATTTTCCTCCCTGACTGTAACGGAAATGATATTAGCCTTAATCCCTTTACATGGTACCAGGTATCTCTTTCTCAGTTTCAGAGTTTCTCAGAAAAAAGGGAACTTATATCTTACTCTCCCTTATTGTGGAAATAATAGAGACACCTCTTTCACTTTGTCAAAGATTTTCCTTCATCTTTTATGGCATTGGTCTTCGAAGCCCAGCTATGATTCATATTTTCAGTATTTTTAGTGAACAACAGTTGCCATAACCAATACCAGTGAGAAAAAAAAAAACCAAAATGATTTATAGAAAAGTTAAGTGATCTTGAATAAATAAAAAATAACACTAAATTAAGAAATAAGTAGAAGGAAAACCACAGAAAACAGGAAAATAAAAAAAAACCTTAGTTCAAGATTATAACTGACAAGATTTAAGGAAGCTCTTCAGCTAAGATAAAAATGCATTGCTTTAACTTAATCAGCAGTTTTATGCTTGCTTAAATGAGATATGAATTTAGCCATTTCTTCTACTCTCTTCCAATTGTTCAGAATCTTCTTAAAAACTTAGATTTGCTTTATTACCATAGAACTGCTACAAATACATAGATAACTGCAATCTAAGAACCTAACTATGCTTGTTGTCTCAGGCAATATTTTAATGATTGTTTGTTCATCAGTAGTTATCTTCCTCTGGGAAGCTTACCACATATTGTGTTTAGGACTGGGACTGTTGTTGACAGCACACATGTAAAGATCCATCAAACAAGGTTGCCTGCAGAAGTTGTGGAGTCTGTGTTGTTAACAACACATTGACTGGGTAAGGCTCTGAGCAGCCCCATTTATTCTTGAAGTCAACTCTGTTTTGAACATAGAGTTGGAAGTGACGTCCAAGGAAAAAATGCAATATAAACAGAATTTAAACAGAAAAAAAAGAATTTAAAGAATAAAGGCTATATTTTTCTTTCACCATGCTATAAGAATACAGTCTTTCTCTTTATTTTTTTTCATCCCAAACCTAAGTCTAGAATCATTATTTAATTCTTAGTGTCTTCTCCTGAATATGCTGAACTAAATTTACTTTTATGAAACAGTTTATTGGTCTTTTGAGAATTGTATTCACAAAGTTGCCTTCTTCACATAGGCTTATTTTTTTGTTTACCTAGAAGTCTTGTAGACTTTGACAATTTATGAGAGTAACAACAGAGTAACATAGACACAATGTGCTTCAACTTCTACTACACGTGTGGAAGTCCCTTTCCCAGAATTGGAGAATCAGAGAGCTTTGGAATCTTCTCATGAGTACATCCTGTACTCATTAAGCCCTTTTTTCCCTGAGCAGCAATTTCTGTCCAATAAGAAAGGAGCCTGGGGAAGGAAAAAATAACCGCAAAGAAACCAAAAAATAAACTGTCTCTGCACATTTACTAAAAAAAAGTAATAATTGATAAAAAAACACTGATCACTTCTCTTGACCAGTGGACGAGTAAGTGAAAGGGACTGCTTACATAAAAAGATGTCATCCAATCAGTAGGAGTTAACAATTTATTCCTGAAGGGGTGACATATACAGCATATGACAATGCCACATTCAAATAATCCATTTTAGAATGGAATTGCATTTAATATTCTTTATTTATTGATATAATGGCAGCAATTATGTTTTCTCAAAATTTCTCTACTATTTTCCCATATGTCATATCCTCTGATAAGAGCACTAGCCCTAGGCTCCCTGCTGAAACTACTGAAACAAAACAAACAAACAAAAAAAACCCACCAAAAACCAACTCCCCAACTCCTCAATAAAATAAAATAAAACAAAACAAAATAAAAAAACCCCAAGACCAATTACTAATTCTATGCATTTTACATTGCAATGCAAACATATTATCTGGAGTTATCGCTACTAAAATAGAGAAAAAAATGGTTCCTGTCATAAAAATACAGGAAAAAATGCTAATGCAAAATATTAATATACAAATTAACTGAATGAAGGAATCAAAGTGCTGAGTTTTTTTGACTAAGTATGAACAGATGCTGCTGGACATAGATAATGGAGCTGGTTTCGGGAGGGAGTGACATGCAGGAAGGAAGGAAGCTAGAGAAAAGCCAAAGGAAATTACTGAGAAGAAATAAATTTGTATTATCAGTGCTTTCATGTATTAGCCTAGCCTTGAATCTCAATCCTTATATAGCACTTTCTTATTTGTTTCCAGGCTGCACATAATTGCTGGGTTTGGGTCTAATTAATTGAGTATAAAACCCACAAGAATTTAGTGTGTTTAGAAGTGATACATTAGGCTCCTCAGAAAAGCAAAATATCAGTAACTAATACTATTTTATGTAATAACAGCAAAATACATAAATTCTAGCAAAGAGAAACACAATTGAAATTTCTATTACTGCAGAGAAACTATAGATCTGCAAGTTCATACTGCCAAAATTTGAACTTGCAAAGTCATAAAGCAGTGTACTGGAACAGACAAGGCTCTCACAGCACTTAAAACCAATTTATCTTCACAATAGACACAAACAGCAAAAGTAATTTATCAGTGAACTAACAAATTGATATGTTAGAACAATGAGATTAAAAATCCATTACTTGGAAACACTGTTTCATTGTACAAATAAAAGAAGAAAACACGGGTAGCCAAGCTTTCATGTACAGAACAATTATTGAACTTGGAAATCTTAAACACAAAAGTAAGAGAATATGAACTTGCAGCAGTTTAGACACATTATGTTTGAATTGTTACTCTGTAAACTGCAAAGCAACATTGGCTTTATATGCAAGGAGAAGTTTTACATGAAAAGAGCAGATTTACATGAAACTAATGATCCACAAAATTGAGGTTGGAAAGCTACGACAGTGTGAACTACAGATGAGTCTTGGCAACTAAACCCACAGTATTTAATGCTTTATGAGGGATATGACAAAAAAAACCAACAACCAAAGAAATGAACAAAAGAAATAATCCTAAAGCAGAAGTCACCATAGAGAGGGGGAAGAAAAAAACATTAATGCATGAAATGAGATAAAGAAATAATAATGGTTACCGAGGTCTAAACATTCCTTCCTGTAACAATTTAAACTGGAATGCAAAAGCATCCTGAAAAAACTACATAACTCAATATTATCCTTTTATCTCAAACAAGGTATCACTAAAAGTAACCATTAAGTATTAGGGATATGAAATACACATGAATTGCCATTACATGGGCAAGGCTACTATACAGGAAAGTGTCATAATCCATGAAGTCATCAGAACAGATTGGAGGAACTCCTTGCAAAAGCAAATATCGATTCTGAAAAGTTTCATTATAACCATGATTTTTTTCCTTGTCATTTATAATTCAAAAAAGCATACCATAAAACACTGACTGATTCAGACCTCATACTTTCATTATCCTCAAATATTTGGAAAACATCTGCTGCTTTTAGGAAGGCCTGGAAAGTCAGATTTTGCATGCATTACGTACAGATGAATTATTTCGGAGGTTAGAACTTCAGATGTAACATATCTAGATTCATTTCCTTCTCTGTCTAAATGGATTTGAACCCACATTTTCCACTTAATGGAACTCTAAGTTACAACATAAATGTCTAAATAAATTAAAATTGATAGACTATGTGTCAGAAGAGTTTGATTCTGTAATAAATAGATTAAAATCCACAGCAAGTGTAAACAGGAACTTCATGGCTAATGCTACTCATCTAAAAGGACAGACTCTTTGATTCTGTCTTTCATGAGAAGGATTGTCTCACTCTTTTATATGAAATTATTATATGACTTGAATATAAACAAACAGAAATGGGTGAGGATCTTCAAGTCTCCTCCCTTTTACCCAAAGTCTGTTTTAAAAAATGACTTTTCATACTAATAAAGTGGAATATATCTGATAAATCAACAGCTTCAGTTAGTTTGATGCAAATTAGAGTGAAACACCTATGGTAATAAACTGTTTTCACCAAAATGTCCATGACAAGAAAATTAGGATTAAGAATGTAGACTATGCTAAAAATTAAAAGTTAAAAAATTAGCTTTATTAATGGGTGAGGGAAAAAGTCCCTTGGGAAAAGGTATTAACAAATGGCTTCAGTGGCTTGGACAGAATGCATACTATGTATATGCACTATACCTTTTCCCAAGAACTTTTCCTAGACAGAAGCCTCCAGGTATCCAGTGAGAAGTTTTCTTAAGAATAAAAAAAAATGAAAACCATTCATATGTCCCTCCATTTGATCAGAAATATTTCAGTGGCAATACTTAAAGTATATTTTGAATCAATTACAGTCTGTATACTTTTAAAAAGTGTATTTATCAGAAGCTGGTTCTTGTTGGTAACCATTAAATTTTTTTTTAGCAGTTCAGTTATACATGTCATTATAACCATTAATATTCACATTTCAACAATTAAAGGAAAAAAAGGTGCATCTGTAGCCATGGCACAAACATAATCTTTGTCTAAATCTAGCTAGTATTCCGCTAGAGATGCTTGGTAATGTGAGAAGTGACTGCAGAAAAAAAAATCTTCTCTTGTAGCTAGATTCAAGCCTCTTTGAGTTGAACACTACTGTCTTCTAGGAAACTTGTTTTCTGCAAATTATGACTAAAAAATAACATATGCATGTCTAATTAAAATAATCTTTAGCTTGTGTTATCAAACATTCATGTTATTACTTTTATTTGCTTTAAGATGGCATTTTCTGTCATTTACAAGCACCAAATTGTTTATTTCCTTTTATAACCTGTATGTTCTATTTACAGGATACACAGGAACCTTCAGTTTTTCTTTAAATTTCAAATTTAATTTTAAATCTTAAATCTTAGGAAAAAAATCTTATGTAAACCCACTTTTTTCAAGCTAGAGCACCTCTATTAAACTTCATAACTCATTAGAAGTATGCTGCTTTTCCAAAGCTGCTAAATGCTTTTATCATCAATTGCAAAGAAGATACGGCATTTGTAGGATCAGATACAAATAATTCCAAGTGTAGAACAATAGTGAATATAAATTAAAAAATTACTGAAACAATTCAGCTTGATCATTGCATTGCCATATAGGTTATGGAAACATAAGAGAGAGTCTAAACCCATGAGGTCCTGCAATGTTTTTTCTCCATGCAATTTAAAAGAACATGTAAACATTTTGACACATAAAAGATGGTGAAATAATGAAAGGAATTAAAAAGTGCACTAATTAACTGTATTAGGGAACATGAGATGTTCTTATTATGAGACTGAGTAGTGGTAATGTAAACGCTGCCTCACTGCAACAATTATTTCGAATAATTTTGCTATATTTTAGAAAAAGCAAGTAAGATTTCATGTAGAACCTGATTATTCATTCATGAGGCTTGATTAAATCTGATTTTTATTTTAATTCCTTTGTGACACAAAGAACTTTGCCAGTAGACCATGGAGCGTTTCTTTATGCACTCTTCCCAGTCAACTCATGCAATAAAGCTGGAAAAAAGTTTATTAAAAAAAAAGTCCAAACAAATAGAAAACACAACCCATAACACAATTACTGAATGATAGACAGATAAGTTTCTTTCTTGCTGAGATTTCTGCTGTTTGGAGTTCAAAGCCTCTGTTAGTTGTACATCTATGCAGGCAGAGGTTTGTAACAAATACTAAACAGAACCCCTCCACACATATCCAAATCTATGCTCTTCTACTAAACACAACCATACGCTTTGAAGATCAAGCATATTCAGTTAAAATCCACTTTATTTTATGCTACCATTAAAGAGAAAGAACTTTGAAAGACAAACTATTCAATACTCTGTTCTTGTCTTAAATAAGCAACATCCACAGATTTCTAACAGCCTTGAAGAGAAACTTGATTAATTTTCAGAATCTTTTGTGTCTTATTGTTCTACTCCAATTCTTTGTTACCTGACTTTTTGTGAGAAGTCTTACTGTGTCTATGATTTTCCATTGTAATAACACCAGCACACAGCAGTATGTCCCTATTGTTCACTAGAATTTTAGTTACAACTGGACATCAGCTCTAGATTGCTAAAGACAACATATTATAAAACTTACACTAAATTTAAAAACTTTTTTCTCTTAGGATAAGTCTAATGACAATTGCGTAAGAATTAATTTCTTAAAATCTTACCTGAGAGTAAGACTCAGAATGTATATAAACGTTGAAGGAAACAGGAAAGTTTGTAGCTTTCAAATATTCCAATACATAGTACTAGTCTAAGGTAGTACAGGTTATCGTGCTTATTGAAAAGGAGCACTGTGTGTTTGAATTTCAGCTATTTTTCCTCAGCTTCAAATGCTACTTAAATGTTACACAAGGACACACTGTTTTGCATGAAGGGAAGAATGAGGTAGTCAGAAACAACCAAAAAAATCATTAATTTAAAGTAAAATTATTTTTGCTGAGATATTTCCTAGTTTCAGAAATAAATTTGGCATAATTTCATTTTCAGCTATCAAAATAGTTATTTTGGGAGTTTCTATCAAAATTACTGCAGGTTTTCTGTAACATGATTTAAAAGCAAGTTATTATATAGAAGTATTATGCATACAGGCTAATGCACAAACACCTCCCTTCTTTTCCTACCTCACTCCAAATAGTATGGAAAATTCAAAAGTTTGTCATATATACTGAGTGACTTCTATAAAAATACAAACTTAAAGTAATCACTTCTTGATCTTCTCTTCTTGAAATTTCTGTGCATGAAGATATAAGTTCTGTTTCTGAAATCTGGCTCTAAGTCACAACTGACACTTTTATAAGAATTTGAGAAAAGGATAATAAATTTGATCACAATATTTATTACACATAAGCGAATGTGAAACAAAGCAAGTTGAACAATTTTTCTTATGATTCATCTTAAAATTTTCCACAATTCAAATGGCTATATAGGCAGGATTTCAAAAGTCAGGCTCAAAATATATGAAGATACAGGGGTAACAATCTACTGAGAGAGTAAGAGTATAGCAAATGCGAACAGTAAATTTTGCTGAAGTTGAGAGTTATCTCATAGAGGAAGCAGCATACTAGTCAGTGCTCACAGGTGCGTTTCATGGACTCTGACCCTGAGCTCAAGGAAGAAAAATATATTAGTACATACATAAAAATATATAAATGGTTGGCTATTAAAAAATAGACTAGTTGGCAGAACAGTGCTCTAATGAGAAAATGGGAATAAAAATGTTTCTGGATGATTTATTATCACCATCCTTTTTTAAATGAGATAAAATGCCTGCAGAGATAAACAACCTACTTGTTGACCTTGCTGAGATCTGTCGTATGAAGAGCAGAACCACAAAGCATATTCTCGAAGAAAACAAATAACATATTTATGATTTACTTGACTTCTTTTACTAAAAAAATTATTAGCTACGTTATTGTCCTACCCAGTGAATAAAAGTACTTGGGAAAGTTAGTAAGACCATAACACACCGAGAATTATTGATATATGTGATCCATAGCTGAGTTAGTATTACAAAGAAAACTTCTACATTAGTCAGTGAAAAGTAAATCTGAACTTTGAACACATTTATTTCTTTATTTTTTAATCAAGAGAGCAGAGTTCTAGCGATGAAAGAACACACAAAAAAATTATCCAAAAATACAGAGAAACCGAGCCACTATGCAATTCTCAAATATAATCTAGACTGCCTATCCTTCCTAGACTCATTGTAAATTTGGTATCACAATACAGTAATATTCTTGAATTTTGTTTTGTAAATGTATTAGCAATTTAATTACTATTAGAATTTATGTTTCAGTGCAAGGTCAGGATTCTTTGTTAAAGCTAAGATACAGCTAGTTACAAATAAATATGACACAAACTTCAATGAGCCACTGAAAATATTTTTGTGTTCTTGGTACCAAAGGTAGCCAGATTAGATTGTGGCAAGATGTCAAAATTAAGATGTTAGCATAAATTAAGCATAAGATTTATTGGTAAAAGTATAATCTCTGACTGCCCAGAAAACTGTATCTATATACAGGAATTTAAGTATTGTGTTGTAATACTGTATCCACCAAGGATTAGAACTATAGCAAGATTTGCACAAAATGTTTATAATTGTATTATTTTTTTATGAGTTATTTCTAACTGCTATTTCTAATTTACATTTAAATATCAAAGTTCTACTTACATAAAACATTAAATTTAAAAAATCATCACCTTTCTTTATGCTTAATGCTGCTTCTCCAAAACAACAGCAAAACAGCTTCATTCTCAGAGTACAGCATCAGTGCACATTGTTAACATCAGCTGACTATGAGGACAAGGGTACAGCCCACTACAGACGTTCCAGACACAGATTCTCATTTCCAGCATGCCTAAACAGGTGCAGAGTAAAATACGTGAATATTTTTGTCAGCATTTGGCTCCCAGATGATTGAGCTGGAGCTCACAAAAATCAGCAGTAACCTTTGACTTGATGGAGCTTATTTTCAGCATTTATTTTATGCACTGGCACAGTTATTCAAATACTGATATCTGAATGGAGTACTGTGGTAACTTGTATTTGAGAAGACAGTAATTTTCCTTTTACATTATCTAACAGTAACAAAGTCAAAATTTTATGAAACAATTCCCATGATATCAAAAGACATCTGATAACTTCTTGTCTGTCTTAAAAACAAAAATACAAACAAAAAAACCCCAAGAAAATGAGACTTAAAGAGAGAATAAGGGGTCACTATCCACTTCCTGCCAGAACAGCTTCAGTACATAAGTAGAGAAACCAACATGGTACCACACAACACAGAAAAAGGTATTAATCTTCCTTCTCACCTGGAATGAAAATGTGAATTTGGAAAAGGTAAAAGAAGAAAAGAAAAGAGAAGGAAAGAAGTAGGGGGACAGAGTGAGAAAAAGAGATTGAGAAAGTGGTTGGTGGTAATATCTTTTTTCCTCCCCAAGATCACAAACAAGAAATTGAGATTTGGAGTGGCCCCCTGTAATCGATGGCCTTGCTGGACTTGTCAAATGGCAGATGAAAGACAAACTCGGACTGAGGCGTCTCTTGACTGAGGTGTCAAGAGCCGAAGAGATAACAAAGGAAGTAATTAACTGGTGCTTATCTTATCAGACAAAAGTAAGGGGGTATAGCTCATCACTGTAAATCCAGTGACCTGTGGGGAGCTTCGGAGGCTGCGCAGCCAGAGATTGCTTCAGAGATTGCTTTGGATAAAGCACAGATGGCCCCCGGATGCACATACCAAGATGCTCGCTCCGAAGGCGTGTCACACTGCTGAGTCCCGCTTCTGACGACACGACATTCCATGCCAAGACCCAATCGATACACAATAATTGACTTAGTCCCACCTCGCAAAAAGATTTCCAAACATATAAAAACTGGCACTTGAAAACTCTCTTTGGGAGGAGGAGCCAAGGGAGAACTTCACCTGATGCATGGGTCGACGGGCCTGAACCTCTCTTCTCCCCAAGAAGGGATGCCTTTTTGGTAAGAGTCGCGCCTCTGACTTTGTTAACACATCATTAACTAAAGCGCTAAACTATTACTTTGAGCTCAACTTTTGTAGACAGTGCATTTATCAACGGCAATTCTGTATCTGTGATACCTGTCGCTTGAATAAATTACCTATTGCTTCAAATTTGATAAACTGTTTCAGTGAAAGTCATTGGAAGGGCTCTGACAGGCAAGCTGAATCTGAAGTGGCTACACACTTAACCCTTTAGACATAAATCGTTGACCAAGTCTGGGACTAGGAGTAGATCCAGCTGCACCTAGACTCTCCTCTGAGAGAGAGTTTAGAAAGCAAGGGGATCTTCTCTCAACCTCGTGAGTCAACGGGAGGGCTCTCCTTTTGCTGGTTATCAGACTCCCCTTACCCCCCCCTTTAACGCAACACCCCCAGCAATAAAATGTAGAGATGTTCTGAGACAAACTTCGTGCTAAATATGTTAGAACCTAGCAGGCCTAATTTTTACAGCCCTGACTCGGGAAATTTATTTTATCTTAAACTCTTCATAGAACTGCAATTATCACAACCTCAGTGATTTTTAAGTCCTTTGCTAATGTTTATACCCGGAAGTGCCAAAATTACAGCTGAATTTAAATCCCAACTGTTCTAGATGTTACAGAAGTGTATAATAAGCAGTATTTCACAGTCTAAAAAGACAGGAAATTAAAATGAAGAGACAGAGAGAGGACGCAGAAGCGGGAAGAACAGGCCCAGAGAAGAAGTGATTGATCCAAGAGCTACTGCAGAGTCACTGGCAGAGAACAGTGTATCCTAAATCCTAGTCTAATCAGCCGACTTGTACCCCAGAGCATTAGCATTCATGTAAGCAAACTGAAATGGTGCTTTCATTGTATAATGGATATATCTTATCCAGTAGACATACATAATTACATGAGAGAAATGAGAAATGGAAAGAATATTAGATTGAGAAATACTCTTTTCATATATTAACCCATTTCTTTCTCTTTTTGACTTCACTATGCTTTAGCTGAATCCTTCAAAGTCATTTAGCTTCAGAGTAACTGGGGCCTGCCTTTGCCTATAAGTTGCAGCAGCTCAAAGGGAGAGCTTTTAGTTTTATGTAGATTTTATGAGCTCAATCACTCTTCAGTACCATCCCCAACAAAAAAGATGTCACCTTTTTCATATCAAAAGTCAATTTTATCTCAAGTATTCTGATTCACTTCTTTACTGGGAAGCTTAAGTGTGTTTTTCGATGTAACATTACAAAGTAAAACCAATCTTAAAATACTGGCAGAGACTAAATACGAGAAGGAGGTAATGAACACAGTCACGATCCTGAATGTCTAAAGGCTAAACTGTGAATATCTTGTGTCAATAAAAAATTACTCCAGTCAAAAGTGAATTGTAAAATTCCTGCAAATGAAATCAGTGGATGAAGACATTTACTTAGGATTTTAAACTTCGTCTAGTTAAGGGTAATGTACAAGAGTAGGGCAAACTTTGTATATCAACTTTGATCCTTACAATCTGGTTCCTTGAACTGAAGCTATTAGTCTACTAAATCTAGGGGGCATTAAAACTATTTTGTTTGAAAATATTCTTAAATTTGTTTTAAATATAGACCACAAATAATTTTAAAAAGATCAGTCAAGGTTGGAAAGATCTCTGAAGCAACCTACACCTCTAAAATAATTTTAATTTGTATGCTAAATGAATAACCACTCATACTCCTAATCTAAATCATATCTATGTTTCTTACTTACTGGAAATCAGTTTTGCTACTAGGTAATAGGTGAAATCTGTTATCCAAAGATGGAAAAAAAAAAATGTTGTCATAAAATAGTCTTCAGAAGGCTTGAAGATTCTGCTTCTGAAATGCATGATGGTAGTTCGCTTGGCTGCCCTTAAGACTCCAAGAGAGGCAGATTCAGCATGTTACCCTCTTTTAATGAAGAACACTGTTTCATATTTATTTAAGCAACCGGACTTCGTCCTGACATACTGTCATATCCTCAGTATTAACTCAATTTAAGATGCTTAGTAGCTTTTTGTTGACTGCATGGCAACAACAGGACCTTTTCAACAGAAAAGCTCTGTAAAATATCTTGGACTGGTTGGCAGTGTTGGAATAGATTTAAAAATTAGAAATCATTGAGAATATAAGAAGCTGCAGACAAGTGTTAAACTCAGTGCTTAACTGTAATACTTCTATTTATAAGCATAATGCAACATGTCTAATATCCTACAAATCTTACAAAAAACATTTTTTAATGAAAAAATAATTATTCCTGTTAAAAGTACACTTAATTCTGCTGGAATGATATATTTCAAAACTGCGTACAAAGATTAAGGCAGTCATAGCCATAAAAATCTCTATGCATCTTAATAGCTACACAATGTTCTGTGATGATTAATCCCATAAATTTAATTATTGTCTATTGGAACTTCATAGCTTTGTTGCATGCAACTCAACATTTGCAGGAATATTTATTCTCTGTTTCTGGCTGTTCTATTGAAACAATAGCATCATACAAAAAATTTCATTTTGGGTGCTAAAGAATCTGTATTTTAGAAAAGAAATCCTCACGAGTTTGAGAAAGCAGTCTGCAATATTTGTTTTTCAGTACTTAAATAAAATGCCAACACATTACAATATGTAATGTTTAAATTTATAACTTTTTTTGAAATGGAGAGTTTGTTTTCTATAACCACATTCTTTTATTTAAGACCATTATTAGACTATACAGTGACTGATTTCTTTATGAGTATTAATCAACAGAACAAACTAACTATAAAGAAATAAGCCTTTTTTTTCATTTAGATGTACCTAGGGTATTTCACCTATGTGTATTTGCTTATTTAAAAACAGTGTTGTACTGTTGCACACCCTTCTTTAATATTGTTCCATAGTTACATGTAGCATTGCAAAATAAACAAAGAGTAATATACAGATAAATTGTTTAGAAAACCATGTTTTTACATTCATGGTAACCATGGATACAGAAAACAGCTGGTCATTAAAAGCTCATGGAACTGAACAACTCCAGCAGTAGCCCAAATTTTTATTACAGCCTTGCATTTTCAAACATAATCCCATCAACTGACACAAATATAGAGGTCTCCTATGTGGTTAGGAGCTTTTCCAACACCTGCAGATTCTGTCAGAAGTACACTCAGACCCCTCAAACATGTCTGCCAATTTTAGTATATGAATTAACATTTTCTTTCTTTATTAACTCCATAAGCCTTCAACTATCCTAAGAATGTAACACCACAAAATCAACCTGAATATTGCACCTTACCTGTCTACTTGTGGTACCCAGTCTCTGTAACTTGGCTGGCAGCATTGACCTTACAAAACCTCACATAGCCTGCTGATCTGCTGTTTCGCAAAGTAGGGGCAAATAAGTAAAAGGATATTTACAGACAGAGTAAATGTTCAAACTTTTTAATTTAATGCATTGATTATTCTCTCCTTAAAAAAGGACATTTAATCTTTTGGAGATCTGTAGCATTCAGACTACCTTAAGCTTTAAAGTAGATAAGCACGCTGCTGGAAAAATAAAGCAGCAGTTAATTTTGCTGTATCACAAATACATTTGTACTACCATCACACAGTGCTATTTACCTGACATTTCATTGCTTACTGTTCTTAGTATCCATTTCTGTCAAAAACATGCTGTTCTGTTTGCTAAGATGATCTGGCATTATAAGGTGAACACTTGGACTTCAGAGATCATCCACAGAAAAAAGCCAAAAAAAAAAAGTGTTACTTAAGAATAAAGCAGCTGACAATTGCATTGTATCCAATAGATTGAAATTAATTCTGAATGTGATAACACAAAGCACACCAAATTTTGGAGCAAACTGGAAGGTTTATACAGTTATTTGATGTGTCCAAGCCAGGTTTATGCAATGAAAATATGCTACAACAAGCTCAATATAGTGACTGGCTGCATTTCTGTGACAATGCAGGGGAGCCTGCTCAGTTCTAGTCAGATATAACCTGTAGGAGAAATAGATTTGTCTGGACCTCTGCTTATTCTTGCATGAAGCTAAGTAAAGTTTCCTGGAGAGGTTTTTTGAAGCCTATTACATTTCTTTGTCAGGATATTATTCCAGAACATTTTAATTCTAATTAACTTCCTGGAAATTTAATGCTCTTGTAACCATACAGAAGCATAGCTTTAGTAGTGTTTATTACCGGATTATATTAGTCTAAGAACCAGCACTCCTCATTCAGCCTAAGACCTCTTTGAGGTTGTACACCTGTATTGAGCAGTGAACCACTTATTAACTGGGTTGTCACAAAGGGATATACTTTCAAAAGCCAGACTTCCCTATTATCATTTTCCACATCAACTTTTTTCAAACTTAGCTTTTGAATCTAGTTTAGCAAAACATCAAGCTGAAAATAAACAGACAAATTTTCAAATATCCCAAGCACATTTTTACTTTGATGTTAATTATAATGCAAAGCAGCATCCAAGAATATTTGAAGCTGTTCTCTATACATGAACATGGTTCACTTTTTAAAATGTTTCATTTCAAAGAGTAGTATCCTGCTTTTCATACCTTAAACTAAATTTGCCAGATTTTATTGCATGTACATCATTGTACTGTATATTCTAGGCTATACACAGAAATCCAATTGTCTTAGCTACCTTGAAATTCTTCCATTAAAATGTGTGACATTTTATGGACAGCAGAACATTATATACAACTTTCCTTCTAACCACAGACAAGGACATCTTTTTATTTTAATGTATTTCTCCAGTTTGTGTGCCACTGCCAATGAAATATATGTCACAAGGCTGGAAATGCAATATAGTACAGAGATGGTTTAGAAACAGGCCACACACAACTTTCATTCCAGAACTGTAATTTGAGCCTTATGAAAACTGAACTGCAATGAAAACTGATAATGGATGAAACTTTTTCTGTTTTTGATAAATAACCTAAGTATGACCAATATTTTTGAAAAGGCTTCATCAAAAAAGTTCTGTCTGAGCTTGAGCTGATTTCAGTGCTCCATGGATTTGTGTCCTTGCAGAAAATTATTGATGGACTGAGACATATATTCTTACTCTCAGGAACAAATATCAGTGTCAAAGGGACAAGTGAATATAATGTGGCAATGGAGTTTCTAAAAGGCATAACATGACGGGTCAAAATCCTGCATTTATATTTCTGAAAATAACGCTGAGTGTATTTGTATGTATGCATACCCATAATGGTAAGATTTAATAACATGCTGGAAAATCTTTTAATGAGAGGATTGACATTATGACTTAGAAATGGTTCTGATTCAGGAGATATTTTGCAATCAATACCAAGCTACTTGTAAAATATTCTGACTCTTTTCTAGACAAAGGCAGTAAACGAATACAATGATTGGCATCCTGAACTATTTCTTGTTGGTTAGCAATATGTCTTTTTGTACAACGTAATTTAAAAGCATTTCACAATATGTCATATTACCTAAAGTGTCATAAATTACAATTTTTGAAAGCATGTCTTCTTGAAAATGGAAATAAAAATGCTTGATACGCCTAAATAAAAAAAATCAGTCCTCTAAACTGACTTGAAATTTTATGTATCAAATTAGTCTAAAAATATTGATTTTCTGGAATGGCACTCAGTCATAGCTTAGTATGCTCTCATTAGTCAGACTATATGTATTACTCAGCATTATATGAGACAAATTTACATCACAGGGAATATGACCCAGCTGTGAACAATGCCCATTATTGGAAAAGTGACTTGAAACACAATTTTAAGTGGAAAAAACCCTTGTATTTCTGTTCAGCTTTCATTCCAACAGTTGCTAAAGAGAAATAATGTGTATACAGTAACTGTATTTAGAACACAGTACATCTTCTGAAAAAAGGTCATTGAATAAACTGTTCTTCAGGACTTCTAGATCTATTCTTGTATACTTCTGACTCCATAAGAAATAGCAAATTTTTTCAGTTACTCTGATTGTATTGTATTTCTGACTGTTATCAGTCACAGTAGAAACTTCTGTTCTACAGATCCTGTTACTTGATTGCCTTGAAAAAAAGGATAAAATATGATACCATCAGTTGTCTTCAATGGCATTGACATAGTAGATAACATTTCCTCCCAGACATTAGGACAGTTATTTCTATTTCTAACTTAACAATGTTATTTTGTGTATTTCTTTTTGATCAAAACCTGAACACAATAATTTCAGTGACATAACTCCTCTTTTGTGCTCCAGATGATTGACTAATTTTGAAAGACAGGAACTGAAAATTGTCAATCACTCTGAAAAAAGAATTAAGAAGAATGAATTCTCATCTTCAGGAATTTTGCACATGATTTCTCAAGGAGATAAATTTTCAAAATGTTCCAGTTGCAATTCTTGATCTTTGGTTGTTCATTGCTTGGAATACTTTTTTTTTTTTTTTAAAAAAAACAATTTATTTTTGAAAAAAATTATCAGATTTGGCAGAATCTCACACTGTTGAAGAAATCAGAAGTACTTCTTTTCAGGAAAAGTCAGACCATTTGAATAACAATGACCTTTTAGAAGTTGTCATAACAACATTCTATAACAGTAGCTGATTCCCACCACTAATACCAGCTTCCATAACAACATTCAGGTTACTAAATCCTGTGAGATTTGTTGTTGTATAGTATTGTAGGAACTAATCTTAAAGAAGTGAATAAATGTTTCCTTTCTATAACAGCATATGATGAAAAAAACCAAATATATAATTTATACATTGTAAACAAATAAATACATCAAACATAAGCCACGTGTTTGAATCTGGTGAAAACTAAAACAATGTTAGGTCATCAGTCGAAAATGCATTCACTCCTCTTTGAGTCAGTTCTGCCTTTTTTGCTGCAAGTGTTGCACATGTTTCCTCCTGCTTAAATAAGACACTTAAGCTTATTGTGCACAGTCAGAATGAGACAAAACAGCCTTTTTGTCCAGTAGTTTTAACAAAAGAAAGACTTTAATGCCTAATGGAGACCTGGGGAATGTTGTCTGAATTGTTTGTGAAATTGTACTTTGTTACCAAGATGTGGGATATAAATATAGCAGAACTGAACTTAACAGAGCACTCGAAAATGGATGGGAAAAGAGACTGGTAGTTCTGCTTAATGTGAGTATTTCAGTACAAGGAACACTACCTGTTGGTCCAATTTAGAACATGAAGAAAGTATACTATTTCCACGTTGATGATTTTTTAAATTATTCTGCCTACAAGTAGAAGACACATAGAATTCATTAAATTTTTTACTAGATATAGCAGTTGTACATGGCTTCATTTCCAAGTAAAGAGCAGGATCACTTTTGTGTTTTCACTAAATATGAATAGATCCGTAGAAACTGAGTTCAAAAGAAAAAAAATGCTGACTATGCAGTAATTATATGGGTCATTTCTTCAAACAAGTATCAATAACTTTTCTTTTCATGTTGTGCATGTGCATATCCTAGACCTAATCTGTAACTCATTGTTTTCACGAGGGAACTAAATCTTGATAATAAAGTTCATTGTCAGAGCTTAACAGAAATAAGAGTAATAGGCATCCTAGTAACTCTATGAAGAAAGCAATTTTCCGCAAGAGACTGAAGAAAACTGATGATTTTCACTGAGAGTAATAAAGTAATGCTTCTTGTTCTCAGGAATCAAAAACAATAAAAAAGCAGCTTCTGAATGGGAGAGAGGTGTTATTCTGTAGGTTGCTCAGAAAAGTGAAAATTATTTATTTAAAAGGAAAATAAATTAAATAAGCGTGGGTAATCTAAACCTTAAAACAAGAAAAGTTTTTCTAAGAAGAATTCACAACAGTGTTTGGGATGTCAGCAGTTCACCGGACTCAAACTGAAGGGAGCACAAAACATACTCAGTGTAACCACTTTGGTGCCCTCCTGTTTCATGTCTAGATGTAATGGACAAGTTTTCAGTTTAAAAGATCATATGCTCTTATCTTCATTTCTCAAATTATCTCCCAACAAGTAGCAGCATGATTCATTTGCCTTTCCAAGCCTGCGCGAATGTTACTGGCAATAACTATTGACACTAGTGACAATGGCTAGCTTGCTGATGGAGGGAGAAGTCAATCATTGCCATCTCTTTATGACTTTTCAGCCTACAGATGAGTTACTCCTACACATAATGCGCATAGACAGTTTCACTATACACAAAATATACCATATAGCTCACTTCATCCAAAGCATGCCTGCATAATTTCCTATATGTTGTATTCACACTGGAATAACATCATCATCTTCTCTGGGAGGATCTAACTATTACTACAGACAGTTTATTGTGAACAAAAGCCACAAAAATGAGCCTTGTTAGCATAGTCCCCAAGAAATAATAAGACATATCCCAGCCAGATGGTTTAGTGACAGTAAAGGAGTCAAGAGAATAAAGCTCTTTAAAAGTCGAGTAATTTAGAAAGCTAAAGATATGTAACTGTCTTTCCTAATCATGATCTCTGGAATCCCTGAAGTTATGCTGTGAATTTCTGAGCAGTTTCAGATAAATGGGTTCAATGGGAGTACTACCCGTAGCTTAATTCCTTACTACAGTGAATTTTCAGCTACAAGGAAAGAAATGCAGTCACTTTCAATATCTCCATGAGATCATATATCAAACTACACAAATTTACATTAATTGCATCGACTAAATGTAAAAGTTAAACCTGGGGACATTTGTTGGGGTACTTGCTCTACGATTTGTAATCATGGATGATGTTAAGAAGGTAAGAACTAAAAAAAAAATATAAATACACAGAAACCGGAAAAGATTCTAAGTACTCCAATGTGATGGACTCCATATCACATGGAACATTTATTGGGACTGCAAGCCTTCAAATTCAAAAGTCTTTATATCTCAGTATACCTTCATGAGAACACAGGAAGATGAGAACACAAGAATCTTAATAACGCTGAATTTAATTTAAAACTGTGGTTACATTTACTGTCAAATAGTGAAGACTAAATAGTAAACACCTCCGAGCAGTACCATTAGCCTAACATCTGGTAAAAATCTGCACCTTTAAGTGAAAATTCTTTTTTGACATCCATGACAGAGAGTAGAGGAGTAGTGGGATTTCTTCAAGGAGTCTGAAAAAGATGTTTCTAAGATATGCTTAATTGCATAAATTTTTCTCCACATAGAGATATTATTTTCCTGTACTCTCATTTCTTGGCATGATTTATTTTGGCTATTGCTTTCCTGTTGTATTTTAGGCTAGACCTTATAACACAATTTTCTAATTTTTTATCTGTTGTTCTTAACAACAATTATGAAAGGAGTGAAGCAAGCCAATAGTGATGCATTTTGGAACATAATACTACTTCATTAATAAAAAGTATTTTGTTTTATTTTCTTTTGCTTTGTTTTGTTTTGTGGATTTGGTTTGGTTTTTTGTTTTTTGTTTCCCCAGATGAAATAAATGTTACTTGATGGTAAGTTTATTTATTTAAATTCTTCTACAGAGTACACTATCCTTAATTCATTTGGGTTGCAGGACTGGAAGTGGTGGCTGTTACAGTGGTAATGCATTTGACATCACATAAACAGAGGTCCCACACAGAATTTAATGTATTAGAAGTGTAACAAAATAATTAGACTCGAAGATCTGCAAGACCTGCACTATGTTTGATTCTGTGTAGCCAGATTCTTAGCAATAATATAAGCATGAGCATGCTGCACTGCTAGAAATAAAAAATACTGGTTTAACTATTTAAAAAAAAATAATCCGTACAACCCATACAACAGAAATACAGGTTTCTCAAATATGAAGGCTACTTAGCAATTTAGGGAATGAAAAAAACCTGAGCTGAACTGAAACTCTACATAACTGTAGTTATGTAGAATGTAATTACCCAATTTGGAAGAAGGCCAGTGAAACACAAGACAAATTCTGCCATCTGTTACAGTCGTATAATCTCAGTAAAATCAATGGGCAGAGTTTGGCTCTACACTGGCTAAACCCTTGGAGTCATGGGACTTTATCACGGCAAGTGGTCAGGAGCTTGGATCTGTGTCTCTTTTAAAGAAGGAGCAGACATTCGATAGATTATCTTTAAACAGCTGACTCTCATAGAAACCCTATCAATCTTCTAAACAGTAAGAAACTTCTATTGCCACACAAAAGGTTTAGAACATGACTTGCCAGGCTGGAGGTGTGGGGAAGAACTATCACGTCTGAAGAGGGCTACATTTTAAATTGACAATACTTCTTTAAGAGAAGTAAAATTTTGAAAGAAAGTGATCTTTTATTTCAGAATTGGTTTTGTCCCATGGTTTGTAGCCAGCTGAAATGGTACATGGTAAAAACATCAGTATATGAGAGAAGATCTGACACAGGAGACATAAGCAATTATCTCTTTTATAAAGGGTGTCAATTCAAAGCATCTAGAATTGACTCTCTTGACAACATAAAGCCTCCGTGGCAGAAGTCAAATGAGAATCCAAGATTTCTGAGCCTTAATTCAGTGCTCTATCATCTGTTGCATACCAGTGCCAGCCATGACCTGAAATGTCTCTTCAAAGTTTTTATAACATTTACTAAAACATAATTTAATGAAAACATTTGATTAATCTTATTTTTAATGTATTACTAAAGTCTCTTTTCCCTCTTGAAATTCTTGTCTTTCACTCTGTCAAGTGAATTCATACACTTTCGAAGGAATTGTGGTTCAACAAATGAAAGATAAATTTTAATTCCAAATAGACAAAAGTTGCCCTTCTTATAGGAAGGAGTTCCGCAAGGAGGGGTGGCCTTGGTTTTTCTATATAACAACTGTGCAGGCCATGACAGCAAGCTTATTTTAAACGTTCACCCAGCCAACCATAAACCCAAAATCTAAAACTCTACATATACGACAGTGTACTATTATTACATACATCTGAATAATGTCTGTACTCTAAATAGTGAAGGAACTTGAGAAACTGTATACTACAATGAGAATATATTTAAACAGTCTACCTTATGGCAACTGCTGAGCAGAAATAAATACTTTGAACCAGTTTTTTGTTAGTAGTAAATTTGCAATGGCCTTCAAGCCAGTGAAAGATAAAAATATAAATCTGTAAGGATTTTGCTATTAGATCTTGGAAGATTTATTCAGAAAATATTGAACTAAATATGAGAGGTATTATATCTTGAGGTATGAAAGATATTATTACTTATTTTCAGGAAATGCAGTTAAGAACAGAAACAGTGCCAATGCATTTTTTTCACCCATAACAAGATCTGATTCTAGTATACAAAAAATTTATTTGTACTCTTCCAGGTATAGACACCCTTTTTATTCTTACTTTGCAGGAATAATATTGCTCCTATGAGCTTTGTGGATAGCCAAATATTCAGCTAACAGAATTATTTATTAAAATCAAATGTCATTAGTAACACCTAGAGCCACTCAATCATTCCTTATGCTTGGATATCATCTTCTAAATTATTAATTATAAATTAAAACCTGTTAGTAGAGTACTTCTAAGTGGAGATGGAGACCCTTCCTTCTGCTGGCAGAAGTCACAGCCCTCTACTATCAGAAAGTGCATGTCCTCTTGTCAGTCTTGTGTTACCTCATTAGTACCTTTTTTTTTGTCCTCCTGAGGTTTAGGCTCTTTTCTCTGCAGAGTCCTTCAAAGATTCTGCCAATCTCATGTTTGTCATCCCTGAGATGGTGCAAACCTGCTCACCTCACAAAGCTCTCTCTCCAGGTGCTACAGTGAATATATAGAGCATATCTCCCAAAAATGAGGTTACCAGCACCACCAATCTTGATCCTGGCCCTAGTGCAGAGAAACGGGCCCATGTTTGCAGTAATGACAGAAGCAGTGGATGCATTTGCCAGGGCATGGGATCATGTTGCGCTAACTTATCACCACCATCTGTTGCTGTCCCTCCCTGAGCAGCACTTCTGAGACACCCCTACATGCTACACTGTTTTATTTCTGTTTGGGCATCCCCATCGATGGATCTCCTTAATGCCAGGTATAAAAGATGGCAGACATGAGTTAACCCCATCACTTCACAAGATTTTCCACTCAGCAGAGAATCATTTGTCCTTTCTGTGTGCCTTTTTTTTTTGTTTTGTTTTTTTAAATTTGTGACTAGTTAGGCTGCTGCACCTTTCCTCCTTGCATGCTGCAGGCCAAAATTATTTGTCTTCAGTGTGTCTTTCCATTCTTGTTTATCTTTTGGAGCCATAATATATACAAATAAACTGTAATCAACACCAAAGTCTGAAAAACACGAGTCATGATCCTGACCAGTGGGAGTTTTGTTATCTCCTTTTCAATTGGAGGCACCAAGGCTTCACCTTACTGTGCTTTATCAATCTGAATTCATTCTGCATCAATTGTTTGTATGTTGCTGTATACTGTACTGTTTTAAAACAAAACACTAATTACTGATACTGCTTGCAGTTCAATTACTTTTTATATTTAAAATTTCATTCTGTGCTGATCATATCTCAAAAAACATGCATTTCATTGATTCAGCCTTCATCCGGGCTAACATGGTTGAAACAAAAAATTTCCATATGCTTCTTGTCTACATTGAGTATCGAAACACCTCAGTTACCATGATGTGTTATTTTAGCTATATGTTTAGTTCTGATGCTAGCCTGCTGTTCTGTCATTTTCAAATCTCTCTTGATTTGTTGATATCTGCTCCATCAAAAGAAGGGCCTACGTTTATCCATTTCTGTGTTTATCAGCTATTTCAGTTCACTGAAGATGGATCAAGTATATGAAAAGAGTTCCTGGAAAGCAAATAGTTTTGAGGCATTTTCTATTCCTTCTATTTACATTATCATAGAATTATTTAGGTTGGAAAAGACCTTTAAGATCAACGAGTCTGCAAGTCCTCTCCTCGTGGTGCTTTTATTACAGCTTTTCCCAGAAAAAAAGGAAAACCAAAATCCAAGCATTTTCTTGCTCATTTTTTTACTTGAGTGGCATCAACATGGATAGTTAAAATAGTTATAATTATTGTCTGCTATTTGATGGTAGGTTATACCAACATTGCTTAAAACATACATATATGCTACCATATGAGATTATTTTATACGTATCTTAGGTGAATCTTTTACATATCAGGATTTCTACAGACGTGTTTTAATCTATATTCTAGAATATATAGAGCAGAGTTTTATGATGTTTGTAAATAAATGCATAAGAATGATCTGGTTCTGGTAGTTCTTCAAAGTGGCAGTCTACAGAGATTTTAATAAATCCCATTGAACCGAGTTAATAAAATTTGCATCACTACTTTCTGCAAACTGCTGTCATTTAAGAGAGGATTAGGTTTGACAGCAATTAAAATGAACAGACTATTTGAATGATACATCACAAATGCATCACTATAGGGTGAGATAAAATGTGTACGAGAGAAAAAATGAGTCTATCATAGTAAGGAGCAGAACAGATCAAAAGTAGACAAATACAGCTAGGAAAGGAAACAGTCATGGTGTAGATATTTTTTTCTCTGCTTTACAGTAAAAGGTCAACCGGCATTTTTTCTTGACATGTTCCATGTGATCATCAAATTGAAAAACCGTTAACAAAAACTGCTAATCTACAAATAAAAAAAAGGCACAAATAAGTTTAATCATAGCAGCTTGTAACTACAGGAGCTGTGAGAAGCATTTGAAAAGAAATGGTTGAAAGTGAGAAAGACAGCATGCTATTATCCACGCTTCAACTAACTGTAGTATAAAACCCATCAGTGAGTTTCCTGAATGAAAGAAGATCCACAAGTAAATACTTCTCATGTAATCCATTCTCTTTTCTCAAATATTTTTATATGCAGACTGTCCTGTCATTGCATATGCATATGTATATGCATATGCATATGCGTATATGTATGTATTACATATTGCTCGGGTTCAGATCCTAATTGTCACTAAATTCACCCAATATCTACAATCATATTATGTCTGATAGCTTCTTTCTGCCCAAATTGGAGCACCTAGCTGTAGCTGTCACCTTCTTCTTGGACTTCCAATTGGATATAACTTCTCTTTCACTTTTTCTACTTTGTCCTCCAGAGGACGAAATATGTTAGCTGAGAAGCCAATTTAAGAGGTATTTTATATCCACAAAATTAAACTTTGGAACTGTTTTGTCTTTGTAGCACATTTCATCATTCTGTTTTACACATGAAATTCAATACACTATTTTTCTCTGTATTGCTACATGATCTTTTCCTAGTCCTGGTGAAATACTCAAAGCTGTCTGCACAATAAAGAAGTGTTTAATGTTCTCGCCCTGCTTCTGGTTACCTTAGAGTTTGCCTTCATAGAATAACAGAATAATTGAGGTTGTAAGGCACCTCTGGAGGCTGTCTGATCCAAACCCTCTCTTCAACAGCAGGTTGCCCAAGGCTGTGTCTAGAAGGTATTTTAGTATCTCCAAGGTGGGAGACTCCACAACCTTCCTGGGCAACCTGTGACAGTACTCGGTCACCTTTGTAACGAAAAAGTGTTTCCTGATGTTCAGGGGAAACCTCATGTGTTTCAGTTAATGCCTGTTGCCTCTTGTCTTGTCACTGGGCACCACTGAAGTGAGCCTGACTCTCCCTTCAGGTATTTATATACATTGATGAGATCCCCCTGACCCTTCTCTTCTCCAGGTTAAAAAGTCTCAGCTCTCTCAGCCTTTCCTCAGGCAGGAGACGCTCTAGCCCCACAGTCATCTTTGTGGTCCTTCATTGAACTCTCTCTAGTATGTGCATATCTCTCCTCAACTGGGGAGCCCAGAACTGGACACAGCACTCCAGGCATGGTCTCACCAGTGAGGAGTAGAGGGGAAGGATTTCTTCCCTTGACTTGCTGGCAATATTTCCCTAATGCAGCCCAGGATACCATTACAATTCTTTGCCACCAACACACATTGATACCTCATTTTCATCTTCATGTCTACCAGAGCCCCAGGTCCTTTTCTGCCAAGCTGCTTTCCAGCTGGTTGACTCCCAGCATATACGAGTGCCTGGGGTTGTTCCTCCTCAGATGCAGGATTTTGCACTGCTCTTGTTGAATTTCGTGAGGTTCATGCCAGCCCATTTCTCTAGCCTATTGAGGTCCCTCTGGATGGCAGCACAATCCTTTCGTCATGAGTCAAAATTTAGTGTCCTCAGCAAATTTGCTGCTGGTACACTTTGCCCCATCATGCAGATCATTAATGAAGGAGTTGAACAGGATTGGACCCACTATTGATCTCTGGGGCACACTGCTAGTTACTGGCCTCCAACTAGACTTCATGTCAACGATCACCACTCTCTCAGTCTATGCATTCAGCCATTTTTCTATTCACCTCACTGTTTACTCATATAGTCCATATTTCATCAGCTTCTCTACAGGGATCTTGCAGAAGACAATGTCAAAAGCCATCCTGAAGTCAGGGTAGACAAAATCCATTGCTCTCCCCTCATCTACCAAGCCAGTCATTTCATCATAGAAGGTGATCAGCAGGCTAGTCAAGCATGTCTTCCCCTTCATGAACCCATGCTGACTACTCCCAAAGAACGAGGCTGCTTCTGCCTGTATGTAGGAGGCCTTATCCATTTGTTCATGTGATATCCCTAAAGCAAGATCTTAGCAAGATCTCTTTTTCCATCCATGGATCTATTGCTCTTGCCTTGCTACTTCTTAGTTTACAGTCTTACACACTTTCTCTGTGATATACTCCTTTCTTTTCTATTCCCTACCGCTCCAACTGTCAGTTTTCAAGTAAAGTGTAAAGAGTCTTATTCTTCTCTGAGATTAAACTCAGAAAAGAAGATGCTTAAGCATACTTCCTGTCTTTGAAAGATTTAAATCAGTTCAGCTACTTCTATGAAGCATGTATCTCACTGCATCCTTACCAGCAGATTACTGTCAGAAAACATGTGAGACAGGCTCAGCATTACTCCTGACATTGTAATTCTTAGCCATTTTTTTTATTTTGGTTAAAGTGAAAACACAAAATAGTTAACACAAGTATTTTGGAACAATGTAAATACAGTTCTAAAATGACTAGGTGAATAAAACGTCTCCATTATTTATTCATTAAGAAGACAGACCAGAAGACATTACAGAGAGTAAAGACCAAATGAGAATTAATGCTAACAAAAGAAATTAATTAATGAAGCAGTACCCTACAATATCCTAACAGTGTTATAAAACAAATATGTTTCTGATTTTATTTATTGACAGAAAAGTGTTCTGCAGCAAAAATTCTCTTAATTTCTAACCAGCTCCACACTCTGTTGTTCTGGGGATAAAACATTCTGTTTATAAATAACTGGTATTCCTTACACTTTGTTCAGCATGTACACTCTAGTTGCATAAGTGTGGTTTACACATGTATACTCTAGTTGCATAAGTGTGGTTTACACAGCAAAAAATATTTGATGTAAATATTTAATGAGTATCTCTCATCTCTCATGAGAAAAATATATTTTTCTTAACTCATCATAAAGAAGTCCATCTACAACTAGAAGACTAGAATTTAAACATCTGTAACCATAGGAAAAAAAGAAAACATACTCCATTGTGCAGGAAGGAATTATAATAGTAAGCTATCACCTTGTTGGAAACAAGGTAATATTACTATTTGAACCAATATGTAGAGTTGTACCTAAACATAATTTCACAAACAAAGCTTAAGTGTTACATACTGTTACCACACATGGTAAAACTTATTTCACTTATGAATAAAAAATATAAAGAAAAAATAAACCTCTTTATCCTTGAAATTGGAGATTTTACTATCAACTCACTGACAATAGTGTTTGGAATCACACTTACCCCAGAAAAGCCTTGATCACTTCAATGATTCATGTCCGAAACAGTACAGAAAATAATAAGAAAATCTGACAGCACCTCAGACTGCTGCATTAATCTGCATAAATCAGACTGAGTATTAACTGCATGTCAAATATCCCTTCAAAACCTGCTAGATTAGGCTATAGCTATATAAATGTACTCCTAAGAGGGCCAGTGAAAATCAATATGGATCGCATAGTAAAATGAAAAGTAGCATAGTCAGAAAGACTGAGAACTTTCCATCTTCCTATGAGTCTGAGAATACAAAGAATCACATTACATATTTCATCTGAATACACAAGATAATTTCCTGGCAATGAAACAGAGAAAACAAACTACTTTTGTGGTGTTTTAAAGACATATTGACTGTAGTGTTAAGTACAATTCTTTTGTGCATTGTACATTAACAGTGAACATACTGTAGTTAAGTGCTATCTGAAGAAACCTCTTTAACATTTAGTCTTCTCCCTTTTTGCCTACCACTCAGATTTAAATTGAAAACAGGATCTTCATACACTTGCTATATCACTCCTAAACTGCTGAGTTAAGGGAGAAACAGAAGTATAAATATGATACTTTCTGTAAAAATACGAGGTCTCTCTCTCACACTTTTTAGAAGAGTTTTTTAAAGCAATAAAGAAAAACATATTACTCCACTACTGGAGGCATTTTTCCTTTGTTCTACTTATTACCCTAGAAAGACTCAGAAAGAAGACTTTCACTGAGTTTCAGGGAATTCAGTACCTAAACAGCATTATGGACTTGAAATTCAGTCTTTTCCACACAATTATTCAAGATGAGCTGTAGTTTTAAAATCCCCTTACAGTACCATAACTTGTGTATTTCAGTAAAGAAAGTTAAATTATTTTGTATTAATGCCTTACATAAACTCTTTCCTGACACTTCTAGTAGATGTGCCAATTAATTTCAGAATCAGAGTCACAGAAGTGCTGAGGTTGGAAGGCACCTCTGGAGATGTTCTAGTCTAGTGGTCTCAAAACACTTTTGATCATGCTCCCTTACCAGAAAAAAATGTTTGATCAGGGACCCCAAAGATATGCATATTTGCTTATAATGTACTCCTGTACCTTATTGAGACTCTACAGACATTGCTGCTAAAAAGTATAGAGATGTGGTTCTGCAGTCAGTGTCTTTTCTCTGGAAAGAACCCCACTGACTGTATCTCAACAGTTCGTGATTCTTGATATGCTACCCAGATTTTTAAATGACTTGGAGCCTGTGGTAATTAAAGTTATGACTAGCTAATCTACAGGCAAGCTGTTGCCTCACCTGTTAAAGCAGAGGTGAGGTTCAGATTAAGACCAAGGAAGATCATGAACAGGCAAGCTACAATACAGATTTCAGTTTCTCCAGCTAGAGCTGGGCAATTTAATTCTAAACAGGAACATACAGCACTTAAAAAAACCATCAAAACAAACCAACCACAACAACAAAAAAACAACCCAAACCCCAAAAAACCTATCAATGACCAACCAGTATTTTGCTATTAGTCCTATCATTCCTATCTTTTCTTTGACATCTGTTTGCTTGGGTCTGGTCTTTGGGTGTATTTTACTGTCAGAAAGACAACCACAAGAAATTAAAAACCTTCTAACAAAAGCTCCAGGAAAAAAAAAAAAAAAAACACTTATTCCTCAGGGTAAGGGAAGAACTACTTTTCTGAGTTCATCTTCCCTTAAGTTTTTACACAATGTCTTATTTTACAAGGGTCATACTGTTTGATAAGAAAATGTTTATCCTTACACACTTCTATACACTTAAGAAAAACTCCAAGGTGAGTGCTAGGGAGAGGTCTTCTTTACACTGTATCACGACTATGACTACGGAAAGGACTCTTCTAGGTTTCAAAATGCAGCTAGTGATTCATCCCTGTCTGCTGCTTTCCATGAATTCAGAAGAGAGTAAGTATGTGACTTAAATGCATTTCTATAGGAAGAGTGATCCTTGAAATGAAGTGTAATAACTTAAGTCCAGCCATTTTGCAGAGAATGTGAAAGGCAGTTACTTTCATGTTCTAAGAATAATTAACTCACACACACACACACACAAAGAAAATCTGTATTCTGAGACTTGTGAGAAAACATTTTTTAAGCCAGACTATTTTCAGAAAGTGGACAGACAGAGAAGGAAGAATGAATACCTTGCACATACAGTTTTGAAAACCAAGATTAATCTCTCTTTCTCATAATGTTTCTTTTGAGGGAAGTATAAAATTAGATATTCACAGGGATCTTAAACCTTATTTTAAAGAAACTGCTAAAAAATTGTTTACAATTACAGTTAATTAACAAAGGTGCATTGACTCTGCCCAATATAATCTTCTAGATACTAAACTTTAGTTTAATTCCTACCTCATAAAAATTTTTCATTTAGAGTTCCTTCAGTCCCCTTCAAAGTAAATAATTCTGAGATCTGAGCATAAATCAATTTAATTTATACTAACATGACTGTTGAAACATAGTTTATTATGATTTAAAACATGTAATAACAGTTTGCCATCAAACAATGCAGTGTTTTACAAATCACTGTCATAGTGCCAATGACATACAGAAACACTGACAAAAATTTCAAAGTGTATACATACACACACACAGAGGTAGGAAAGCAAATAGGTGTATAGAGGAAAGAGAACAGTATCAACAATAGATTAGACTTATTCGTGTCTAAATTCAGAGTACGAGTCTTTATTAATTTCCAATAAACATATAAATTTTCAAAATTAATAGTATTAATTTTTCATATGCCAATCAACTGCTTCTGGCAAAATAGTGTACTACTAGTCACTTCTACTTCAACCTACCTCAACTTTTGACTTTTTTAGCTCTCTAAGACTTCCTAAGAATTCTTAGTATTTTAATCACAGTTTCATGCTGTTCTACTTTGTTTGCATACATCAGATCTGCTACTTATTCTTGATACTCCCTTTTTATTTTGGTGTAAGAATGCTGCAGATTTTGGAGCTACTTTTACATGAGAACAGACAAAAAAATACAACAGAGACTCCAAGATCTTATTTAGAGTTACACCAAGAAATCTGACTAGTTCTGGGAAAATAAGCATTATAGCGCTTCCCAGTAAGTATGGACAAAGACATTGTATAGTGGTACATAACTAGGACTTTTTTTCCTTTTTTAGATCTCTGACTGCATTTGCTGAGTTATCTAGGATAAGACTTACAGAGACAAAGACTTCTTTAAGAATTATTTAAAAAGATTCCTACTTTATTTATAGTAATAAAGTTTATTTATACTAACAAGTACGTTTTTGTATTTGAAATGTGAAAAACAGCAGAGACTATTTGGAAAAGAGTATGCGATTTAAAAAACCCCAACACTGTGACATACTAGTAGCTGGCGTAAATTGTTGAAGGTCACTGCCACAGTTTATCACAGCACTGTGATTCTCTTGTTTCAGACACTGACAAAGAAAGAATAGACCGTTTAGCAGAAAGATTATAGAACTATCTAGCTATCAGTACTATCTTGTGCTTTCCTATCAATCCTGTGCACAGTCTGTTTCCTCCTAAGCACTAGTGCTGTATATGTACATTGAGACAACACTGTATGTCTCTCATGATAAAGTTGACACTTGGTCAGAAATCATAAAATCAGTGCAGGCGGCAAATGACAGCAGGGCTTATTTTACAACTTCGGTTTTTAAAGGTAGAGCATGGAAGCAACTTTCACAAGAAACAAAAGCACTATGGCCTATAAATATATGAAAGTGACTTAAGAACAAAAGCTGTGTTTTTTATCATCTTGGTGCTTGGTACCATTAGATCACTGTGCAGTGCCATTACACACAAGTAAAAGCAAACAAAAAGTAACTGTTACTCTGAAAAACATTGAACATAAATAAAATGAAACTTAACTGAAAGTAAAATTTGAAGAAATCTGGCCCATCAGCTGCAAAACTGAAAAATTATTAGCCACTACCGTAGTGTTAATTTTTCTCAATATTGAAAAAAAACGCATTAGTGATAATATAAAAGAAATTATGCATAATTCCCATCTCCACCATCTATTACTGTAATTTTCAGCTCCTGTAGTTCCCAAATGGTCAACAATATGTCAGAATGACATTTGTAATGATGGAACTGAATAAAATGTTTTGAGCCGCTAAGTGCAGTGAACTAGTCATTTCTAGAACTTGCACACTCATACCTCATCCACTATGTTTATTTTGCATGTGTGACTTGTTAGATAACAAATTTTCAGAGATACATCCACTTCAGGATGAAATTAGCTGTATCCTAAATTAGCCTATTCTGCTAAATTAAGTTAAATGAGTTCATTATTTGTATCCAAAGTTACATTTGAAGTCTGAGCTGCATCCATGAAGGCAGAGAACTTGCAGACAGAAGGAAAGATTTAATGAATATTTCTATTCAGTTAAAAGTAACTGAGAAATACTACTATTAGGGTGTAATATTGCAAAAGGCTTTACTAAATACACTATATTTTTCAGCTAATTTCTGATACTAACCCACATGCAGAAGACCAAGGTTATGCAACCTTTCTCCTTTCTGAGCTAAGGTGTGAAAAAATTCACCCTTCTTCAGAGAATACACCTTTATCACTAATGTTTTTGTATCTACAATCATAAAATAGAATTTTGCTGGTATTTAGTTTCACCAGTGCTTAATTATCTCCCTTCCCCCCCCACATAAACATGAATAGACAGTATTGTCTGTAAAAATGACCTGGAATAATTCCAGAATCATGACTTGAAATAGGTTACTGCTTCTATGACTTTTAAAGTTGACAAGATTCACTCCAGATGCTTCAAAATACCTATGTCAAATTCTGTAACAGAACCAAAAAGCACTTCAGAGATAACAGTGTCTGTAAAAAGTTATGATCAAGTAAAGTCCCTTGCAGAAAACTAGTATATAAAATTTCAGTCTGTGAATTCTAAATGTTAACAGACGCATAACTTAAAAATTGCTTTAATTCTTTTACATGTCTGTATTTTACCTGCTGCAAATTAGTTCAGCTTCTATAAACACATTCATTAATATGTCTGAAACAGATTATAATTTTCTATCAGTTCTACATTCCATATCAATTAATGCAAGAATATTGACTAGATGAGGATAGCTGTCCTTACTTACGAAGTGAAGTAGAAATTTATGTTATATAGATGCTGTGAAGGTCATGAGATCTTGAAGAATTACAGGAAATCACCCAAATATCAATCCCAGAAGATTACAACTTCTCAGAAAAGCAGCCATAAATGAACTTTTATTCAGGTCCTTCACTCAGAGCCAAATACATAAGACTCTATTCAATAGCTAGAACACACTGTTTACTTTTGGGGTGACTAAAAGAAAAGATATTTTTCTAAGGGTGACCTTTTCTTTTTAAGTCAAACCTAAGTGAACAAGTGGGGAAAAAATTTAATATTGGCATGCAGTGACACTATTTGTCTTACACTAGAGTGCTTCAGTCCTACAAACACATGGTAATCTAATCTTAGAAGTGATAGCTGAAGGAGGAAACAGAAATAATCTCTCAACATTGCTCTAATTTACATCTGGAAATTACAGCAAGAATGCTTTCTTTCAGTTCAGTACCACAAGTTTTGCCAAGGTTTTGTGCAATGCAGAGTATATCGAATATGCTAGGCACACCAAGAAACTGCAGAAACACTGTCTTTCGCTGCCTTCTTTTGCTTTACAGGTGTGGGATTCAATGATATCAATTTAGATTGTGAGGTAACCAACTATCATGATAGTCTTATATCTGTTATCTTCTAACATTTCTAACGACTTTTTGTTGAAGAGAGCTGGCTGTTTACATGAAGTGGTAAAACAGTGGTTAATACTAAAACTTTTATCCTTCTTACCTACCAGAGAAGCTAACACAAAAAGAATCTAACTGCAGGTAAGCCATGAAGTGCTGAGTGCCTGTGTGTAAAACAAAAAGTCCTGCAGTGAAGCCAACGTTTCTTTGAAAAAAAATCTAACAAAATAACAGCAACAAAAAATGAGGGGCAACGAAATTTGGCTGCTGTTTACACTTATCACTCTCACAGCTCTCCATCACACAAGCAACGATTGCAAAGAACTCTGTCTGAGAATGTGTGAATGGAATGACTCTTGTGTGTGTCCACAGGGAAAGCAAAAGAAGCAGCTACATGGGAACAAACTAGCAATGTCTGTATTACACTATGCACATACCAGAATAATTTCATTTGAACTGTGCAATTCTTTGTAAAAGTGAGTGCAAATCTCTACACAGATATATTTTATTTAAATTCAAATGAATCATTATGCAAAAGCTGTCAAAAATCAGTACCAATAGCTGAGCTCCCATGCATTTAACTGTAATGTTTGAAAATATTTCTACTACCCCTGACCCTCTCATCTTTTGGTTTCTACCTCCACAACAGAACTGGAAGAAAGAAATACATGCTGATGTTTGCTGCAATTCACAGTTTAATTGTTAATGAAGTCGGCGAGAATTTGAAATTTTAGATAGTTTGTGAGCTTGAAGGATTCAGGCAGAAGTGTTAATTACTCTAAGGTACTCCCAAGAGTAGATTGTAACATAAGATGTATACATGTATTTGGTCTTATTTCCACCCATATTTTTTTCTCCCTCTACTCTGGGTAATTTTTGGTAGCTTGAAACTGCTATCCCTTAAAAGCTGAATAAAGGGTAGACAAAGTAATAGGAAATTCACATTAATATTATACATACATCCATTTTTTATAAAGATGGTTATTTTTGGTTTTGATTAGGAACATAGCTTTAATTTTATATGAAGTGTATGGCATTCAGAAACCTTTCTGTCACAGAAAAGCTACTAAAATATTTTTTGAGAGTTTAGAAAAAGGTAAAAAACCAATTTGCATCCAGACATCTAATACTAATACAGCTGCAGTAAAACTGAAAATGACGTAAGGGAGCAGACCAAGTAGGTTCCTCAAAAAAAAAAAAAAAAGGTGATTTCAGAGAAAAAATATTTATATTTTTATGGGATTTTTTAAATTTGTTTTTTTAATAACTTGATTATACGAGCCCCATGTGATGAAAGGAGTACTATCTGCAGTTATAACAGTATATTTATGTCATTTTTCAGGGATAATCTGTTTGCAATTGAATAATAGGATTTTTTTCAACAATTGTAGTAGAATTATACTTTCAAAACTGTGTCCTGCTTCACTGCATTGTGCTGATACCCTTGTTACACTGCATCTGGGTTTAATAGATTGCATGTACAGTAACCGCAATTTTTCCATGGAAACAAGTTAACTCAAGTGCAGAATGTACTAACACCGTAATCAAAGCTGTTCATTTGAAAATGAATTAGACACATCAACCACAAGCCAAAAAGAAGCACATAACAGGGAAAAAAAAAATCCAGCAACAGACAAAGCATTACACAGAGTATTGAAGTGTGTCTGGTGTCTCTGGGCTCAGTCCTATAGTATTCAAACTTTAACTTCAGCCAAGATTACTAGCACACATCAACTTCATTAAGACACTGTTCAGGCACTAAAAAAACCCCAATAACAAAAATCCAAAAAAAGTAGCAAAAATTCTATTTAGAACAAAATCTTTTTTTTTTTTTTAGCCAAATAGTCTCCCACCATTATTACGAAATAGACTTGCTTGTATTTTATTTGCATTTCTCTCCTTTTCTGTTGTCATCTGATTTTGGAAAATCTACAGCAAAAGTTCTTGAAGTGTCATCATAAGGAGTCGAAACCTAACCAATAAAAAGTGATAACATGCCGCTCTCTTATCATGAAAACAATTTAAAAAAAAAAAATTAAAAAAAAAAAGAAAAAATCCTTACTTATATTTGCAAAGGCAGCATAGACATACTGAAGTTTTATTTCATAATTAAGATAATTTTAGCCCAAATTTCAGTTCATATTTTGTAAAACTATCAAGTGGCTCAAGGAGACTCCTAAAGTACATTTTTTAATTGGAAGCAATCCTGTTATTTGCCAGCTTCTAAAGGAGAACAAGTGTGCAAGACTGAAATTGCTGAAGAGAAAGGTGAACAGAACTTTAATCAGTGAGGACTAGGAAAGTATAGTCGAATGCAGTATTTCTAGCAGATTAGCATGAATCACTTTTTGTTACATCTTATTTATTTTCACAAAAAATTATACAAAGAAGACAATTGCGATTATTCACTAATTCATTTCATAGTACTACTGTTTTAAAAATGCCATTTAAATCCATACTTTCAAGCTTTTTATACTTTCATACTATACTACTTTATATTTGTTCTTGATTTGTGTCCTTTCGAGTTCACTCCTCATTCTGTATTTTTACAGAATGCAGAAACCACACAACATTTTTAAAGTAGCTTCCTCAGTATTGTCTTCCAAATTTTGTGAAGAACATTTGCTTACAGTATTTTCCTATATAATTTCCCATTTTAACACTTCATGCTACAAAATCAAAAAATAACTCCCACACTCTCCTCATATGCACTCAGTAACAAATATATCCAGTGTTGCCTCTCAACTTTATAATGACCATATATTTCCTCATTTTCCATTCATTTCTGCTTTACATAGTCAAATTTACATTAACATAGGGATAGTGACATAGAGGACCACAAAAAGTGCCACGCTGAAGTAAATATCTATCCATTCTTTCCATGTGTTTTGTCCCTGCCAGTATGTATCATAAATATGATGTTAATGTGTACTAGCCGCCAGGTTGAGGCTCTGCAATCATTTTTGTTATCACAGATACTAAAAAGATCTGAAGTCATCCAGTTGCTACATTCTGTCCAGACATTTTTTCCTGAGAATGTAATTCTGTTGTCACAGCAGGAACTTTCAGTTCAGATGTAGTATGCCATTCCCCATCTCTTTTGATGGTACTACCTTAATTCCCTATTCAGAATGTAAAGTATTATGCATGAATTCTTAAATGACATTCAGGCTTTAAAGAAATGCTGTTTTTAAAGATATACTCTCTAAATATGATTTTCTTAAAGCCTTATCACACAGCAATTTCAGATAGCCGCAACAGTTTAAACTCCTTTACAGTGTAAACTCTGGGTAAGTTTTTACTGCCAAAATCCTTCTTAGGTTTAGGAGGACTTCACCAAAGTCCTTAATCTCATGCTTGTGTGTTTTTTGTTTTTTTAATCTGGACACTCAATTCAATGTTCTTCATGCAGATTTTAAATTCACAAGATGTTTCAGAACATCATGCCATTATCGGGGTGTGCAGTTCTGCAAATGTGGTGGGGTATTCTGCTTGTAGCTCTGTTCAAGTTTTCTAGAACTCCAAACAGAGGATGTGGTCAGATATATGGTATCAAAATTACTAAGAGCCAACAGCCTGTATTTCCACATTTTCCTTTTGGCTACTTACAGTACATAGACCCACCAAATTGCACAAATTCATTTTCCTTTAGTTTTCTGAAGTACAATATAAAATGTTGCATAGTAAATTAGACAGAAAAATTTAACATCATATACATGGAAGTTCAGAATGTAGAGAAACGACTAGCTTTGTCAAACTACTTAATACAGAAGATATTGTTTGTTTTGGAGGAAATGAAAAGTAAAGAAATATTTGAATCTCTGTTATAACTTTCATTAGTTTATGAAATATTTATTATGCCTAGAGATTCCCCAGCAATCTGAAATGAAATGGCTTGCCTCTGAGGTGCTATTAGGACAGAACAACTTACAGAATAAGCTTTGCAAGACACGTATAATCAATCATTTTTACTATTATAACCAAGACAAATTCCCATTAGAAACTATGCTACACTTACAAGCATCTATTTTAAATTTTTATATACTTGGTGTGCCCAATATAGCAGCACTGTGTCTCAAATTACTTTTGTAAATCTAATTGATTTAATAAATTCACACTTAAATTGCTGTTCAATTACTTACTCTTCTCTTCAGCAATTTTACAGTCTTGAGCATATAGCAGAACAAGAATATAATTAAAGGTCTTATTCATTAAAGAAATACTTCTCTGCTGGTAGGTCACCTGGGTTTTTCCTCAAGATATTTAAGCTACACCACTTCTCTGTAAAAAGGGTATAATGGAAAACTGGAAAATTATAAATATACAGTAATACACAGAAGCAGACATGCCTCATCATGCAGTAAGTATAGAGAATTTTATTTGTCTCATAGGAACATATATATTCATAACAGATTAATTCATAATATTTATTAAGTGCATATCTGTGGCCGACTAGGTCTATACATATTTTTCCATTTTTTAAAAAATATAATTTGCAGTTTTAAAAGGGCAACAACTTTTATATAATTATGTATATGAATGATGTATAGCTAAAATCCAGCTGTAAAGTTCATCTCTCTGTGTGCACATAGAAATGACATTTATTCCTTAAAATCCAAACAAACCAGTGAGCCAATCACATGGCAGACATCACAACACAAAGAAATATTAGTATGCAAGTATGTAGAGGTACGGGATATTATTGTTCTAAGTTTCTCTCTGGTACTATTGACCCACAGTATGTAGAGGCCCTATGATCAATAATTTTTGTTCATAATAAACTAACAAAGCAGCAAAATATCATCCATTTTGATTGATGAGAAATCTGAAGCAGGGAACTACTACCCGTCTTCTTCAAGCCTGTACGAAATTGAACATACAGTACAGATCAATTAATCATTAGGACAGTGCTTTGATCAAGATCACCACATCCTCTTTTTTTTTTTCCTTTTTTTTAGCAAGAAACTTGTTTCACCTTGAAGCTGCCATAAATCTTGGTAAAGTGAGATGTTTCTCCTCTGAGCACAGCCAGATTGTCATTTCCTCATAAGCGAACAGTCTGCTTGCTCTGCAATTCCAACTTTCTACTTAGTATTGCTGAGAGTGGTTTCCAAAAAAAACCTCTGCTATCTAGAGTAAATGTGGAGGGGAAACACTGGCACTACTTCTGCCTGTGGGCTAAGCAAACTATTCCAAAGAACAGCTCGACTCTGATAATAGGTAGTGAATAATCTAACTCAGCCCTCCCCACCTTTGCACGTTACAAGAAAGTTTGTATATTACATGTTCTGCTCTTATTAGATTTTTGTCCAAAGATAAAGGCTTGATACTGCTTTCCGCATTTCATTTTCTAGATTTTATTTTAATAGAACATTTAAGATCTCTAAAGATTTTAGTTAGATCCAGAGACAGAAAAGCAAAACAACCCCATACACGGAAAATTACTTTCAATGGATGAAAGTAACTCTCTTATTGATTTCCATATGCCCTGAATTAGAGTATTTATTCTCTTAAATATGATGAAACCAAAAGAAAAGCAACTCCAAAATAAGAATTCTACAAATTACTTACTGTTGTATTCACTATAATATTAATAGTGAAGTATAGACTAGTAAAAAAAAAACCAAAATGTTTTGTTAGAGTTCTCCAAACACATTTCAATTTTCTAAAATAGAATATATTAGTTCTTTAAATAGATCATATCCTAATTTATTTAAACTAACATTCCCTCAAAATAAAAATTAAAGTAAATTTAACTTTTGCCTAAATAAAACTGCTTAGGAGTATTAAGAGATTGTTTTTGGTTTTGAATCACTTCACAGACAGTACAGAAACTTCTAAGAAGTCTGGATTTCAGATCAGTAGCAGATTTAATGCTACAGTTTTTAAGCTGGGGCTTTGACCAAAATTGTATATTTGAATCATACCTGACATCTGCACAAAGATTTTGTACCATAAAACTACTTTGGAAAGTGATGTGTTCAGCAGTTTCATATGTTACTGTAAAGGAAAGGTTTATTATCTTCAGCGTTATCAGTTACCTTGACATTTTGATGCACCAGCGTATTTTTTCCAGACCAAACAAGTTAAACTTTGGTATGATCTTATCTGACTGTTAGATAAATCTTACAAAAGGATTACTGAGGCTATGAGGACTGATGCCTCTGTCCTACAGAATTTTAACTGGGTGGTACCCATGCATAACCTGCATGCATCTGAAGAGCTGCACTGAAATCTGGACTACCTGCACATGGGATACCACTCTGTTAGCATTTTCGTGGTTTTTTTTTTTTTTTTTTTTTT
>Ga0065711_1000583_pt1 | contig 61293 bp, 30 predicted proteins | sample Hoacrofraction12_FD_59098 | JGI IMG/M metagenome (GOLD analysis project Ga0065711, IMG submission 59098) | Hoatzin crop microbial communities from Cojedes, Venezuela - Epithelial fraction 12 v2 (version 2) | ecosystem: Host-associated > Birds > Digestive system > Esophagus > Crop | place...
CCCTTGTGAAAAGTCCCTCTCCATCCTTCCTGTAGGCCCCCTTCAGGTACTGGAAGGCTGCTATAAGGTCACCCCGGAGCCTTCTCTTCTCCAGGCTGAACAGCCCCAACTCGGCCTGTATTATATATTATTATATTGTACTTTATTACATTATTATATTATATATTATTATATTATTATATACTCTCTTAGCCTATATTATATATTATTATATTATATATAAATCTGTATTATATCAAATAATATTACTTATTGACCAATTAAAAGGGAGACTGTCACATCAAAAATTAAGCAAAAATTTTTTTTTTCAGATTATCCTAAGAATTAATTTATTTTGGTTGCTTCTTCTTCCGGTTTCCAGATATGCCTGTATAACTTCACTTTCATGTAATGTGTCAGGAGTTTATTCAAGAAATAGAGATATCCTGCTGGTGAAATCTGTTTTTGTAATGGTAGCCCTGCAGGTTGTATGCTACTAGCACAGTTTTTATGCCAAGAAGTCCCTGTGTTAAACAGGGGAGGTTAAAAGTCAATCTTGCCTTGCAGCAGCTTTTAGTGAGCTTTGGCAAAGGTTCACCAGTCTGTCCATGTATGTATGGTGTCATTGATATATGGGAACATTAATCGGTGTTATCTGCTTCATGATGACCACTGAATTGTCTTGCATTGTGATTTGGATGGGGACTGCAGACAGAATCACGTTTTGATTATTTCTTATGTGTTTAGTAGAGCAGCTGTAAACATTTGTTAGCTTTAGGTTTATTTCAAGAGTGAATTTCTACAGTGATTCTTTCAGCAGAGGGCAAGAAAATGACCTACTGATAATATTTCCTCTCCAGAAACTCCTTTTATAAATAGTACAATGTGATACCAATTATCTCTCTGTTTTGGAAGGTTTGGATTTTTTGTTATTTAAATAATGTCTAGCCACAGTAAGCATTCCTTAAAAAGTACAATTAAAAGGAAGTAAAATATACACTAATGCATGTGTTTTGCATATGGTAGTTATATAGAAGACTTTCAGTTTTCCCACTGTGAAATGCAGATTTTTTTTTTACAATGAAAGAAAGTCAATGGTAATTTTCAAGACTACGTAGTTGGACCAGATTGTTGTAGCTCCCTTCCAACTGAAATACTCTATGCTGTGCTATGCTATGCTATTCCATTCCATTCTAGTCCATTCCATTGCAAGAGAAATATTCTTCCTGTGTACTGTCTAACTTAAGTGCTCAGATTTACTTCAGGAAAACTCCAGTTACCTTCATTGAGTATACAGGAAGCCAGGATCCCTGAAATAGATAGTCTGAGCAGCACCTTACTTTGATATCTAAGGTGAGCCATGTGAAGGCACCTACCCAGCTGTCACTATTTTGTGAGAGGAAGAAGAAAATTTAATCAGCAATGATCTTACTATCACCTCATGTTTCTAAGAAAGCTATAGTAGAATGTCAGGTTCAGCAGAGGGCAGTGATATATTCTGAGTTTAAATGGACATGGTTTTCAGAATACTTGTAGCTGAAACCCTGTGTCCTTTGCAAGACATATCATTGCTGAGATAAAGGAATGGTAAGGGGCATTCTAATACGTAGATGGAGAAATTAGACAATCTGTTTACATTTTTGAAGAAGAGATGTACTTTTGTGCCATCTTCTGAACTCCCAGGTTCCACAAAAGCCATTTTTCACCTTTTATGGTCTGAGGTGATCAAATACAATATTGTTTTGAAGCTTAGTGCATGTCATAGCACTTGTGTGCTTGACACATATGTAGAACTTACGTGTTTATTTTCAACCATTAAAAACCCCCAACATTTTCAACACCTGTTGTTGTTGTTATTATTACTAATAATATTATTATAGATTTAATCTTGACATCTCATAAACCAGTTCTTCACTAACCTTGGTCATGTATAAACTGATAGTTCCTGACACTAGTGACACATTCTAATTGGATCATTCCTGTCTGCTGTGTGAAAAAATTATATTTATGCTCCAACATCACCATCTTACTTTTAGCTCACCAGTAACATCCTATTAAGGACACTCCCAAAAGAATGCTGAATCATCCAATCCTCCTCAACAGCTGGTCTTGCAGCAGAACACAACTTGCGTGGTGCTAGCAGCCTGCCCTTCTTCCCACAGTATTCGAAAGGAGCTTGCAGTTTCGGCCAAACCCTGCCTCCTTTACACAAGGTGGAAACAAACAAAAACCTGTTCAACACCAAAGTGAGAACAGAGAAATCTAAGCAAGGAGGGGTTAAGTGATGAGAGACCTGACTGCAGCTGGTGGTCACTGAAAAATCTGCTTGAAGAGGAAAAAAGAGTGAGTTAGGTGAAATAACGATACAGAAGAGGTTCAGCTTGTACCTTCATCCAGTGTAAACAGTGTTCGGCCTTTACGAATGCAGAAATGAGAGGTTCTTTTATTCCAGAGACCTTTCATAAAGAAACATATGCCCTTGAAAAGAAAGTGGAACTTGCATCTGTGTCCTTCAATATCGACCTGTTTCCATTGCCAATGACAGCAAGCCCTACCTGTTTTGTGTTCTGTAACAGAACTCAATTACATGCAAGGAAAATAGGTCTGTTTTCCAAATTAAATGTATTGCCTGGAATAAGAAGATTTCTGTGCTTTGAGGAGAGAAAGATAATAGGCTCTTCTAATGTCCTGTTCCTTGCTGAGGTTACAATTTAGTAGTGCTGTCTGGTTGGGGCTGAACAAAAGGTTAAGCCTCCCTCCGTGTCTCACTGTTCTTGCATACAGTCCAAGAATCGGTGCTGCTTTTGGATGAGAAGGTTGCAAACAAGGTGTTGTCATAGAATGGATCTTAAGCCTAAGCTCTAGAATGGAGGATCTGCTGGCCTGTTTTGCCTCCTGATAACCTGATTTATTATCTTCTTACAACAAGAGTTTATTTTTGAAAGGCTTTTCTGTCTGCTTTGTCATACTGTTTGTTCCTAATACATCATACTATTTATTCCTAATTAGTTTCATCAACCTTACCGTGAATCAGGAATTACTGTTGCATCAATTTGTGTGGTCCTAATCATAAAGACAGGACTGTGAGTACATATTTCTCTCTGTGGTGTGTATAGTGCTGTATTAAGCATCTCAGAGAAATATATTAATCTTAACTGATTGAAATGATGGCTCAGCTACCTTGGTCTATCAATGCAACTTTGGTACATTTTTAAATAAAAAAAGAGTAGCTGCTTTTAGCAGTCTTTTTGTTGGCCATGCAATCATAATGCTAATTTAAAGCTGGTTAAAAACTGTTACTGCCTTAACAGAAGCTGAACTATGCTGACCAAAAAAGGGTATGTTTTTACCTGTAGGGCTGCACTGGTCAAGAAAAGAAATAAATGGAAAGATGGATCTAGTGCAAATATTTGTTATATCCTCAGATGATGCCTTGACTTCTACTATACCAAGGTACATATGAAGGTTTCCTAACCTTCATATATACCAGTGTTTAGCAAATTAAATATTTAATCTTTCAATTGTGGAAGAACATGGACATAGCAAGTACAAATCATGCCACTCATACTTGCTGAAAGTTATCTACTGCAAAAGATTAGCTGCTGTATTCAACAATAATGAAGCTCTTGTTTGCACATAAAGAGGTTAATTGGCTTTGTTCAAAATATGCATATACAGCACGTAGGACTATTATTGGTTATGTGAAGCTCTTTGCAAAGGAATCTACAATTGTCTTTTATTACCATTTTTGCAATAATCTGTCCTTGATCAATAAATATACTTACAGAGCCCATGTTAGTATGTCGTTACAACTGCTTAACAAGACATCTGCACCTTCAGTGATTCTGTTGTTATGCTACAAATGTGTTACCACTTTTAAGACTTGGCGTTTCTTCTTTCTTTTCTTTTTTTTGTCATTGGAGTCATGGCAGAACTGATGACTTTCCACTTGCTTAGACTGTAAGCAGAAGTGGCTATGAACCAGGTTCTGATCCTCACTGATCTCTCAAGTTTTGGCATCGGTTTAAGAAAGTGGTGGCGGTCATCATGTGTCTATGTAAAATCTAAATAAAGACACATATTATGTATCTTCCTGACAGCTGAGAAACATGCACTTGCAACTTCTCTTTAATATTTCATGGTGATACATATGTGATATAATCCTTTCAGCAAAGATTTCAACAGTTTTGACACTGAGATGGTGGTCTCTGCCTATATGTGTTATCTTTCTATCGTCGCTCCAGAGGCACATAAGCTTGGTTTGACAGAGAGTTGGCTGGCACTATTCTATATTTGTTGGAAAAGACATACTAGAATTTTTCGATAGCCAAAAATCCAACTATGTTTACAAAAATACATCTCTCTCATGCAAATTTCATCAGTGATCATGGATCTTTCTGATTCTAAATGCTCCAGTTTTATTCACATTTCTTAGGTCTGTTCCTAGTGTTGATAACGCAAAGTTTTGAGAAGTCCTAGTGTAAAAAAAAATTACTGTCTCTTGTTCCTCTATTTTTATTCCTAGTTTTCATCTTATTTCTGATGGATTTCAGGTTTACCTAATTAACATACTGCTATGTCTCATCCAACTACTTTGCTAGATCCCAGTCTTGGAGGAATACTTAGTGAGTAGTTTAGTGATGCGCTTTTTTTATTTTATTGTTTTTAATTCTGTTCAAATAATGTTAGTATGCTGATGGTAAATAATGTATGTTTTCTCAAGTTTGTCTCCAGTGCCATATGATGAATAGTAATGAACTGTTAATTTTATAACAGTAAAATACATAACAGTATTACTGGAAAAATCTCAAAAAAAGTAAAAACTCATTTAGATAGTTGAAGAATGAGCAATGTCAGAGTCCTCAGAGCATTAGATTTGTCACTGGTGATAACCATTCCTTTCTTTCATAGTTTATGAAACTTTCAGAGCCACCTCCACACATATCTTGTAAAAGTCACAGGCATTTGTGAGATTTTTCTCATCAGCAAATGTAGATTTGCCATAGCTCCATTTATGCTAATGAAGCTTTACAGCTTACAGCAGCCAAAGGTCTGGCCCATTGCTTCCAGGATGATGATATTTCACAGTTATTCTATTTTATAGAATTAGCTATTCTAATTTTAATTTGTTGTGTACCTAGATCCATCCCTCCAACAAATAAAAGAGGAAGAAAAGAAGAGATTAAAAATGTTTAAGACTTAAGTAGCGAATGCTGCAGGGCAGGCAGTAATGTTTAAAACTATCTATGTCCTGCTGATTCCATCCCAGGTTTTTAATGAAATGTGGATATACATGTTGTTGAAAACATCTGTATGAGCAGCTCACTCCCTGACTTGGTATGTGGTTGTATTTAAAGCACAACTTAGATTGTATAAACTGAGAGAGAAGGTAGCCAAAACATTTTCTTCAGTCAGTCACAGGGTGTGTGGATATGGTTTAAGCACTCTAGTTCTTCCTTCCACAAAGCTCCAGTTAGGCAGATCTCTCTCCACTGTTTAACTACAGTCAGGATCTGCGCTAGCTGATTGAAGTGTAAGATTTCTCTCTCATATCAGGCCAGAATTATTTTCACAGCATGCGTTAGTTTTTAAAACCATCTTGAAAAAAAAGAACTAGATGCAAGTTTTTTCTTCAAATGTGTCCTCTCTACAAAGACCTGGGAGTTCAATGGTACAAGGACTGAAAGACACTAGGTCATTAAAAAATATGTTAGAAAGCAACTTAACAAGCTTATTCTATAATTTAAAAACAATCTTTGCACTTAGTAAGAAGCAGATTATTTCTAAATAAATTAGAACCAGAGCACAAAAGGATATGTACAGCTACATAAAAGGTGGAACTGAACTGAAAGGGCAATACGCTGTACTAAGACTATTTGAATATATGCATTTTTAATGACAGTTCTAAACCAGCAACTGTTCAATTAAAGACAATCTGTCATGGTGGGGGAAAAGGAGGCCATTATGCTAAAGAAAGACTTTTCACTGTGAATGGTAACTTATCACTGACTTAAAACATGTGTGTGTGAGGGGTTTAAATAACATTAGACAATTACAGAAATTTAAAAATTATGAGCCTGTAAGTGGATTTTCTTTCTAGTTTTCATTCCTTTTTAGGCTGTTTCAGCAGTACAGAACACACATTTTCCTTTATTTGCCCTTTCATTTCTTGAAGAATATTTGTCTCTGGAAGTTAAGCAATAGCTATATGTGCTTACAGTTCACCAATAATTGTCAAGAAAACAGCTGAGAGCAACTCTTAAGCTGTCCCAACTCAATGCTATTCAGATATTTAGGATGTAATATTTTTTTGCTTATTCAAAACTGCAGCTGCACTGCACACTTGTACAGTATTATACTGCATAGTGTGGTAAATTTTATTCACATTTTGTTTTCAGTTAGTACCCACTGTATGAACAGTGTTTTTCCACATGAAGAAGAAGTCATAGGCATTTCACAAATGCATACCAATCTAAAAATCAACAAGCAAAGTTTAAAAAAAAAAGGTAGCAGAGGAGTCTAGGGGTAAAAATAAAAGAGAATGATGTTCCTGAGAGCTAAGGGCTTCATGTATCTTAAGGAGGGTTGCATTATAGGCACCAAAAGTTGTAAGTGATTGACATTCAATAGGAAATGGAAGCAGGGAACAGAAATCGTTTTGGGGCATATTCTTATAAGTACACAACAGTAAAAATCCATTAAAACTACTTATCATTTTTCTGCAATTTGGAATGTGTCTATCATTAGAAAAACCAGCCACCTTAATCACATTAGACCAAAGCTTTGGGGGGACATTTAAGTCTTCGTATCTCTTGAGTGTCCTGATTTAATTGGGACATCCTGAACTTTCATAGCAAATCAGAGTTCCAGCTGTCCCCAAACCAGCAGGCAAATTCTCACTTTCCCTTATTTTCCCTTTATGCTGGCGCTTTCCAGAGGGTAAACAGCAGTCTGATAACACACGGACACAGAAGTGTCGGATGTCACTCTATTTAAATACAAAGGCATTTTAAGGTTGGCTACTTGGGCAGAACTGCTTGCGCACATAAATTGCCATTTCCAGTGGATTAAAAGCAAGAAAAATACTGTTTGGATTAAGATATGTGCCATTCAATTACCCTTTCACTTTGAAACAACTCTAGGAGTTTCTGCCTTCCATGCTTAGTGCTTGGAAACAATGCTGATTTAACATGCCAAGGCCATTTAATTTTTGTTTAATTTCAGTGATCGTTTGTATGAAACTTACTGAGAATTTTTCATGGACTCTTTTCATTAGAAAGTGCACAGTCATAGAAATGTGCACCAGGAGGTATCTATTTCAATGACAATTTCTTCAGGAAACATTTCTTAGTTTATGGTGGGGAAGAATATCTGGTCAAGAGTAGAAATTGAGCTTAGAGTAACCAAAAGCACACCAGAAAGTGAGGCCTTCACATGCCAAGGGTTTAGTTCTAAGATTTCTTGCGTTTTAAAAGAGGACCTCCACGCTACCGGCAGTTTTGAGGTGTTCCTGTCATTTTTCTGTGTAATATCATTGGAATACAAAGTCTTAAAGTACATGCACGCACATACATACATTCATAATTTCAAACATTTACAGGACTAGAAATCCATTCTACATGCAGCTATAGTTCTGACATGGCTTCTGAACATTTTTAGCCCTAAGATTGTCTTGTGTGTTCAGCGGAAACTCCTGGAGTCAAGTACTGTCACTTTCTTATACTACATGCCTGTCGGCAAAAAGCACTTACAAACCTGGGGCGTGGAAATATAACTTCAGTATAACACAAGCAGTAGAAAATGGGAAGTACGAAGTAGAATAGCAACAAACAGAAATAAATATAGATGTTTAATATGGAAACCTAGCCAAGGGGTTTTATCGACTGTTAATACAATGAAGATTCATCCTCTGTAAATGTTCCTTGTGACTGATCATATTTCATTTCCTTTCTGTTGTGTTACACCACATGTGGTCATTTTCAACTGCACAAGGAACCAGCGCATCTTTACTTCATGCTTTCTGTAAATAGGAAGAGCTACAGCAACGCTGAGAGCGGTGAGTCAAGCCACAGACATTGGGGGAGCGCCCACCCAGCTCAGTCAGGCTGCAGCATTTGTACAGAGGTTCACAGCCTGGCGTCCTTTGTAGGCTGCAGAGCTAAGTCACCCAGTAGCTGCTGCTTCTTTCTCTCCATCAGCATCAGCAAAAAACGGGCATATTTTCGGGAGAGGTGTAGCCACCTGCTCAGCAGGGTGAGGCGACAGCGCGGTCACCGACCCTGGGGAGGGAGCCTGCCCTTGGCACCATTTCCAGCTGCAAGGTCCAGAGCACTCAAAGGGTGGGACGGATGACACAGGGCAGGGAGGAAAGGGGGGCACATTTTTGCTTTTAGTGCTCCATTAGAGCAGTAGTTTTGAATTTAGTATTGAAACCTTGAAACCAGCTTTTTGACAGCACCACCTGACTATTCACTGCGTACCTAGGGGTAATTCTCATGCTAAGAATGCTGATCGCCATGGGGAAAGCAATAGTCGGGACTCTAAAAATCCCACCCTGAACGTGTTGGTCTCGTATGTAAGAGGCTAAAACTCCTTCGCTTAGTTTAAAATATACACTTTCTGTCTCTCAGGAAATAATTCAGCAGTGGATAAATTATTAAAGCAGCTCAGTCTAGGTGGGGATTTAGAAGACCTTCTCTAGGCAATAAAGAGTGTCCTCTTGATCTGCCTGTAGCTCCATCTGTGGAATTGCTTTTTCTTGTTTTTTTAAGTCTGCTTTTCTTCTGCCACTTTTACTCTTTTGCTAAATGCTTGTACTTGGCCATTTAACATCCCTCATAAAGCATTTTAGATTTATCTGTTCAGGATGTAAGGTTATAGCATTCCTTGTGATTTTTTATCTTCAGTTATCATCCAGGTAAATGTAATATTTGTTGTAGTTTATACTGAATATTCTCTTGCTTATCATCCTTTCTGTGCCAAATATTCACTGTAATGATGCATCCTAGTTCTTAGCTTAAAAGTAGCACAAGTATTTACCTACATTATATCCATTGTTTATGTCTCATTGTGTGATTTGTAGGTTTCCTGGTGTCCTTTACTGCTTTTTGCAATGCTGCAAAGTTTGACCCCAAATCAGTCATTCTTCTGATAACCTAAATAACAGTATTTATTAATCATTCTGCCTGTTAGGATCTAGCTGGATTCCTTCTGCACTTTGCCCTTTTAGCTTTCCAACTTTAATTTTCAGAGTTTTAAAGTTAAGTAATACAAGAAATCCTAGCAGCAAAAATGATAATTGTTATATTTGATCATGTTCTCCTTAGCTGTAGGAAAGCATTTAATATAGGGTTGCATTTTCACGGGGAAGTGAAAAAAAAAAACCCCTACATTAAAAGCTTAGTTCTTCATTTGAATCACATTTGCTTAGATATCAGTAGCTGGCCAGCAGTATTTCTGAACTGGAAAGAGTACATGTTCAAGACAGTGTGGCACATCCCTGACTATCTAGGTTATATTGTATGGCTCCACTTGCAGAGATAAGACTGTGCCGCCTGGCTCTCAGCTACACAAAATATGGTCTATATTCATACAGGAAGACAACAGAATAGAAGTTCAGGGTGTATGCTTTATGTACAAACCTTGAACTTACTGTTGAATGTAAAAGTTTAGATATACTGAGGATCGTTATAGGCAGCTACACCGTTGCCCATCGAATCTTACTAAGAAAGCTGAACCAGGTCTTAATGATCTCGTGCAGATCAATGACTGTCCTTCAAATGCAGTGGATATTAGTAGGTATTTGTCTGTCTTTAAAGAAATTGCCTTTGGTAAAGCTCCTGGCTGGATTCTGTGGAAGTCTTAAGCAAAAAATTGGTGTGATCATGGCAGTTCTTCATTCCCTGAACATGATGGCACCAGCTCCCTGTGCCTCAGTGAATCCTGCCTCTCCTCAGAGACCAATACTCATACACCTTTCAGTGGCTTAATTAGCTTCACATCATCTCAGTAAATCAGATGTTTTGCAGGATCCAGTAACATCAGTCTTCTTAATAACAAGTGCATGGTAGGGAGTATGGAGTGTTTCAGCTAGAAATCCATGATGTTTATAGAGAGAAGTGTTTTTCCTCTTTCTTGGACTCGAATCGTATCCTCACACAGTAGCTGGAATGGATTATTCTTGACCTTTCTTAAAAGCTTGATTGATTTTTCTCTATATCAGCATCATCAGGAATGTGTGTATAGCAAGAAATGGTTATTGCTACAATCTAGTTCCAAAACTGTGTTTTGGGATCAATTAGTAGGTCATGAAGAGTTTCTGGAAGAATATGGCTCAGCACAGCTTCAGAGTAAAGCATACTGTGTGTATTCCTAAGGTGTGAGTGCCCTTCTGCTCCCTAGCAATAAAATATCCCCTTCACCTGGCCTATGCCAAACAGCTGTGTATGACAGTGCCATTTTCCTTTACTAAACCTGAAACAACCGAGCTTTTCGGATTGAAAAGCCGCCTTTTCTGATTGTCATTAGCGTAAATTTACCTAGAAGGAATAAGGAATCTTTCTTGCTCTTTAATCTTTTACGAAGTTCCCAGTGTAAAAAACAAACAGCAAATATCCTGCAACTTCTTACTGCTGTTCCTTGATGAATACAGTAAGATCAGACTTTGAAAATGGATAAGAGGGGATATTACATTCCGAATTTTCTCTTCCCTTTGAAAGAAAAAAAGAAAGAGCACGTGGGTGGTTTTTTCCCCCACCAATCCAAGATTATTCGTGCAACTATGCTGAAAAATATTCAGGCAAGTCACATTATTCACAAGATAGAAGTGACACTTGTCTTGAGTACTGTAGGAAGAGTAGGCTTTCATCTGCAGCCTGCCACTTATTTCTATGATCCACACAAGAAACAGCCATCACCAAGCTCTGTGAAGAGTGCCTCGGCACTGTGTACCAGACATGCTGAAGAAGAAGCGATTGCTACTGCTTTCCCAGGGAATATGCCACCTTTTACAGGATGAAATCATGTGATACGATAATGATGCAGATTATCCGAGACAGTCCGTTTGATGGATTCTGTTCATCTCTTTGAGGTGTTAATCTCTGAATGTAATGGTGACAGTCAAGTCCTACATGCATGTTCTACAGCAAGGCTTTATTCAGAGTCCCACTTCTTGAACAAATACAAGTGAGAAAGATGCACCATGGACTTGGTACATCTTCTCAACTTCTGTCCCTTTCCCAGTTGTAAATCTCAGTTCCAGCCTTCTACTGCAAAGCTCTCAGCAAGAAGGAATGCTTTTTGGCCAGAAAGTAAAACAGAATTCAGGAAGAACAGTCCTTTTGAAAGGATTTTAAGAATTTGGAATTTGCTGCCAAATCTTGGTTTGAATCTATCAGCAGTGATATATGCGGCAGAAAAGGAGAACGGTGATCCAGATACGATCATGCGCATGGGTGCAAATGGCTGTTAGTAGACACCAACTAGAAAGCAGTAAGGATACTCTTCTGTTTTATTTTTCTCCCCTTTATATTCTTCGAGCCACACCTGCTGACAATGTAATTTCATACAGTATCATCAATGTCAATGTATCTGTACTGACTTGCACTGAGAATTATCTTTTATTTCAATAGTTTCTAGGGTTGAAGAAACAGGATTGTCTTGATCTTTTGAACAAAAGTTGGTTAGAAACCTGCAACAAAAATCCTTTTTGTAAATATTAGTTGTATCTAGGATACAATGCTTTCATGTCTCAGAATGCTTCTGTGTTAAATTAACCCAGATAGCCAAAGTTTTCATTGCTTCTGATAAGTTACTGTAGCTATCATGAGGCCTTATTTGCCTGCTTGTGTAGAGCAGTTTGCCACTCCAAGAATGCCTGAAGTGATGTGGAAGAGTTTGCTGATGATTCTGTATCACATTTGGAAAGCCATGCTATTGAATATCGCTGCGTCTACAGAGTGAATGGTTAAGACCTTTTAAAAAAACGTGTGAAAACAAACAAACAGAACCATCACATGTAGACCAGATCTGGATCTTGTTCCCCTTCTATGTTTTTCGAAGGGAAGTGAAGTGATTGGGTAAACTGAGTGCAAAATGCATGAACTGTATTTTTGCTTTGGTCTCACCTTAATTGGCTTTGTCTGTGTGCAAGATGACAGAGGAGGTTTGAGTCATTCAGAATTGTCCCTTCTATAATTAAAAGAAACTGTTACCAAAAGAGTAGATTCAGTGTTCAGGCTGGGATTGAATTACAGAGCATGTTTAATTATCAGCCCTTCTTTCTAGTTATTTTAATGCATTATTAATTCAGTTTCTCAAAATATCCTTTTCATTTACAACCGTTGATGGAATAAAATGTGACACAATTTGTTTTCTTTTCTCCTAAGTAGATGATGTACTCTAACAAGAGCAGGTCGACATGACCTTAGCTGTAGTTATATCACATGATAACTACAATAGGGCCTTATCAGAATCTCCTACTCTTTTATGTGTTTGAAAATTCCAAAAAATAAATGAATATGTCTGAGTATACCTTAACCCTTGATAGCAAAACAATAAGAAGTCAAATGTAGTTATGAATTGCTAGATAATATTTGCCTGGGATTCTTCCTAGCTGAAGTTGCACATAGGTGAAAAAAAAAAACCAACTGTCTTCAGTAAAAGGAAGATGAGAAATAAATGCAAACTGGCAGTTGTTTGAGTAATCATATGACTTTCAAACTATGTAGATGTTAGTATTTGATTATCTTGTTGCCATTCAACCTTTTTTCTTTTTTCCTTTTTTTTTCTTTGCTTTTTCTTCTTTTTTTTATGATCATGTGCTTTGAGCCGTCTTTTGAACTGTGATCAATTTCCAGTCCTTGCTGGTTTTTTGAACTTTAATATTTAGAACTGCCACAGGCAATCTTAGCATATAACTTGACTAAAATCTCATCTGGCGTAAAACAGTATGACTGTCTTACCATGAAACTTTTTTTTTTTTATTCCATCCAAAGGGTCTCAAAATAGCGATGGACACACCTAACTTGGCAATGATTTCCTGGCACCAGCCACACAGATAAAATTGCTGTCTTTAGATCTAGGGACTGACGATTTTTTGTTACCCTCTGATGCAATGGAAAGCTTCACCTTATGGAGATGTCAGCGACCATGAGTAATACCTGCTCTGAATGCAGCATTTGGGGAATTATTCACTGTTGGTTAAGCACTGACAATCTTTTCTGTGCCGTTGATAAAAATAGTAAAATAGTCTGCACCCCAAAGATTTTTCATGCAGGTGGCTGGATAATTCAAATGTCCTTGAAGACCTGGAGAATGATCTCAGCACAGGAGCTAACTCCCTGCTCTCCTCCACTGACTGTTGTTGATATTAGTCATCTCACTGAAAAAGAGTAATACACACCCACAGCACCCATAAGTCTCCTTTCTAGTTTTGATGGAGTAGTTGAACAGCTACCTACCTAATGACTCACGCTTACTTACTCACAGGGCTAGTAGAGTGTTCAGCTGATTTAGGAATGGTAAGAATAAGGTCCAGATTTGTAAAGATATAGAAATAGCTCTGCAGCAGCCACACAAATAAGCACCTCGGTAGATCAGATGTAAGCCTATAAATCTCAGGTAAAAGACACTGGTGTTAGATGGCATGCTGTGCGTTGGTTCACAGTATTTACTAAGAGCCTAGGAAACTGGTAGCATTCTTTTGGTACTTGAAACAAACTAAATCGATGTACAGCTTTTTAGTATAGTCACAAGCAATGCTCTTTGGAACCACACATGACAGCAGGTGTCTTTTACCAAGTCTCTGCCATTTTCAAGTATCCAAGCAACAAATCTGCTGCAAATGAAATGGCTTATTTTGTCATTATCCTTCATGTGGACCAGCACATATTCAGGAAGACCACTGACCTGAGGGAGAGTTATACAATGTGAGAGTTCAGAAGTCTATGCCAAAATGAGTATGGCCTGGACATTGCCAGTTTTGTAGAGCAATATTACTACTTGTTCCTAATGGTTTTGTTTTGTTTTGTTTTTAAATTAGCCTCACTGTGGTATTTACAAGCCTCACCTGTGATCAGAACTCCACTCGGGTTCTTGCTGCCTGAACACTGAGGATTAAACATAAACTTATAGCACCGCTTGAGACAAATATCCAAGACTTCCTTGCAGGACTGGCAGGTATGAGAGAGGACCTACAGGAGACTTGCATCTTTCCAGAGTGGTAGCTGGAAGCCAAGAAGGATAATACCACGAAACTCTTGGAAATTCTGGAGAGTAGTGGATTCTAATTTTCTTTTGAGACTGCAGTCTTTTATTCATCTTGTCTTTGACTACACGTTTGGGGGAGACCAAGGATCTGAAGTGACTGATTTTGCTTTCTTATCACTGAAGAAAATACTGCGATGGGTTCTTTTGTAAAGCTGCTACTAGACTCTTCCTAATACAGAGTCTAAGAATATTATTTTTTTTTAATATGCCAAGTTTGGTCTTGAAGAACTTTAAATATGGTGCTTGTAACAAAGAAAAGGAGGAGCTAGAAAAATGGGTAAGTGTTATTATGAGAATTAGTGAGGTTTTTCCTCTTTCTTCTGCCTTCTGGAGAGTGTACTCACAAGACTTTGCCATATTTCAACTGATGACCTGAAACATAGGCTTTCAGATGTGTGGAGGTACAATGGAACACGAGAAAGGATGGGAGAGAATTGCTTGGGTATAAAATATCAATCACACCTCGTCAGCGAACACCAAATCCTACAACGACTGTCCAGTGAAGCCTCACAATTTCAGGAGTCCCATGGCAGAAAGATTACTTCTATCCTGGTTTCCTGGCACTGAGGCTAGCTAGCAAGGAGTGGCCTGTCCATATTATTACACTCTGATAGTCTTCAAAGTAGGATGGCTGCATTTACACTGGTCGGTGAGATACGGCAGTCTGTCAAACAAACTGTCCCACACTAACTCTCAGAATCTGTCTGGGAATAGTCTGGGACAGCATAAGCTGTCCCAGAACAAAATCAAGCCACATTCAAACTGTTTAACTTTATAGGCAATTGAGTTTCATTGCCCAGGCAGTACTTAAATTACTAATCTTGATGTAGCCAAAGAGAATCGTTGAATCAAATTACATGCAGGTTTTTTTGCCTGTGCTTTTAAAAAATTCAAGCATTTTTTAATCTTGTGCAATACAGTACTGGTATAACTTCTCAGTAGAATACAAATCAAATTGGTCATGCTTTGTGATTTACATGCATTGAAATCCAGTACTTCTTTTGCTATAGCAATAAAAAGTAAAAAAAAGAATCCCAGTAAAACTGGCTCTATTTCAGCAAGTACATATGCTTTACATATAAGTCTACAAAAAAAAAGGCTGTCATTTCCTAATGTAAAGTCTTTGTTTTTTTTCATTATGCACCACTGAGCCTTCATTGTAGAGCAAGTAACAGATCGCCCTCAAGCCTAGGATAGCAAAGTATTTAAGATCTGAGACATCTTACAGATGATCTTGAAGACTCAGATACTTCCTTTGCATCTATCACAATTGAGAGATACTCTGCGTTGCTAGGTTATTGTTGAGCTGATGTTAATGATTTACGCAGTTCCTGACAGCATGTAAGCTATTAAACTACTTAAACAAAAAATAGGAATGATTTAATGCTTAGATTTTTTTTTGCATTGAATCCGCCTTTGAATTAGGAAGGACTGAAATGAGAAAAAGAGAGAAAAAAAAACCCTCTTGTGAAGCCCAGAAAATTTTGAATTAGAGATTCTCTTTGGGAATAAAAGAGTATTTAAAATGCTAAGTGCTGTGCCAGTTTGAACACCCAGTTTTGCTTTTGGTCTTAAGCAACTGATGTAATCAGACATACCACTGTATCCACCGAGTTAATTCAGGCAGCAATTCCTGCTTCCTTTCAGTTTGTCTGACTGTGCCTCTTGTTCTCATGCTGCCATTCGTCTGTCTTTTCTTCATCCTCCCTAGTTAATTGCAGACTGTTGATATTTAAAATAAATGTTGATTCTGTATAATTGCTACTTCATATTGAGCCCAGCCACTGACTCAGTGCCCAGACGAGGTCTAGAGACAGCCCCCCTGCAATGTGCCAGCTTATTTTCTCCATTTGTTATGTTGAAGGAAGTAGACAGTCTTCTCTGCTTTGCAAGTACATAACTGCAGAAAATATGTAGACAAAAGCTCACTTTACCAGCTTAGTTCTTTTCCTAGCTGTCCATTTCTCTGTGTACATCAAAGCACGTCAGACAGTGATGTCAATGACATGATGGACATTTCAGCAGAAGTTGTTTCTCCCATACAGAACTCAGCCACCTTATGTGTAACACTGGCAAAGTGACTGCTGCCTTCCCAAGCTGGCTGAGGTGCCGTGGTAGGATTTTCACTTGTGTCAAAGGAAAAGAGAAAAATATCTAGATTTACAGTGCCTTGTTTGTTAAAAAGGTATGGAAGCTGTGAGTGTGCTGTGCCACTGAGACCCCAGTGCAGTGTACCCACTGCACAATAAAACCTGGGGAAAGTACAGGAGGACCGTTTGGAGATGCTGATGAATGTTACAGTGTGGAAATTCAGTCATAAGAACTAATGACTGTCTCACTGTCAGTAAAATTCTGAAATTTAAGGGCATTATTTCAAGTTTATTACAGAAGATCCAAACAATAAATTATTACCCCTAGTTTTTAGAATGAGCATCTCTCTTCCTGATAAATGAATAGCTCTTTGAGGTTTATGCACCTTTTCATGCTTATCATTATAGTAGGGGTCATAAAAAGGGATTGCAGTGGCAGTGTGCTTTAGATGTTAAATATTTATTAAAAAATGCATTGTACAATTCTGCGTGTGCTCACCTTTTAAGGGAAAAAATTCTTATATGCAGCTTCACTGCCTATGTAAACTATGGATCACCTATTCTTCCAGTTCATGTGAGCCCAGTTTCCCTGACATGAAAGAGACAATTCAAACCTGTGGCAGACGAGGATCTGGCCTGGTCCATTTGATCCATGAAGTAATGAATTTCTTATTGTTCAGAGGCTGTGTTTGTTTCTGGTTTTGCATCACAATCTTTGGAACCCTCCATGTTTACCGCTGGCCTCTCTTTTGTCTTCCCTTTAGTCTCTGGCCTTTCAGTTCTGCTTCCTGTACTAATACAAGCCTTTATGTCATTGAAAATTAACAATACCAAAGCGGTGCCCTGCCAGAGCAGAGCAGATCAATGACCCAGGAGCAGCACGTTCCAGCTCAATGGTGCACAAGTCATTTTAACTTCCACTCTCCAGTGCTCAGCCTCCAAAGAAGCAACTATTTTGCCCGGTATATTGACTTCTGGAAACTCCTTGTTAATCACTGTGGCTGTAGTTCCAGCTCTGAATTTTCTCCTAAGACTTGAGTGCAGCTTCTCATCAGGCTAAAACACTTTTCTTTTGCCTTTCTTTCCATCTCTTGGTGTGCTGTCAGTGAGATTAGCAGCACTGCTCTGGTGTGCTGTACAGTGGTACTGTGATGTAGTGCTGACAGTTATATTTATCTTACGAAAACCAAATGAACTATTAGAAAATAAGAAGTCTTATGGTGAAACTGACACTGATTCACTATCAGGGCAATTCTTATATTAATTAAAAAAAAAAAAAAAAAGACAGAGGCATACAAAAACCTCCTACAAAAAGAAAAGACAGAGGCCTATAAAAACCTCCAAAATATGGAGAAAACCTCCAAAACATGGCCTCCAAAACATGGAGAAAAATAGTATCATGATAGAGAATAGTATTGTCAAAATTTTATTTGTTGTCCTTCCTAGAAAGACTATAGTCTTCAAATATAATGTTAGAAGGATGGTGTATCTAAAGATAGTAAATAAAATTCTGCATGCAGACCTGCAATAGAGTTTATTGATGGGGTTAAGATCAGAGTGATCCCTGGACTTAGAGGGTGCAGGATCTTCCCATGACTTTGGAATTACCACATAGCATCTTGGCACATGGGTTCAGGGGACTCTTGGTTTGGAGCGGTGCCCTCCTTCGCGGTTATGCCCAGGGTCTGCCTCCTTTCACCAGGCAATTCACAGAGGTGTGGGGCGTGAATGCAGAAGCAGTTTAACAACTGAGACAGGAACTTTTCAGCTTGGAGATTTAAAATTGTATTTTGCTTACAGAAAAGCAAGTTATTATGGATTCGGTCCAAGGAGATGTTTCAACCTTCTTCTCAACGAAAAATTTCTTTATGTGATACTGGTGGGATTTATCATCGCTAAGAAGTAACAGCTGGGGCTCTAGAGAAAGACGTAATGCTGTTTCATGGAGGATTTGGGTATTTTGAAATTTGATCTTGCTCCAAGTCAGAAGGAAACCAAGAGTATTTAAGTTTTCATCAAAGAAAAGGGAAACCTAATGCCAGGAGAGTCTGATAAAGCTCTGGCATCCTCCTTCTGAACCTGGCCTGCAGGAAATGGGATGGCTTTCCACCATGTCTTTGCTGAGCTGGGATATTTGTCTGAAGCATTAGCAAAACAACAAGATAAGAGAATTCCAAGGGGGGAAAGTTGTCTATAGGAATTTATTGACCACAGTGAGAACACAGCTTTTCACTGAAATCACAAGATACTAACTCTTCTCCTCAAGGGAAATTAGAGCTTTTCACACATTCTTCATCGGGGTGCTGAAGGAGACAGGAGAAACAGAGGACTATCACATTTATAAATAGCTGAATTGAAAAAAATAACCCTTAACACCACATAGTTTAGAGGCATGTTATCTTTCTTCCACGTCAGTGGCCTCATCTGCAGCCACGGGTGCTTGGCTGGAGTGGCCAGGCGGCACAGGCGTAGCGTGGGGCAGGAGGCCCTGCTTGTCGCCCTGCTCCTCGCCAGCCTCCCTGTCCCGGGAAAACTCAGTCAAATTTATTGCCGTGTTGTTTTACCAGGATGTGGAACTTTTACAGTAGATTTCTGTCAAGATCTCCTCCCGTTTGGTAACAGCAAAGGTCCAGCTTGGAGGTTGCTGTGGGGCCTCAGGGCGGGGCGGTGCCCTCCCTCCCCTGCCAGCCCCGACCTGCAGCACCCAGCCGGGGGGGACCATGACTAGGGCTGGCCGAAGCTGGGCCATCCCCTGGCCTGGGGAAGGGCTGCAGCAGGGCTGGGGCCATCGATGAGCCTGCAGCCACCACCGCAGGACTGTCTCCCTGGGCACCGTGGGGCGAAGGGCCCGGACGAAGGCAATGGCCTGGCGTCGTTGCAGTACTCCTCCTTTCAGCCGCCAGACCGGCTCTAAAGGGGGTCTTAAATCCCCGGGTGACCATCGACAGGGTGGAGCGGGGAGGTCTCCCTTCCCAAGGCCATATCACTGACATAGCCAGGCAGGTGTCACAGCAGGGGTGGCTCATGGGAGCTTCCACTGACGTGGTGCGTGCCAGGCTCCCTGCAGCAGGCCCAGGCAGCAGCCCTGTCCCAGCCTGGCAGTGGTGAGCCGGTGAGAGCAGGGGCCATTTGGGCACCCCGGGGGTGGCCCACCGGCTGGAGTGGGGGGTCTGTGGGGCCTGTTGGCCGGCAGCTGGGGAAGGGCACCGGCTTTGACCTGCCCTGGGGAGAGTCTTCCCATGCCCCTGGAAACACCACCACCCATGGCGGTTCCTGTGGAGAAACCACAAAACCAAGTGAGGACAAAGAAATCCATCATTAGCTCCAGACTGAGAATAAATAATACTAATAATATGTAAAGAGCATCAGCTGGATATGGAAAAGAATTGTCACTTCACTGTGAAGGATGCTCTTGCATATACAAGAACATAATTCACAACAATATCCTTAAAAAGATAGCAAGACTTTAAATGCGTGTGTATACTTAGGTATTTAATGCACCATGCAGGCATCATATTTCTTTCGTATTCTAAACACAAATCATAGCATCTTCTTTAATGAGCAGAGATCCCTGGCAATGATGAATTTTTATGGCAAATAGCACTACTGTGCCATGCTTCTTCATTAAAGCCCTGATTCAGCAAAGCATTTAAGCATATGCGTAACTTTAGACATCCAAGTAATCCCCAAACTTTCTGGTGCCGTGCACATGCTTAATATTCTCTAGATCCATAAGGAATTTGCTTGAATTGGGTCATACATACCAAATATAACAAATCTGTGTATACAGGGTATCCTGCATAAAACCACTGGTTGAAATGTTAGATACTTCGTTAGCTCTGCATTGGTAATTTTAATTTTCACTGCCTCTTTGATTTGTGAAGAATGCATGTGTATGCACACATGAACTCAAGACCTGAAAAGATGATGAAGGTAAAAAAAAAATAAAGGGACATTGTGGGTTCAGGACATCTATAATAAACCTGAGCTTCATCAGCATTTCTGAGTTTTTTAACCAAGAAATATTGATTCGTGTTTATTATATTTTATGGCACTTTACAACAATTTATAACACTTACATTAAGGAATAGATGGGCCGGGATAAAAGCCAATATGGGTATGAAAAAGATGAAGTGCTGTCAGGAATAGCAACTTTCAAGTATCAGGTACAGCCCTTGTTTTTACACTTTATCTCACCTATTTAATATATGATGGAAAGGTTTCATGGTTAATTTTAAAATACAAATTCTAGAAAAATACATGCTGTCGAATGGCCACCTGAAGAACATCTTAGCAATGATATTGTTTCAATATAAAGCCGAAAGTAAAATGTCCTCAAGGCATCTGTAACTAAAGAATTAAGCTGTAATAATTATTGTGCAGAACTACTGTCGAAGATGTTCAAGAAACAACAAGCTTCAGTTTCAAACATGAATGAAAGAATTAAAACATTCAAAATTTTTTTCTACCTGAGCTGATCTTCTTAGAAATCAAATTAGTTAGAAAACCAGTTTTGTGCACAAAATTTTTTGTTGTTATGTTACAATAGATATTTATACGAGACAGTCTCCCAGTGTGAGTCAAAACCTGTTCATGTAAATATTCATAACCCAGGTAAAGCAAGGAAGACATTAGGAATATATGGAGTCTTCACCAGGTGTTTCCTTTGGTCCGTACAATTGTCTAGTCCAGCTGCTTTATGACCAGCAGTCAGACCCATTCATTTCTGAGCTAAATGATGGCAATTTCTTCTGCCACCTCAGCTGGCAGATGTGGTCCAGGCTCTCAGCAGTTCTGGAAGGGCTGAAGGGTCCTGTGAAACTGAAATACAGACTGACTCTGCTTTGTAAGTCTGCCCACAGCACAACAAATTGAAGAAATTGCGAGGTATAGGCAACACTTTGAAAATGGGTGTAGTACATCGCTGTCCTATTTTGTGTGCTTCTGCTATCCATCGTTCTTAAACAGAGAATTCACTCTCTGTGGGAGAGGCACTGTGATAATCCCAAGGTAATTAGGCAGCAAAGGAACGTATTTGCTGTTACAGTTTGGAGTAGTAGCTTGGTTACTGCAGATGTTAGAAAAAGCTTGTAAATTGGAAGCGCCTGAATCTGTAGTATGTGATATCTGTTCCTAATTTCCCAAGGTTGCTAAATTACTTCGATATTCCTTGGTTTGCTCTTTCTAGGGTCTAGGGACACTGGATCTTTCCTTTGAGCTGTACCCATTTGTTTGTCCCTTTTCTGTGGCCACCTTGTGCCCTTTCTTCATCCTTGCACACCTTTCTGGAGGCCCATAGGGAAAAAGATATGAATGTCAGGCGTTTTCCAATTTGGCAAATGCTAAACAAACCGGCGCCTTACAGGCTGGTTACCCTATGAAGACAGCCTATGCTTTACATAAATGTATAATGAAATGATAAAGAAATTGTGTACATTTGGCTCAGGTGATTCATTAGTTTGGCAGCATATATTCTAGGAATCTTCTATATTTTCAGCGTCATCAGACATGAAACAACAGTGTGCTTTGAGGTAACGCATTATATTGGTAGAGTGATAGAAAATCAGTTGAACACAACAACTGTAAAACAGAAGACAGGGGATCTAGTAAAAGAGAAGTCATGACATCCACTAACAGCCATCTGACATGGGGAGCCATGTGGATTGTCTTTTGATGGAAGCTGAACAGTGACCTTTTTGTTGCTACCATGCCTGGCTTTCTGTTTCCTCACTTTCCTGTCGTCCTTCTAGTCAGCACTGCAATAAGTTTAGCTAGGGAGGGTATTTCGTATCATCTAAGTCATGATGATGGCTGGGACCTACTGTTTCGCAGGGTGTATGAGCAAACATCTATCATACAATCTATAACAGCTCAAAGTGTATCTTAAGCAGAGACATCTCACACATTTTACACGATCAATCAGCAGCATATAAACACCAGTGTATAAATTCTAGCTTATATGCTTGGAAGTATTGCCAAAAGCTGGCTTTAAAATTATGATTGCAGTGCAAGTCTGGGTCCTAGTCCTACAGCCTTACCGTTATACCCAGGAGTCTTGCATCTATTCACAGATATGTATTCTTTTTTCTCAGTCACAGCAGTTCAGTGGTCCACCTACACAGAGCAGAATGCAAGACTGGGGCCCAAATTTATGCACCATCTGCCCTTGGTCACGCATGCCAACTTTTATAAAAATCAATCACTTTATCTCTCTGAAGAGCTCCCACATGAAAAATGTCCCCATGTAAGTTTGGAACTTACAATACAACATTAATTTTTAAATTATCTTGTTTTACTGGTTTGGTTTTTTTCTTGTGCTAATATTCAGTATGATATTATTTTGGGTGGAAGATGGCAACTCAGCCTGAGGCATGACAGAATAGCCAGAAACACACCTGCTGTGCCCCATTGCTTTAATATTGTAGTGTTTAATAAGAAAATGACCCCAAGTGCTTGGATGACAACTCCAAAATGGGCCATAAATATTCTGTATGTAAGGAAAAGCTGAAAGCTAAAGTACACTGCATAATATTGCTATGGTACAAAAGGGAAGAGGAATACATTCAATTTGCCTAAGTATCTAGTAGTGACAGCCACTAACATTTGTTTAGGAGAAACACCAAGTGGATGTCTGTTTGTTAATAAATGAATGAAAAGAAATATGGATTACTGTGCAAATGGACATTGGAGGAGCACAGATTTTGGATTGATGTATAAGACACATAAAGAACCCAATCCTGGGCACTGCTAAGTGATTCTTTCAAAATGCTGAGCCCCTGCTAATTTCAGTGGGAGTTAAGCAAACTCAGCACCTGGCAAGGATGGGTCTATCTATATTTAAATACAGAACAAACACTCATCCAAGTGGATTCACTTATGATAAACTGATGCAGCCTAGAAATTACATGTTTGGTTAAATTGGGGTAATCACAAAGAGGGATACGCTCAAATAAGCAGTGATAATTGGTACAACAATGTCTGTTTCCTCCTTCTGATCTTGGGTTGTTCCTGAGGATTCTCTCCTAGCCTGCATTAATTAAGAGAAAGGATGTGACATTTCTTGGAGCCTTTGACACCAGTATGACCTTTCCCTAGGTTGCTCATGAACTCCTGCTGACATCAAAGATGCTTTTTACTGTACAGGACCCTTTATCCACCAGACATTCACAAACAATACTGAATAATATTCCTGACCAATTATTAAAATGCACAAAAAAAGTTATGCTGTTATGACAGATGACTGAATAGTTCATAGGGAATAATTTGTTTGACAAGCAGGAGCTTTTATTTTGGAGATCCAAGCACTTTTTAAAACAAGTATTCCTCACTTGAAATCACGTGTTCAGTTGCTGCAATTAAGTATTGGTCGTTAGATTGTTCTCAAGAGTTCTGTCATGAGCGTGTGACATTTGAACCTGCTGGGCAGAAGGGCCAGGGGTCCGGGTTTTGCTTCCTGAGTGGATACGTGTAACTCTTTTGAATGTAGCTCAATGTGTGAAAGTAGGTTCCCTTTACTATCCTTCATACTTTCTAAAATTTTCGCAAAAACATTAAAAATAAGAATTTCATGTTTTGCTGAGCTGTTAGGGAACTTGTCTCCTAGAGCATTAAGGGAAATTACATACAGAAAAAGCACAGCTGTAGTCAAGACAGATGGCACATTTATCTTTTTTCCCTAATATCCACAGAGCAATTGCTGACGTGTTCGCCTCTGTTTAATCAGTCACGTTCTCAACATTTTATTATTTTGAGAGTTTGAAACAGCATGGTGTTGCACATCAGGAGATATTCCCGGAAATTTAAACTCCCACCAAAATTAGAGGTGGAATTTCCCTTATATGGCAAAAAAAAACCCCAAAAAAACAGCACCTGAGCAAAAGCGAATCCGTACGTAACGGCGTACCTACTGGCTCCCTCGGCGTACCAGTGTAGCCAGCAAACGCAAGGCACTGGTGTCTGCTGTGGGAACAGGAAGCCTGAGCGCAGGCACATTGTGATGAGCCGCGCGCGGCCAAAGTTCATGCTGCTTGTGCTGGTGGCTCTCTGCGGGACGCCTTGACTCCAGGTTATCTCTGAAAGGTACGCATGCTGTTTGGCACATGTTCTTAGTATGCCAGAGATTAAAAGTGTGGTGAGAGACGTGTGAGAGAGGCAACGTTGAGCTACCCTCAAGTACATCCTCCTCTCAAATGTATGTCTTCTGGCTCTATGTAGAAAATGTCCTGCTCGGTAATGGGTGGCACCACAGACAGAAGCAACACTGAATATCTGTTGATAAAACAGGAATAAAAGCAGCCATTTAAGACATTGCCACTTCTGACTGACTTTGCTTTTAATTCTGTACATGCTGGCCCTGCAACAAACAGCTTTCCATAAACTGTAGTTTGTTATCCTGCTGACATTCCTCCCTACAGTGATTTGCAGTGCATTTACAGTGCAATTAACCTCCCCTGTCAGTCTTGTTTGTGCTAGTTGAGTGTGTCAAGTCAGTTTGAAGTAAAGCCAGCAAAGAACTTGAGGAAGGCTGGAGTCAGTTCCATTTCCCAGGGATCTTCCCCATACCCGCTGAGCCCGGTCTTGGAGCCATCCTCGGTGTGGTTCCTGCAGCGCTGTGGCGCAGAGCCTCCCGGTGAGAGATCTGCATGCCACTCTGTTGCGGGGAGGAGCAGGTATGTTAAACTCTGCACAAATAGACAAGTGTAGGAACGTCCTGCTGTCAAAGGACAGAGGTCCCAGCTGCAACATGAGGTAGCCCTGGGTCACAGTCTGGACTCTTGCCCTCGCAAGCCATGCTGCTGAAAAAGGCATGAGTCCATGTAGCTGTGGGGTCCCAGGTAGAGCAGCGGCACCCAAAACTCCTAAAGAAAATATCCCCTGTGATCATTTCTACCTGTGTTTGTTTAGATTTTGTTCCATACCGTATCTTTTCCAAAAGAATTTCCCTATCACAGTCTCTGATGTTTGATTTTATGTTTCTGGTACTGTAAATACTTTCTGGCATATCAGTTAGGCTGCTGTATGGGTAAGTCACTGTAACAAAAGGACCATGTCGCAGGGAGCTGCTATCCCTCTTACAGTGTATTGCCGTTCCAGCAAATGCACCAGCAGGAGAAATGTGTGTGGGTGGTGTCCGCATTGCTCTTTTACCTCTGTTTTCTCCTCTGTGGCTTCGTGCCTGATCTACGGCATTCCAGCTGTGGGCATCATTCTTCCTCGCTGCACGCCTGCTTGCGTGAATGTAGCTGCTTTATTTTAGCATCCTTTGTACGGATTCTCACCTGCTCCCCATTCAGCTTGCCTCTAACAGCTCCAGTACGTGCAGACTTGGGTCGGTGCCTTTTATCCTAAACAACTCCACCTTCTTGGTTGTTGGTTTGGTTTTGCCTTTTTTTTCCTCTTAGCAGGACATGGCAGATCACTGGTATTAGGAGAGAACTCCTCTGCTTCTATTAGTACATGGTAAAAAGCCTGTCCAACAATCACTTGCTAGATTTGAACATAGATAGCTGGTATCTACGTCTTTGTTGGAAATCAACTGACACAAACAAATTCTCAAAGGAAGATGTTAATGAGATTTGAGCTGAAAGGCTCTTCTTTGGACCTATGCACATTTGTTAGTACGTATTGCCACAAAAGCTGTATGGTCACAAAGAGCCATTGATGAGCCTGGTGCAGCCATTTTATCACCTATTTTACTATTATCTTCGTTCTCGGGGATTAAAAAACACACTGACTTGGCCATTTAAAAATTACTCCGGTACGAAAAAGTATATGCTGAGTGGTTTAAAAGCATTCTTTTTAAATCATATATAAATTAAAAGCTGCTTAATTTAAAAATGTGTCTTTGGCTGAGGTACTTAATGTTGAAAAGTCGTTACTCAGCATGTAAAGTACTATAAGTACTTTTCATTAGAATTTTTATGACATAACAAATTTTGTAAAATGGTTATTTACACAATAGTTCCTGATGGCTTGCCATTATAGTTTATCAGATCAATAATCAATGTTCTTAAAAGTCACTTAATTCAAATTTATGTAACCAACATTATAAAAAAAGATCAGGTAATGTATATTTACATCAGAAAGCTTAATAGCTCCTCTAAAACTGTTAAGATCCTCTAGCTGCAGTCTTGAGCACTTCTGTGAAGGATTTTTCCATTATTTAAATCCCTTAAAACCCAAAGAAATTAATGCCACCCGACTTCACTGTGGTGGTGACAAGTCACCTCTGACGACAAGCACTTTTCAGAAGTTTTTGAATGGCGGGGGCTGGGAGGGGCAAGGTGTGACACAGATTTACCTTTAAGAAAATATCAGATTGAAAGACATAGCTTTATAGCTTTTTTGGTCTCCTCTGACTCCTCTGTACTGGAGTGCTGGGTCACAGTTGCTGGGTTTTCAGTTGTATGGTTTCATGGGCTGTGCTTTGTTCTTCAGCTGCATTTTAATTCATGGCAAGAATGCCTACTGTCCAACCAGGTATTCTTTGAAGCTTTAAATTAAAATACCTTAGATATTTGGCTTAATAACAGTTCACTGCCTTAAAATTACAGACTTCATGTTTATACTACATGAGCTACTTCATGTTTATCCTACATGACTACTCTGTCATGCTACAATTGAATATGTCTATTAGCATGAGTGGAGCAGGATCTTCCTTCAAGAGAGATTCTTTTCCCACTAAGGGCTTGATCCTGAAATCTGCAGTCATGAGAGAGCAATCCTATTTGATTTTAGTGGGTTTGAGTAGGTGTCTAGTGATACTTGTGGGGACAATGAAGGATCAGGTCTTATTTTGGTTGCTGTTTAAAAGTCAGCACTTGTCAACAGTTATCACAGCAGTGTTAGGGACCTGTAATTCTTTTTTCCTTACAATAAGGATACCATATATTACACATGACGATGGTTAGCAAATGTTGACTTCTGCTCTATCCTTTGAAAGTTTCTTGAGGTCTGAGACTGTAGGCACCTAACAGTTTATTTAAATGTGCAGCACTCACTGCTGTGCCAATTTGATGTTTGCTAACATCGTGCTGTCGAATTTCCAAATGTACACAAATGAAGAAGGAAAAACAGGACAAAAAGCATGATTTTTTTTTTTTTCCCCCAACAGTAACTGTAATTGCCACTGTGGACAAGTCTATAGTGAAGATGTTGAGGCGCATAGTGAGAAGCAGATCTTACACAGCCTCAGCATGGTTTTCTGTTCAATTTAAGCTGAAACCAAGCATGCGGAAAGAGGAAGAGTTGCCTCGCCTCAGCCCAGGCCCTGTGTCACCACAGCTCACACGGTTCCAGGAATGCTTTGGCCACAAAATGTGTTTGGTCAGCTGATCTGACTGCAAACTGACTAGGGAAAGAAATGTGTGCAAACGGCGAGACAAGTCAAAAGTGGGAAATGCTTTTGTAACAAAGATGCCCTTTTTGGGGACTGCTGAGCCGAGACAGTAGAAGAAAGTGAGAAGGGAACAGACACTGCTTGATCTATGGGGGAAGCTGAGTGTAAGAAAGAGACCTTAAGTTGCTGTTGATTCAGATTTGGGGATTACTGAAGAAGGGTTAGGAAATTTAATCAGTAATATGCACAAGTGCAATACTTTTACATGTTTGTATGTTTCTTGAGTCAATTAAGGCAAACTGATGTAAGAGACACTTGGAGTTTAGGACCCTTCAAAGGTCATATTTCTGTTTGTTTCTGTTGCCACATATCCCAGAAGAATGGACTATAATCCTAGTTTACCCTGGGTAAACACAGAGCCTAAAAATATATAAGCCCTGTAGTCCAGCTTTCTGCAGGCCTGTATTAAGAATCACACCAACGAAGTGAAGGAGAAAGAGGGTGAGGATGTCAATAGAGGGTGAAAGAGAGTGGTGCCAATGACTCAGGTTCAGAGCATCTGAATCCCTTGCTCTGAGACTATAGGTGGGGTGTACACCCCAGTTGAAATCATCCCAGGGAAGTGACTGGAGCTTTAAGAGACAAAAAAAAAACAACAAATCCCTGGCTTGAGGAAAGCTGTCTCCAAGTAGTGCTCGACACTGCTTGGATCCCACACTCTATAGAGAGCAACTGTTTCCCCCATAGTCATTTATATAATTATAACCTTGCTTCTCCTTTCACCTTCAGAGTGGGAGGTTTTGTAATTCTTGAAAATTTCAGACAGATCTCCCACTGTTGCCTGACGAATGCTTTATATAACACAAGTATTTCTGTGTGGCTAATGTTTCTAAAGCTGTGTTTGAAGTTTTCATGGATAACAGGATATTTTATTTCCTTCAGTAGCTGAAATTATACCAAAGATTTTGTGCTGCTCACAGTTTAAAAATTTGGCCATTTCAGGCAGCAGATGTTACAGGGCTGGGGCCTGGTAGGAGTTTTGCTGGTGGCTTTGTTTAAGTTGACGTTGGCTGGGTGGTCAGTGCTTGAACCGGTGAATCATTAAGCAGACCTCTGTTCCAACAAAGATAGTGGGACCTGAGCGACAGTCACCCTGTGTGCAGTGGTATGCAGCAGCTTAGTCTGGAGATATCCAGGTTAGTTCAAACACCAGGGAAGTACAAGCGAATCAGCACACTCTCCTGACATTTCTGGGATAACACTCAGCTAAGATGCACGAGGTGTCCACAGCAACTCAGGTATCTCTACATACTGCATCATCTAAACTCTCCCTCAGGTTCAAGCAGGGCATGCTCAGCAAAGTCAGGCTACAAGTACGTATATATGTTTTCACTGTAAAAACAAAGCATAAGTGCTGACAGTTGTCAACTTTTACTTCTTTATTGCAATCAGACTGCGGTTTCTTGCCTAGCTCTTTCCTTCTCCAGCAATGCTTTAAATCTTTCGTTTGTCTTCACTGCTTTGGCTCCACTTTATCAGTGTTTGAATGAAGATGACATCCAGGAAATCCTTCTCTTGTGCTGCCAGTTTGCCAGGAGCTGAAACCAGCTTTCTGGTATGATATCAACAAAACCTCTAATTGGAGAAAAGGTACCGAAAATGACATTTTTACACTTTATGAACAAAAGAAGAAATGAAGAGGTAGGCAGAAAACAGTCAAGTGCACTATGAATCACTGCAGGGGTGCAAACAAAATTCCTTGATGACAGAGTTCTCACTGACAAGTCCTGTTTGTTTTTGCCTCTAGAGTTGTCTGTGCTAATGACAAGCAACTCTGTTTGGAACTTATTTACATAAAGTATTGTACAGTGCACACTGTGCACGAGATAGAGAAAGTGAGGCCACCCTGAGACTGTATCCCCATGACAACCCCATTTAGTAAATTAGTAAGAACCAACAGAATAATGAACAAAAAGTCCGTTCTGGTACAGCTAGTGGAATACCAGTGTGGACATTGTCAAGTGGCGCTACTATGGTCAGCGGGGAAGAAAGATTTGAAGACAGACCCAAGGATGGGATTAGTCTGATTAAATGTAGATATCTACCTCCGAGTTAATCAACTTTGGCTCCACTTAGCCGTGGGAAAAACATGAGTCTTCGTTTGGCCAGATTAATTTCATTAAAGAAAATTGTAAGGGGAATCTTTAGTAATTGGTTCGGATTTAAGCTTTTACACTGGAGACACCTGAAATAAGGTGAGATAAATATCGTCTTACTCCCCACTGTGTATTCTCTGCTATATTGGAAAATAACTACCCAAAAATTAAGAGATAAAAAAGCTGTTTTGAACAAAAGCAGGCACAAAAAAGTGTCATACCACATCAGTGGAATTCCTACAGTAAATCAGATCCTCCTTTCCCTCAGACTGTTGAAAACCCAAGTGAGAAAAGTTTCACCGCTATAAAACAATTCATGTGAAGGCCCAGAAAATGAGAATGTCTATTTCTTTTTGATTAATTGGCCTGTTACTGATTCACAACCAGCTGTGAGTTGAGATGTATTTATTTAATTGCTTAATCATTTTAATCGTTACTTTTACTTCAGATTGCAAATCTAATTCAGTGTCCATGTTACACTTCAAAATCAAAAGTAACTGGTCGCAATGTTTTGTTCTAACTCCTGACAGGTCAGATTCCCCAAGATGTTTGTACAAGTAGCTCTGCTGAGGCAGGTGGGCATGCTGAAAATATTAGAAGCAAAGCTGGGCCTGGTATGTAGTTATTTAAATGACACTCAGTTGCTTAATGACTTGACAGGCTCTGTCTAAACTGTGGGACGTGGAGCTGGCATCTTGCTGTGTCTGGAGTCCACATCAAGATGAAATCCAGGCATGCACTTTCCTGCCTCAGTCTGAACGGCACCCTGATGTCTGTTGGAAGAGGAGACGGAAAGGCGGAAGCTGCGATGCTCTCTAACAGGTCCCCAGTGTAAATGACTTGGGGATGTGGACAGAAAGATGCATCACCTTGCAGGTTTCACAGAGTCATAGGAGTCATGCCTGATGTGTTCAGTCTCCGTTCATGGTCATGTGGTAAAAACTAAGTTGGTTTCATTCGATAGCTGAATATGTAAAAGTGGTTAGATTTAAAGTTTGGAGTATTTTTTCAGATAGGCTAGAATCTGTAGCACATACATACACAAACAAGTCACTGCAGCAAGAGCATCTGAGAAAACATGCAAGTATTTCACAAGTCATGAGTATTAACTTCTCCCATAGACATGCCCTGCTTGGTCTGGAGAAGGCTTGGAGTGCAGGAGGGGAGAAACAAAGGAAAAGTTTGTGCTGCTTGTGGGTTGCATGTTTAAAGGAAGCATCTTAGTATTCAGGACTAGGGCTGCCGGTTTCTTTAAATGCTAAGTTAATAAGAAAAGGTTTTGACTTTCTTTTTTTAAAGAGTACTATAAGCCAGTAAGTCGCAGAGCAATAATTGGTCCATAGTCAGCAGGATTTTGCAGTTGTACTAAATCTCTATCAGCATAAATCAAAACAAGTAACCACAAGCATAATGCAAAGATTCCCCAACGTGGTGTTCATCCAGCACCTGCAAATGGAGTTCTGCATTTCCAGACTCCCTTTGCCTTCAGTCCATCCAGTACCCCATCTTACAAGAGAGCTTCTCCCCTAAGCACCCGTGTTGAGAGAGGGGAAAATGAAACTGGTGTTAACCCCTCATATTTAGGGGATTAGGCAGTTTGTTCCTGTGCAACTAGTCTGGAAGCTATCATGCTGAAATACTGTTTATGAACTCTAAAGGAACTTATTTCAGTTGGATAATGGTTAATTTACAGCCAGAGTTTAAAAGGGCAGAAAAAGATAGCAGCACAATTGGGTTCAGTGCATGATGGGGAAAAATAAATATCTCACAGAAATAGATATCTGAAATTCAGATCACATCGAGATGCAAAGAAAGCAGTGAAAAGCAGTAGGAGGGTGATTGTATTCCAATTAGATTTCTTCTGCTCATATAAAACAGTCTTGGACTGAAAGTTAATCATCTGATTTATGGATCTTGGGAGGAGTGAAATCCTGTGAGCTCCTGAACAATGAGACGCAAATGAGACAGAGTGGAAGAAAAACAGAGTATTTCTGAGACTGTGCTTCTGGGGAAAAACAAAGACAGTAAAGTCTAAACTTGCTCTTTGTTTAAAAATTTACCTTAGTGTTATCCTCTTACACTCCTCTTCTTGCCATACAAACAAGTTGTCTTTCTTGGCCAAAGCAGTCAAAAACAGCTCATGACTTTGTGTGTCACAGCCTTTTGAGCACTTGATAAGTACATTTCTACAAGGTTTCTGCAAGACCTTCCAGAGTTCTGTTGCCGTGGTGGGTTAGTTCATTTACATGATTGGTCATAAGCAGCAATGTGACATCTGATCTGGGCTTGGGTCATATGTAAAAGTGCATCTATTCCTTAGCCAAATCCTTTTAAAAGCATTCCATGTGCGAGTTATACAAAAATTGCTGTCAGCCAAAGGGCAACAGCAGGATTCATGTAACAGCCCTGCTTGGTGACAGGGCTTGGAGCACTGTCAGGTCAGTGACTGGAGAACTGCCTGGCACCAGCTAGGACCCACTTACATACTCTTATTTTTTCTTCAATTAATCCATCAGTAGCTAGCCCTCAGAAATGCAATACCAGGAGCGCTTGTGAAATGACAACGGAATAGATGTAATGTATCATAGATGCCATTTCTTCCTGCCATTCTTGGGCTTCAGCCTTCGGCCCAGACCTGCTGCTGGGACTGACGCAGCAAAGCTGTGCAAGCGGGACAGAGACGATACTGGTAAACTGGGGACAGCACTCTCAAGCATTTTCTTTTAGATGAAGACATATACCTACAACTAGTAAGTCACATCCATAGTTAGGCCGCTTACATAGAAGTATCTGTACGTAGCATTTTCTACCAAAACTGGTAAAACACTTTTCTTAATCAAATTATGCTAACTCTTCTATTTCAACCCAAAGCCAGGATAGATTTTCAGTCTCTAATCTAAATCTAGAGCCCCCTTTCCACCACGCTGCAGTCCTGTAGGTGTCAGCCTGAACATTTAATAGCTTATTTAGCTCGGTTACAATTCAGGATGAATGTCTGGCCTTAGCACCCAGATGTCCAGATCAAACCTCAAAGTTTGCAAGTTGACATCTGGGCATCAGTTATTAATACCTTTTACACTTTTAGTGGACATGTTCCAACATAAAGTTCTTTACAAACTCCAGGTGATGGGGGATGCTCTCTCTTCACTGGTGAAGGCTGTTACTAGGACTTTTCCTCTAGTTTCTGCATTAGTTTGCACAGAGTGCTGAGACAAGGACAAAATCTTGATCCTGATTTTCAATACATTTCCTGGTCTGCATACCAAATAGTTAAAAACTTTTCTAAGGAGCTGTTGAAAATCTTCTATCTTAACCTTCATATCCAGTGCAGCTTCCCATCTTTCAGCTGGAAAGGGCCTGCTATCTCATTTCCCAGCCAGAAACATACACTGACATACGTATTAACATTTTCTTCTGCTGCTCTGCTCCTGTGCAACAGGAAGCTGAGCTTAGTCCCTAATTGATTATTTCTATATTCTTAACAGGCACTATTTATAGTCAGAAATTGTCTTTAACAGCCATCTGTTCCTTATGCCACTCCATACATGCCCTCATCCCTGACCTGAAGTAACCATCCTTTCTTCAAGGAAAGGAGGTTTAAGTATTCTTGCTGGCTAGGTCTTGAATAAACTCTTCATTGGTATCATAATCTCCCCCCCAAAAGTGGTTTGTTCCTCCTTTAGACTTTCAGCATTTGAAATATTTACTATAGTCAATGAAGGCATGTCTCACCTCACAGGACATAAAATCTACTTCTTGAATAAAATCTCATGCATTCAGGCTTGCATTTCTGAAGAACGCTGAAACTTCCACCATTTGAAATGCGAAAAGTGTCTTACCCAAGAAAGCACTGTTAGCATGTTAGACTAATACTGCATTTCTTGTAACTGTGACTGTTTCTATTGTGGTCACAACCGGGAAGGTTTAGAAATCTCGGTGGTGGGAAAGCTGCAGTCACTCCTATTTGGAATTCCTAAGGCTACTTAGTCATCCATTCTTTCAGATGACTGAGACCTGAGGACTTGAATCAGTAGCTCATGTACCATTTCAGATGTCCGAAGGTAGGTATGCAGCCTGGGACTCAGCTGCCACTCCAGAAGACCACAAGTGTTTGACCATACCTGCCAGACTTGTGAAGATGCTCCCAACACCGAAACTGAACTGAACCATGAACCCTGAACCCTCTTCCCCCAGCTGCACCACCTCATCTTCCACTCCTCAAATGAAGCAACAAATACAAAAGCTAAAATGTTGGTGCAATTCATGAGCTTCGTTCTTCAAAAGAAATTGTACACCCCACCACCTAGTCATAACAATCTGCTGAACAAGCACCTAGTGTAGACCAATAAATGAAAGGAAACTGAGAGGTCAGTCCAGGTCATTATTTTCACATACCTTTGAATAATGAGGGCATCACATGTCAGCCAGAGGAGAACAAAATGTCACATTCTCTAGCTAAAGGTCATCAGCGGTCATAGGTCATGGAAGGGAGGCCAGGAAATAACCTATGAGGTTAGGATGAGTGCACAAAGAAAGGGCAACAAATGTCAATGAAAGCATGCAGCTGTTGTGAGATGAAACAACTGAGGCACCCTTTTGTGCTGACACAGGCTTAAAAAATGTCTTTGCTGACATTTTTTTTCTAGCTGGCTCTTTTATAGGACATTGACATTAATGTACCCAACCCTGAATTAGCCTTTTCTGAAAGCAACAGTTTGGAAGTTAAGTGCAGCGTTTTCCAAAGAATCATAAGCATGACATTTTTATTTCAAGTGATTGATGTTACAGTGGACTTCTAGCACCAAATTCAAGTTTCATTCTCAATCATGGCATCTATGCAGTGTGATAGCAATCAGAAACAAATGGAGATGGCAGTCTGCATTGCAGTAAGGTCTTCCAGAAATTCTTTTTGCCTTTAGAAACAGTCAGATATGTCATTTCATGTTTAATACATGGCATTGTATTTATCTGATTTATTTTTTTTTTAATTCATGGATTTCAGAAAAGTTGATTTCAGGGTTGCTCCTGTAGTGATGACAAACACTTGCAGGGCAATCATACATTAAAATGATAATGAACAGTTTAGGAATATGTGGAAATATATCCAAACTGAGAGACACCTGCAATTTCTGATGAGCGAGCTGTGTCTTTTGCTTTCTCCCCGATCAGCAGCACAATACCATCTTCTCTTGTCATTGTGGGTATAAACCTGACAGTCTTACCTCATGAAATAACACGATGATGCCAGGAATGCAGGTTAGATGAAGGACCGCTACATCTCCCACACCTATCCTGCTGGACAACACATGCAAAGAGACTGTCAAAAAAACCCCAAAAAGTTTTGCACTGATATCTCCATTGTGGTTGGGCAGCTTTTCAGGATGAATGCTATAAAAAATGGCTTAATTGATGATGAAATGCCCATTGTGAAAGTATTGTGTATATACATTACATTACAGAAAACAGAAAGAGTGCGATCGAGATATAGGAGTATGGTAAACTGGAATTGAGGATTCTTGCCTCTTATTTTAAACTCTTCCACTTGGTTATCTTATGACATACAACTGAGATAAAGACCCTCTCTGTGCTTCAGTTTTGCTTCCTGAACAAAGAACATTGACATCTGGTATGGTCTGTTTGGAAATTCTCAGGTGATACTAACTTCAAAATTATTCCTGTTGCTGACTTGAAAGTCAATCTTTTTTTCAGAGGTGGTACCTGAATAATCAGTTTCCCAGTTCACTTTACGTTTACAAAATTGGTTAAAAATAAAACAAGAAATTATCCATACTGGAGGGTTCCAAGAAAAAAACAATCTTCTTCTTTTTACTTATCATTGGCTGCGTATTTCTAATCTGAATTCCACCCCCCATGACCCTTTTTTTCTGATAACTTTCAAAAAACTATGGGTTTTTATTGTTTTTCTTATGAGGTTGGCTTTAGTTTTGCAAAAATGCAAACACCTGCTCAGATTTGCATACCACTAATATTCCTAGTGAAGCCACAGATCTGACTCGAGGCACTCCCTCCAAAATGCTAAGGTCAATGCTTTTGTCTCTCTCTGTAACAGGGCAGGATTCTTCCCTGTAAATTTCAGCAGAAGTAGAATGAGTAAGAACTAATCACCTATGCAAATCATAACGTGGGGCACAGGCTGCATAATCTTTTCATGAGACTGTATTCTAACTGGGCTTATTTTTAAGCTGTATTTATTTTAATTATGTTTTCTACCTATTCACTCACCCTTATTTTGGGTGTGCAATTGGCCATCTAAGAAATATGCCATTCTTTTGGCTGCCAAGTTGACTGTCTGATTTATAAGCAGAGAAAACACTTCTCAGGCAGGTTTGAATGAAGTGTGTTTGCAAGAGTCTTTGAGTTTAGAATACCCTTTCTCCAACATTTCTTTAAACAAAAGCCACTCTGAATAACGTTAGCACAGAAGAGTCTGAAACACGTTTGAATGTGGCTGAATTGGAGATTCAGAGTTTGCAAACACTCCTACAAAGTATTTACCCATTACTCTTTCCATCTACGTGGAATTCTACTCTCAGTAAGCTCAAAGGTTCTAGGGATTTCTTATTCTGAGTGTGTGCAAAGCAATGTCCAAGAAATCTCCTTTTCTGTCACAGTTCTGTGTTTTCAATACTCTGCTTAAACAGGTCAGTTAAATTACAAGCAATGAACCCCATTTAGGGTTTCTGAAGTTAATAGTCTATGCATCAGAAATTTACATTTTTTTATTATTTAAGACCAAAATGTGTTAAATTTGGATAGAAATATTTTGGAAAAATACTCTCCAAATCCCAGAGAGTTCTTAATTCTCTTGTTTTTGAAGAATAGGTTTGGCAAGCCTAATTCTGATTCATCAGAATCAATAAATAAAGAAGATTGTCGTTACGTTGCAAAAAGCCGCGATCAGTATGCTGCTGTGACCCATCGAACAACCAAAGGGCACTGGCCAATTCTGTCCCATTTCATTGTCATTACTGGTATTATGGTGATTCTGGGCTACACCCAAGGAAGGTGAGTCAGAACTCTACAATAAATATTGTAGATCAAATGCTGAAGAGGCTTTGCCCTTACAAGTACATTACATAATACTAAATATATATACGCAAGTGCTGAGTTAAAAAGAAGTCAGTGACTTTAACATGTCATATCTATATGGAGGTGATTGAACCTTCTTTGAAAAGTCATTTTTTTCTAATGCCATCTGCTTTTCTCATGATTCTTGCCCCCCTCAACTCATATAAAATGGATGTGTATTCAATCTTGAACTAAGCATGCTTGCAATGATTGAGAAATGTCTAAGGTCAGAGCTTACAAAAAATTCATAATGGAAGCAGCAGGCATAAAAGAGAGGAGATTTTTTTAAGAGAGTTCATGAGCCTCTGTATGAATTGGGCATGACATATTCATGTTACTGACTTCATTTATTTAATGTGGCTCCAAATAATTGATACCAGTACAGTGATAAAAGTACAGAGACTTCACTGCCAGAATTGCGATAATGAAGAGCCTCCCTGTTGATTTCATTCATCAGGCTGTTAGTCTGCTGGGAAAGACCTCTGATGAAAACTGGGCTGCAGCAAAGGCCATAAAATAATCAAAGGCACAAAGACCTTTACCTGAGGGGAGCCCGGTCAGGGAGTGAGTCAGGGCGGCAGAGGGAAAAGAAGCAAAAATGCGTTAGCTGATAAACCAGGCACAGCTTTTAAAAAAACCTGATCCAAATTGTGAGGTTTGTGATATACACGGAAATCTGCCACATCTTTGGAACAGATTCCAATTATGTGGCTCCAACCGCTAGTTAACTGGTATATCAACAGTGCTTCTTACCTTGCTGAATGTAGTTCAAACTTCACCCTCATCTACCAGCCATTTGTTCTCTCTGTCTTGGAGTGTGAGCTCTCAGAAAGAGCAGCTGTCTTTTTATTACATGCTTTGCACAATGGACTCCCTATTTGGGCTACAGAAAATAATCATGTAGGCTCAAGACAGCCATACAAGTGCCTAAACACAGTTGATGTTAAGAGTCCTAGAGAGGAACTGAATATTAATATGAATCTAAAATCCTTTCTAAGCAAAAATCTCATTTGTCAGCTCTGCTCATTTGTTTCACTTTATGTAAGTGTGTCAATGGTTGATTAAAATTCATAAATGTGCAGCAGAGTTACTGGATAAACACTGAGTTATTGTTTACATATCAGAGTGCACTGAAGGCAGGAGCCTAGATGTGGAAAATTGTGTCAAGAGGAAAGGACCACGGTATGAGTCACTGCCAGGACAGACTCACCAAACAATCCACAATGTCCCTGTGTAAACTCTGCTAGTGATTAATGATCTGTTACAATACAATAAAATAAATAAAATAAAATGCCTCTTACTTACAGCCCATGTTTACCTAGCTTCAGCTTCCAGTGACTGTGTGCCTTGATGAATTTTTTTTCTTACTAGAACGAAGGGCTTCTACTGTCAGAAATCTCTTCCTTGTGTGGGTGATTGTGAATTATGATCAAATTGCCTCAATTCCCCTTGCTGTGCCATCTCTTCATGACATCTATGTTACCTAGCTGCCTTTATGTCTTTGGTACTTCAGATTCAAAATCTGTGTCATAGCACTTTGCGTCCTTCTTCCAGTCTTGAAGTTACTATGCAGTGTTTGAGGATAACTCCATCCCATGTCTTCAGCTACTCTTCCAAAGCTGCTATGTCAGCAGCTCCAGTAAAAACTTATTATGAATAACGCCTTATTCATCTTAAAATAAAACACACTTCAGCTGAGTTCACAGGCACCTACAACTCCTTCTTCTGCAAACGGACTGTTAGGATGTGCCTAAGCAAGGTCACAGCTGTAGTGTATAATTATGGGTCACACCTATTGAGGTGGATGAAGAATTAGAAAAGGCATTCTGCTAGTGGAGTTTAACTTGATTTTTTGATTAGGTACATTTGGTATGCGGCATTCTTTAAATTGGACAGACAAGCAATTGCTGAATAGTGCTATATCTATGCTTGCAACAGAGTCTGAATATGGTGCGAAAAGGAGTAGGTGCTGGGATGAAAAAGATGGAGATACTGCGAATGTTGCTCAGAAATGCCACTGTTCTTTGAGAAAAGGGTGCAGAAAGAGCTGTTTGCAGTGCTGTACACAACACAATCTCAGTATGGGACAGAAGAAGTGCAGCAAACATGGAGACACCTTCCCACGACTAATTGAGAATAAAAACATCAACACAAATAGGCAACAGTGAACACTCTGTGCCAAACAAATATTGCCACTAACACTGTGCTGGCTGCCTTTCTGTTGACGGAGCTTTCTAATACAGACTAAGAAAAACTGGGGAATAAAGGCACAGTGTGATGCACATGTAGTCATACAGCTGCCTTCATCTCTATTCTTTAAGCGAAAAGGAAGAAATTTAGACACTTCTTCCCACTAATTAAACTGTCACACTTCCTAACACCCAGGCCTTGCCCAGATTACAGGATTTATATAGCTGAGTAAAAGAGGGCCAGGGAGCAGCTAAGCACAAGCCTCCAGACTGGTGACACTGCTGAACTGTTAGTTCACATCTGTCCCTGTCTGGGACACCTCCAGCGAGCTCTGCCTGGGGGACAGATTGGATTTGCTTTGGCAGGTAGCTCACAGCCATGGTCTCAGCTAACAGACAGCAAGGACCACACAGCACTGAGTCTGACTTCTCCCATCCTACACAGCCCGCTTCCGCACCTTACACACTGCTGGGCACCAGCTGTGTGACGTGCAAAGCACCCTCCCAGCTCCAGGCTAAAAACAGCCCTCCGGTAGTCTGCAGCACTATTTAATATGCTTTGAACTCGTGTCCTCAACCCCAAATACTCGCAGGCACGAGAGGCACCCCACAGGGCAGGAGACAGGGGACCATGGACTGTGTAGTGATGGAACAGCCAGTCTGCTCTGGTGGGCCAGTAGCCCCCATGAGTTTAGAAGAGAGCCAGTCGGTGCCGCTCAGCCTGTTGTGCCAGGTACTGTCCCCTGGCTCTCCTTTTCTTGGGTGTGCTGAAGCATCCGAACGGTTGGAAGGCCAAACTCAAAAGTCCACGGCTATTCAGTGAGAAGACCTGTGTTAAATGAGTACATCTGAGGTTAGGCACTTACCTGAGAGCAAGAATGTTTTTAAGGAGAAGAAAGTAATCTTCATGTTGCGATAGATATACCTACTCCTGATCCGGCCAGTAGAACTCTAATGGTTAATTTGCAGTGATGTTAGAATGGGGTGAAAGTTTTCATTAAAGCTATTTTAACTTGGCAAATTTAGTTGTGACAAATTATATGAATAGATAATAAAAAATAAATTATGTTATTTGAATAAATAACAATAATATAATAGCAACAATATCAATTGAAAAGACAGAAAACATGATAGCAAAGCAATGTTTTGTTTTTGACCCATTATGCACAAAAAGTTTCACTTTATTTAAAAAACAGCTGCTATTTGAAATAGAAAATAAAAGGATCCAAGGAAGGATCCAAATGTCAACAGCATATTTGGATTAAATATTTTGGGCAAATTAATTATTTTCAGAATTTAGTTTTGCACAATGTTTGGATTATTTTTTGGGTTTGTCCCCACTTAATTCAATATGAATACTTAATATGATCTTTTATATGTCAAAATTTTTCAATCCTGACATTTTTAATGGAATGGAAAATCCATTTGACCATCGACTTTAATTTGTATGCTTTTGAATTGTTGTATCAGCTTTTGGCTTTCTGTTCATAATGTCACTTAGTGGTGGCACTCTTCGTTCTTGAAAGAACAACTATCACAAATACACAATACTTTTAAAATACCAGAGGGTAGGTAAGCACCATCTGCGTTCCCTTACATAAACCATCTACAGAAAGAAGATACAGGGCAGAAGCAAAACCAGAACACCGGCTAGAAGGCTTCTCCACGGCAAGGGCTTGTCCATTTGGACTTGTTCTGCTCACCTCTTGAATAGTATCAGTTGACAGAAGTCAGCCTCCTAGGAAATTACTATCGGTATCAGGCTGGCTAACATCAAACCGGTACAATACAGATTAAGAGCCTGATGCAATTTCATCTCGAAAATGACTAAGTCAGGACTTGGAGTGATTGCTCTGGAAAGCAGAGGTTCAGCTAAAACTAGCTACAGTTGCCAGTAATGTATTGATTTAGTATGCCAGCTATAACATTGATTATCTTCTGTCTGATTCAGCCCTCTGATTTCTATCTACTGGAAGTGCAGAAAAGCCTCTCCCGTGAAAAATATTTTGACTCTTCTGCATCCTGCCACCCAATAAGCCCCCTGCACGTTTAAGAAATGCTTCACCATAGTCAGAGCCACTTCAGACAACCAGAGCTTAATGTTTCTGAAATAAGGTTTCCAGCAAGGGTTGCACATATTAATAAGGTCAATTGAGGGCACACCTGCAAATGCAAGGGTGTTGACTACAGGCAAGTTAACCTCTCTGGGCATGATCTAACCCGTCTAATCCACTGCCCTTTTCCCCTTCAGTAATAAGGCAGCTGAACTCCTAAAGGAATTTGTTTTAATTTCTTTTGCATTATGGACTTTTACCTCCTGATGTTACTATATGTTAGATTTGCTAAACATGACTGTAGTGGTTAGATCATTTTCAAAAGCTAATTGTATTTCTCGTGCTAATGAATTATTCATAGTATAATCATATAAATCCACTCTCCACATTGATGTTTTACTTTGCATACTAATCTGAACATTTTGCATTTTCCAGGTTTTGATCTACAGATGATCTCTGATATTGACCTATTCACGCATATAGGGTTTATGTTGCCCTCAGTGTTCTGTTTTTTTTAAAATGCAGCCAAATAGTGCATACTTTTCCTTATATATGAGACAGCCTTTGTCTCATGACTTCTTCTCTAACAAACCCTCCAATTGTTACTTATCAAGGGCTTCCAAGAGATTTTCTAAGAACTGGTGTAGATATCTCTGTAGGCTAGCTACTATACCTGTATACCCAGACTTCACAACCTAAGTCCTCCTCTGCAGTTTTCTCTACTAATTTCAGTTGCTCTTTTTGCTAGAACAGCCAGAGAAATGCATCTAGAAGTCCCAGGAAACTAATAGGGAGGGAAGGATATTACCTTCATCTAAAGAACAAAGCGTTGGCAGTTGTATAATGCTAGAGGCATTATTGAACATCATCATGTGGTTGAGGCAATGCATGTAATCATTATGTCCAAGATCTGGCCCCTCCTATGCCAGAAATAGTTTATGTTTTCAAGGTTCTCATAAGCTTCACTCAGCAGAATGGCTTAAAATTCAGATGGTGAACAATCGTTGTTGTTTAATTATGTTTTTCTTAGGATTTAGTACTGTATGAGAGTGAGCTAAAGTTGTGTTGAGGGGGAAAGAGGGAAGCGATTCCTTAGAAATTTGACAAGTCAGCCCTTTTTTGCAGCATTTTTGTTATTTACAAACTGTGATCACAGCAAGCTTTGTTCACATCCATGAGGATTCCTACTGAAACTACTTAATATTATCAAGCTGATGGTTAAAAGGTACTCAAAAAATTGCACCATAGCTTATACATTTGCACTGTGATCTCATACCTCTTTGAAAGTAGAGTAATATAGGAATAAGAGGTTTTTAATAAGAAAAATTAGTCATGAAGAATGGTGAGACTATAGTCCAATAAGGCCTTACTGAACCAAGGAGACTTCCTAAAGGAAATCTTCTGTCATCCTGAGAAGCTGAGATATATATTGTCAATGAGACGGAGAAACAGAAGGTGAGCTTTCCCTGAAGCAACCTGTGAAATCCTGCCCTGGTGTTCTTGATAGGAGGCTGTTACTGACTTCTGCAAATGAAAACCTGACTCTGTATAGGATGACAGCTTTGCTTCTTATGAAAGCATAATCAGCCCAGAAAGCACAAATTTTTAGATGAATAGGAACATTTGACAGGCTTTCAGCCCAGTCATTTGAGATCTGACCATTCTCGCGTTCAGCACTGAAGTCTCCCACCTCTCAGAAACCTCAGGAACGACTGTGCAGAGGTAGAAAATCACCGCTACGCAGCTGGCTAGGTGAACAGTATCTGATGCAACTTCTGCTAACATGCACAGATTTTATGATCATGCCTGCAACCAGGGGGCTGAAGGGAAATGTTAATTAATCTGAAGGAAAAAAATACTGCCAGAGGCCAGCTGCCGTCTGAATTGATAGAGTAGCTCCAACACTGTAATTTCCAAACGGTAGATCAGGCGAGACCACTCTTTGCAGTATCATCTCCCAGGTGCCTCAGGAGTACTTTAACTGTGATCAGGGAAAAGTTCAGTTCCAGTATTACCTTTCTTGGTTAAGAGGCTGGATAGAGTAAGGATCTCTCTGCAATGTGGTTGTAAACTGGCTTGGGATGTAGGCTTCCTCTCAGTGATGCTATGAACTGTGTGCTATTAGCAAATACCCTATGAACTTGTGTCAGGGTTTGGAATTCAGTCCCAAACCCTTGCTCTCATTCATCATCCCCAGAAACAACAGGTGTTAAGGAGAAAAGAGGGAATGCAGTAGTGATAGTAAGACTGCTCCTCCGTAATGTAGAGGTCTGTTTTGATTAAAGAACTTCCTCTGCAGAAGGTGAAGAAAAGAGCCTACCATGACTTTCAGGTCCCTCAGGAGTACTGCTGAAGAGATATAGCTTGTCAGTGAAGTTTGTCTTTATCCAGACTGTAAATATAGTTTGATTGCAGGTTTGAGCATTTTCTTTCAGCAAAGAGTTCCGTTCTAATTCCTAAACTTTTTGTTGTTAATTCTGCTCTTTGAGTAGTTGTGTCACATGCAGCACTAAACAATTGACTCGCTATTTTAATAATACAGTCTCTCTAATCACTGAAACAAATAAACCAAAGTAACTTTGGATTTAATTTTGATTCTTATCTTTCAGCTTGCTTGAACTTTCTAATCCTGTGCCATTCCAACATCAACAGCTCTATGCCTAAAGGGACTAAAATTCATAGACCTATCTGGATCGGAGGAGCTTATCTCCTTAGCATTATACCTGTCATATTAGTAAGCCTAAAGTTATACATACTTAGATAAGTATACATTTTATAGACAAATTTTAAAACATTTGAAAATTAATCAAATAAAGTCTTTTTCTGATAATTTATCCCCTGATCTTATATGATGAACTGTTGGAAAGAGCTAAATATGTGGTAATTAGTGTAGTATCTAATCTACTATGGCATCATTATTTTAATATGTGATAAGAGTTGCATGTCGAATTTTCTTCCGGCATTTCAGAGGGGCTTGTTTATAGGATTTACAGAAGGACAATGAAAGGCCATGCAATCAATGGCTTTGTAGCTGAGAGAGAGTCACCATGAGGTCACTGTTCGACAGATAAATGATGAATTTTTAAGGGTGATGCTTTATTCTGTAACCTTTTGACTTTTAGAATTGCCCTTGTAACAGACAGCCGTGAGCTTCAGCAAATAAGTGAAATCTGAAAAACAGAAAACAAGGCTTATTATTTGACCTGCTTGTTAGGAAAATCTTCTTTTGTGTGTAGACTGAGCCTAAGTAAATCCTTGAATTGGGATTGTTGTTTTCTAACTAGCATCAGAAAATAAAGCTCGCATCATGTCAAACTCATCCTAATGACTACGATTCTTCACATTCGTGTAAAAGATACACAGTTTGATCAGGACCATGAGATAATGTACAGTAAATAGAGGATGATGCTAGAGAAAAGATCTTGCTGACAGGAATAATGTGATTCAGCCTCCAATGACTCAGGGTTTTAAGAAGTGTTTTGGAGTAGAGTTCAATTTACAATACTCCTTTGAATTGCACTTGCTTGTCGTTAAACCCTCCCAGCTGAAAGACTCTCTCTTACACCTCTGAAAAGGATGGAATCTTACCAGGAAGAAATGTGGATGATGTTTTGCTCAGAGCGATAAATATTGACACACATATAATAACGTCCCAAATGCCAGAGATGGCCTCTCTGTTGTAGTGCCTCAGGCAACCCTAGGCCACCCAAGGTGATGGCCAGCCCCTTCTCCTATAGTCCTGCCAGGTGCTGAGCCCCTCACATCCTTGGAACAGGGGTCCATCTGGCTATTTTTTTTGGCGTTTGTAAACTTTGGTCATTTTCAAAAACAGTCCCTGGTTTCAGTGTGTCCCCAGTTTTCCTGCCCAAATCTGAGGATTACTCTGTCTTGAGTCTCTCTTCTAGAAACAGGGAAAGCTGATGGCTACTAAGGAGGCTAACGGGGCTTCCCTGTTTTTGTCGTCAGTCCTTCCAATCTCAGCACTTGTATTCCCAGTGCAGCCTTGGGTCCTCTCTGGCCTCTCAGTCCTGTCTTTCACGTCAGTGTCATGCACATCTCTGAGGGGTGAAATAGGAAATCCTAGTGATTTTGCTTGGTATTTTTTGTGTCCAGCATTTTCACTGTCTTGTATTTTCAGAAGTCAGTAATTGCATAGAGAAAGAAAGCAGTGAGCCAAGATCTCCCTAAAGGCTGAGCAGCAACAGGGAAGAGAAGACTGAAATGGAACATTTCTGTTCTGCAAAGCAGTTCTGAGATTTCAAAACTTTTTGTCCGTCACTGGAAAAAAACTTACACACACTGAACTGCACTGCAGAAAATGTATTTCCACTCCTCACCAAATAATTAAGAAAACCTAAAGTAAATGTTTCCTAACTAGCTAACTGAATATTTCCTAAGTCTTGTTTTCATTTCATCCTACTGAGCTGCTCCTAGAAGACCAAAAGCCTTGCAAGTTTAAGTTACGCCTTTTCATTCTTCTACATGTTAGCTTGACCTCTCCAAGCTTCTGGAAAAGCGGAAAATTGAGATAATGAATAAGTTCTGCTGCAGTCTGAGTTTCTGGGCTCCCAGCAATGCTGCAGGAATCTTAAAACTTTGTGGCCTGCTAAGTCTGTGGTAGTTTATACAGAGGGACCACCCCAGAAATCTTGACCCTGGAAATCTGGATTCCTTAGGAGCCTGTAGGCAGAAAGGAAAGTGGTTTCCAGTGGCCACCTTTTTTTTAGCAGAGGCTCATGTAAATTTATGTATTTCTGCTAAACATTATGCTATTAACAATTTTACATGCTTAATAGAAAAGATAACTGAAATCAATTTTGTTTGGAAACTCTCAGACATCTTTATACATTGCCTGGTTCAGGATGGAAAACAACTACCAATGCCTGCAAAATCAGAGATCAATTTTTGAAATCTTGCTCATGAAAATAATGCCTTAGTTTCCCTATCCGTTAATTGGGAATAAATCTTCTTAGATGAACATTGCATCTCTCAATCTCATTAATATCTGGGGAGCACTTAAGAGTCACTAGATGTGCAAAGAACATCTCTTCTCATGCCTGCAATGGGTCATGTGTTGCTTGTGATGCTTTGTGAATCTCCAGACCTCCCCTGTCTGACTTGAGACTGCAGTTGGGCTGCTTTGATGTCTTAGGGAGATAGCCTAAACTCTCCAAAGTAGAAAATCAAGTTGAAACTTATTTCTTTCATGTGGTGTTTTATGAATAGGTGCTGTGGGTGTTACATTTAAGAATATGAGGCTTGTACTTTTGGAAAATACCTTTAACACAGTCTGTGAGGGTGAGAATTATTTCCCTGCAATCTTTGATTCTCTTCTTTTTCTCAACCAATTATGGTTTTCTAAGAAGGGACTGTGTCAATGGGCATTTGTGAAATTTGGGAAAGTTAATGTTCTGTGCTCAAGAGGGATGTGATTCCCTCTGTTCTGTCCTTAAGGGTTAAGTGGTTACTCAGTTGACTCAGATTTTGCAGGAAAAGACCTCAATTACAATCAATTTTCCCTCCATCAAAAAGTAAAATTTGCTAATCTGTCAGCTGCATTGATTCAAAACATGTATGGTTCACTCCTAAACAGCGCGGAGATAAAGAAAGGTAAAAGCAGCACTCCTGTAATACGTCTAGTTAGCAAATTCTCTGCAATTTCTCCAACGTGCGAATTTCTTTAAATGTGATGGGAAGAAGCTCTTCCTCTCTGCCTGTCTGTATATTCAGGTTGTAAATACAAGAGAAGGATTGCACCTTTTCCTTTTATGCAAACTCATCTCCCTCTCAGTTTATTTCTCTTCCCAGGGGCATTGGCCCCATGAAACATTATGAGTTCTGAAAATTTTACTTCACAATAACTCTGCTACCAGTTCCACCTCTCTTTATTATACAGCAGCTGAACATTGCATTCCTCCTCAGGGATGCTGAAGTTTTCTCATGCTTTCCTAAGGCATGTTTTTCTGGAGTCACATGGACTTTTTTTTCTAACTACAGGATATAAACATACAAGTGCCAACAGACTAAATGCCAAGTATTTGACATTTGACCAAAGTGCGCAAACTATCTTAAAAAACTGTTATAATGAAGTTTGTAGTTATGTGGAGCTCTGTTTCAGTGTACAGTCAACCAAGTCAGGCAGACTTACCACAGAAAGACTTTTGCTTCAAAAAACAAAGGCTGCTTACTCAGTAATGAAGAACTTTCATGTCGCCACTTGAGCCTTTGAGACTATTGAATGACTCCAATTTCTTCTGGGTAGGAGACAGTGGTGCTGCACTCACCTTTGCAAGCTTGAGACAGTTTTACTGCAAGGAGGGCAATGAATGCTGTAGTCCTTGCTGCAGACTTGTTCAGAAGTTATGGCTTTAAATAAACTCAGCGGGCCACTGTTTTCTGGCATGCCTCATAAATCTGCCTATATAAGTCTCAGTACATTCTGCCATCTATTACTCATGTCCATATTAGAGATAAAGTAATTCGCTTTGAACTTCCACCGCTGCCAAAAAGCAGCACATCATAATGCAGAACAAATACTTCTTCACGTTATATCCCCTTTATTTTTGTGTTTGACCCTTGTGTTATGCGGTGGGAAGAAGTTTGCAACTTCTTTTGGTTTTGGGATGGCTTCTGCAAACTTTTTGCAACTAAGTGGAAGGGGAAGAAACTGACTTTGCAACACTTCCTGAAGTGAGTAATATCTTTAGAATAAAGTTTTGGAACAATTCTTGCTCTTTTGTTACACACCCTGGAGTGAATGTGTGGCCACTTAAAATCAATGATGAGCTGCATTTGTGGGTGAACTAAAAAAATTGGGTTGCTTGCAAAAGCTTTAAATGAGGCCTTGCATCTTTGATACAAAACCTCACTTCTCGAGAGACTTTGGAATAACCTTCCCATGAAAGATCTTGTCTGGAAAGTTTCTTACTTCATTTCAGATTTCCTTTATTCCTTGCAGTTTGAGGACACCTCTCCTTTTCTCCAAGACCAGTAGCCTCCAGACAGAGGCTGTAGATGGACGTAAGAAAAGCAGACACTGCTGTTCAGGTACTGAAAATTTAATCTGTTCACTTTTGGGATCCATTTTAGACGACTAGGCAAAGCTTCAGACATTTCCCTTGCTTGGGCCAGTGTGCTTTCTCTAATTAGAGAGGTAGGTTAACTTATCTTCTCATTGCTGCAATTAACACTTGCAGTGACTGCCAGACAATTTTGTAATGATTCAGGAAGAGCATCCAACTTCAGAGAAAGCTGTAGTGTTCCAGTACTTCTTTGTCAGAGATGAAAGTTCACGTTTCAGCTAGGAACAAGCTGCTCCAGGATGCCATTAGACCATCCTTGCACATAGTGCATAGCATGCTGTATATTAATGTTCTTGCTATAAATAAAACATTGAGTTTACCCATACATCTGATTATCACATCTAAGTATACCTTATACAGCCTTGGGTTACAGTTGGGCATGCAGACAAAAAGCATCATAGCAAAGGCAGACAGCAGACTACTCTGCTTAATTGTGTGTAAATGAATCTTTCCTGTAGCAGTTTGCTGCAGTGAAATTCACCCATTTGGCTGCCCTATGAACACTGAGACTGCGTGTAGCAATGCTAATGAATAGTTTCAGGCACTTATTTACAGAACCTAACTGGGGAAAAAAAAAGTTTGTACCATTGTCATTTTTATTGTATTTGAATGCTAGACAGCTTCCAGTATCCTGTAGTCTCACAAGTGACTCTTAGAGTCAAAAGACAGAAGCAGAGGTGCATTTCTTCGACACCCTTGGAATGAACATGGTTGATAATCCATTTGGTGTTTCATGTTACTCTTCCTTTCAAGAGATTTTAGAGGAATCATTTCAGATACAGATAGCAGATGTCCTATTTCTCAATGGATTGCCTTTTTTAGCTTTTATCTTCACTCACTGTATGTCAGAGTATACTTCACCTCAAGTGTTTCATGTTTTAGAAGAGGTGTGAACCATAATTAGGTGTATGTGGCAGTAGCCTGCTGTTCAGCTATGTTTACACATAAACTTTCAAAAACACAACTGCATAGCATGATTTTTATACCAGGACAATAGGCTGCATCACTTTTTATTTTCATTTATTTCAGTGAGGCTTAGGACTACCAGGAATCAGCCTGAACTAAAGTTAAAAAAAAAAATAAACTTAAATAAGAGTTCAAATACGTACTTGTATTGGTTTATCTGGATTGTTTAAAAGTCTTACAACTCTCCATCATGGTCAAGGTTTCTGTTAATCCTGTACAATCTCACTGAACGCTGTAGACATAAGTGAGAGCTGAATGTGGCCTATGACATTATACTGGCAAAAACATCTATTTGAGAAAAGGATTGTTTCAAACAAATTCTACTGAAACAAGTCATCTTTTAGTAGACACTGTTCTGGAAAAGATTAGCCCCCAAAGTGACGAGTAAGTAAAGAGAGGATGGTAATGGAATCATAACCAATGCTGCTGCAAGTTGACAAATATATAGCGTATAATAATATGAAGTGACAGCAGTCTTGAATTCTAATGCTTTAAAGCCATCCACATTCAGAAACAGATTGAAAAATAACAGCGCAAATTGATATGATTCATGTAAAATTCTACTGGTCAGTCTGGTAAGAGTACCCTGTTAAAGAAATATCATTAAAAGCCCCCAGCTAAGAAGCAGCCAGTGTCTAACCACGTTTTAAAACTACATCCTCTACTTAGAATGGAAGTCAGTGAATGTTGTTAATTCATGAGTGTTGCACTGCATATTCCTAAATAGCTAGACTGTGTCCCTAATGCAAACAACGGAGGGCAGACAGAAGAGCTGCGGTAGTCAAGTCAGACAAACACAATATGGATTAAAGTTTTAGCAAGTGGGCTAGAAAGAGCATAGGTCTCAGCCCAGCTAGATTCCAAAGACAGTAGTAAGACACTTTAATTACATGATTGATGTGGGCTTCAAAAGAAAGCACTGAATCCACAATGACCCCAAGGTCACAAGCATTATCTGAGGGATAAAAGAACTACCACAAATGGAAACTACCACAGATGACACCCGAGACCTCTGCGCCAGTGAACTAATCAATAGCAACTCAGTTTTGTCTGTGTTAAGTTTAACAAAATTTGAAGTTACCCGTGATTAAATATCACAGAGGCAATTACACAAAACATCAAACTTCTTTGTAGGCTCTGCAGGGACTGAGAGGATATCCGAATATTGTCTGCATACAAATGACACAGCAAACGGAGCAACTGAATAATGTTAACTAAGGGAAGTGTATAAATAGGAATCAAAATTGAAACCATAAGAGAATCACAGTCTTCCTAAAGAATGAATTCCCTCCAGCAGAAGTGAATTTTGTCAATACATATGAAACAGCAAAGACAAACTAGTCCAAGCTCTCAAATGGAATTAAAGAAAAGCCTGATAAATAGTCACTGGAAAGTCAACATCTAGTAAAATATATGAGCTGTTAAGTAATTTAAATACTTTATTCACCTTCATTAATACTTCTGGAATCAGGAAGTCCCAGTGAAGTCAGTGGCTCTATTTCACTTAAAAGGAATAGCTTAAGCTGTGTAGATGTTATTAGTGATGTGCTCAGCCCTTCTCTGCAGACATCAGTAGTATTGTTGAATTGCGATAATGCACTAATATGGGAAGACAATTGCTGATCAATGAGATTGTCTCTTGAACGACAGTGCTGCAACGACCTCCAACATCTCATCTACCTTTGGAATTAGAAAAAAAGGGCAAGCACAGACAGAAGTGGAGCTAGGTCATCGTTCAAGAAGTGAGAGTGACTTTGTGTGTACATTCAAGCCAGATGAAATCTCAGCTTGACGGGGAAAACATCAGGACAGGAGTAAGAACAAGCAAAGGTCCACAAGTGGGAGAACTTCCAGACAAACTGCAGCAATGGCCAAAAAAGTATAGGCCATTTCCAAAAATTAATGTGGGAATTAATAAAGATTTATGACTGTAAAACCGACATTCATTAGAGCAAGTTTAGCAGTATCCTTATCACTTAGATTTGCTGCTATTACAGCTAGCTGGAAAGAGCATACAAATTACCCAGAAAAGGGCTTTAACTCCCCTATGGGATTTTTTTTTCCTATCGTGTTTGCATTTCCTGACCATGTTAGTGCAGGATCTGAGCCAAAAGCAGTCACAATGGAATATGGATGGGGGATGAAAACTTACTAAATCCTAGAAAGATTGCAAGGAAGGAGAGTAGCAGAGTTCAGCAGAAGGCAATGTCAGAGACTACAGAATTTCAGCTACCTGAACAGAAACCTGCGTATAAAGGTTTGCTGGTTTTTAAAGTTGTTGGGTTTTTTTAAGAGATCTAAATGATCTCAAATACCAAATACAGAGAAAATAAATGCAAAGACAGTTGTTCCCAGAAATCAATTCTTGGTTTCTCATAAATCAGGACAGGGAGGACAGATCAACCACGGACCATATGTTTCCTCCGCCACCTTGATTTAGTGGCAAAAATTGACCTTTGCTCTTCAGTTCAAAAGTCCAGACCTTCTGCGAGCTCACATAATTAGATGTCAGCTGTAAGGCAATAACATAATGGAACTCAGGTGTGGATTTAGCAGGACAGCCGAGGGGGATGTGACCTCCTTCTCCCCCCCGCTTCTGCCCCCTCTCTGCGGTTCCACTTGGAACAGGCTGCCTAGGGAAGTGGTGGAGTCACCATCCCTGGACGTGTTCAAAAAACATGTAGATGTGACACTTCAGGACATGGTTTAGCAGGCATGGTGGTGTTGGGTTGACTTAATGATCTTAGAGATCTTAGTTGTTCTATGGTTCTATGATTTTATGCTGCCTGCCAGTGCTCTGCAGCCCGTCCCCATCCTCACGCCAGCAATGGGGCCACCTGCTACCGGGTCTGCATGGTCCAGCTATGGGTTCTGTAAGGAGGCAGGAGTGGCCCCAACTCGGCAGGAGGAGCCGTGACCCAAGGCTTAGCTGTCCTGTTTAGATCAGGTAGTGCCTGCCCTTGAAACAGTGCTATCAGCTCCTGCTGTCTGCGGGGCTCCCAACCGAGATTAGGTGCAAGAATGGGCTCAGAGAGCCCAGTGGGACCCAGAAATACTCCCCAGCTCCAGGCACTCATCGCAGCCATGTTCCTAGTATTGGGGGAAACGTTGAGTGTTTGCTTCCCATCTCTGCCCCATGGCCCCATGCCCATGGATAGGAAACTCCAGAAGGGGCACAGGCTACAGGGGGCCTCAGCTTGCTCAGGTCAGGTCCCAGATCTGGACAATCAGTGCTTGTGGAGATTCAGTCATGGTGGGCTAAAACTTCAGTATGTGATCCCACTTGAGTAACATAAAAATCAAAACCAAGAATAAGTAACTCCACCAAAAATTGTCTATGTTTTGCACGTAAAATGGAGTGGTTTGAACAGTAAAGACTGAGAGAAACCCACTCTATATTCTCCTAGTTAGAAACTCCTGCACAGAAGAAGAAGAAAATCCTAGTTCTACTACCTGCTTGCAAAAGAATCTAAATCTGCATCACCTCTAGACTGGGGAACAGCCTAACTGCATGCATACATGGTTAGAAATATATCCTTATTATAACTATTGTAACTAGTTACAAAGATTACGACTGCTTCCTCAAGTTTTTTACAGAATTCTCCCTTGGTTTTCAGTTTTGGATTTGGTGGGTTTTGGTTGTTTTTTTTACTTTAGGATTTTTTTTTTTATATAGCAACATCAGAAATGCAATTACAATATTTTTGTTTGAATTTTAAAAAAGGTACATAATTTGATTGGAAATGAATAATTTTAGATCTACAAAAGACTTAAGAGGAAAATGACTATGAAGCAAACACAACCTGTCAAGCAATCCAGACAGCTCCAAGCACAAGCAACAAAAAAGAAATTCACCTGTCCACCTTGGCAGGGATTTTTTTAACTCCTTAACTACTTTTCCTTGAGAAAAAGAGCTCTTAACTCTTTCCTGAAAGCTTTGCCAGGCCACTAACTCTTTTATAACATATCAGGCTTTCTACAAGGCATAACTTGTAAAGCAGAGGTTAGTATTTCACATTGTCTCATTATCACCAGTATTACAAGGACAAAATCCATCATGGCCCCAGAATGATCTTCTCGCTAGTACTACTTGGTATTGCCCTGCTTTATGGTTAAGTATTGATTCAGACCAGAAATAAGAAATACAAATACTGGTATTCATACAACTTTTCTAAACTTTTCGATCAGCACTTTCACATCCCTAATTCGGGAATTCCCAGACATTTACACTTCAGAAAGTTGAGAATTAAGCTGCTCTGTTCTGTAAATCTGGGATAAACACTCTCTGCTTGTTTTCAGCAATATCAATATACTTATATCCCTATTAATAGTCTACATGTGTATCTTTGATCCTATAGTCAGGATTGGTGAGTTGATTACTCTTCAGTGGGAGCAGCTGATTTGGAGCACTTCTTACTTCTCTTTTTTCTAGGTTTTCATAATTGTAGGAACAAATCCACATAAGAGATTCCTTAAAACACTGTACTGCTTGAGCGGAAGTCACACAGGTGACCTCTGCCAGGTCCAGCTGCAGCAGCCTGAGACACAGCAGCCCAGCTGTGCCCCTCGGCTGCAGACAACTTCTCATTTACAGCACCGGATGCAAAGGCAAGTATTTGCAAAGTGTCCATTGGCAGCAGTTCACAGTCCAGCACACAGAAGGCAAGCGGCATTGAGCATTGGCAGCTCAATGACAGCTATGGTTCCCCAAAGTTATAAATCCAGTTTTAGGTTTTCTACTACCATATCAAAAATTATATAAAGAAAGGACTTATCTTGCACAAACTTGTCCTGGCAGGACTGGTGTGCTGAAAAGACACTGGCGTCCTACCTTTCTCTATCAGCATGGCCATAAACAGGGTGGCAAGCTTTTTTGCCCCTCCATCCTTATCCATTTTTCACCCAAAGTTCTTACCTACCCTTCAGTGCAGGCTCCAGAGCCCTGTAGCATCTCTTTCTTTTTGGACTCCGGCATCATGCAGCAATTACAGCAGATGCCATTGCAGTTCGCCAGAGCCAATCCCCAGGCCAAAACCAGCTGTATTGGACACTTGCACACATCAGCTCTGCTGGGAAAAGCTGAACATTTCCCTTCCTTGCCTTGGAGAAGTTCTTGCAGAACACACCTGCATGTGCTGCAACTATTTCATTGGTCCATGCTTCCCATTTCTTGTCTCTTGCCTCCTGCCTTCTCTGTGCAGCCCACCGTGAACGGGAAGCGGATGCCAAGCCTGGATGCAGCCTCGTCGTTCGCCTGTTTCCGCCAGGCATGGATACACGCCGTTTCTGCTATTTCTGTTGCTGAAGGGAGAGGCAAAAATAGCGCGTGGTACTTGTATTGCCAAGATTCCCGAGGCATTTTGGCCTGCCAGTGGCATGGCACTTTTTATGAAGCTGTTTCCTGGGTCACCAGTTGACCTTGGAAATGGAAAGCTGGCCCTGCCTAAGGGAACTGCCCCGAAATATTCCTGCTGTGTGGCAGGGCTGGTGTCCTGGTCCGCACAGGGCAGACAAGCAGGGAGCTGTCTAGGATACTGGTGACACATGCTGGCAGAAAATCCCCACTGCACGCTTGCGCTAATTTGGCTATGCCTCGTGCTGATTTCTAGATTGGCTTCAGCCTGCCTTGGCTTTTGGTCCAGCAGGTTGAGGCTCTGATACTCATATCGTGAGGCCACTGCAAGAGTTCCCAGGGGCTCCTCCTCCCAGCAGAACAGACACCCCGACTTTTACAAGCTTGCAGTAATTTTTTCATCAGTGTAATACGTATACTAGGCTGCTATTCTTTCTTCAAGAAACACAGGTATCTTTCACAGGACTATTATAGAGAAACTGGTATCCTCTCTAATATTTAGGTTAGTTCATACCCTCCACGATAAATGGAATCTTGTGATTTTTCCGTTACGAATCTGTCACAGCTTCACTGTTTGCAGTAAGGCTTTGATATGTCACAAAAGAAACACCCTCAAGCTTCAGAAATGTTTTTTCTCTAAAACTCTCCTCTGCTACAGCTGAACAAAGACTGTTAAAGAAGTTAATCCATTTTCTTTTCTTGCGCATATACATCACATATAAAAACTATGATTAATTTTAACCTTACCTTAAAATATTCCGAAGAAATAACACATCCAAATTATACAATTTCACTATAATTAAAATTAAAGCTGCAAAGTAAAGTACTCAAAAGTTGGAAAATGACACAATCAAGGTTGGCTGTGCAATCATAGTTTGCCACTAGTGCATAGACATTTTGGTACTCTTTGAAAAAAAGCTGCTGAAAATTGTTGATCTCTCTTCTGACAGCAGGATCCTCTGCACCGTGTAGCTCACAGATCAAAATAGAATTTGCTTGGGAAACAGTGATTCTATCATCTTGTAATCTTCAAGTCTGGTTCTGTAGGACTGGGGGGGTGGAGGTGGACAGACACATTAGGACAAGAAGGCTTTGAGTTTTTGTTTACTTGTTTTATACGTAATATTAAATACTCTGCTGGGAGATAGAGTAATATTGCTTTCAAACATGTTGGTGCTGTGGACCAACAGGTTCCAATCTCAGCCTTGTCTGCCCACAGACTATAAGTTCTATCTTGACAGCTGCATACCCATCCTTTAGGCAAAATTTTAAACCAAAAAAAACCCAAATTCTGGCCCTGTAGACCTGTTTTCCACTGATCTTAGAAACTACATAACATTTCATTAGAAATTTTCCTGTGATCCTTGGCCAAAGCATATCATCTTTATTCCATGTTTTTCTACCACTGACTACCCATATTGGCTGTTTTACTTTAAAAGCTTTGTATGCACCTACCATCATGGTATTTGGATGCATGACAGTACTATTCTCAGCTAGAAGAGAATCCAAATAGGACCAAAGGGAATATGATGGAGCAGCCAAGACAAATTTCTATGTTTTAAATTTGTTACTTTTGTAGATTTTTTGTTAGGGTGATGGTCTTTTAAGCCAGGCTTGCTGGCAAAATGTACAATAGCCATACAAAATTGTAAAGCCTGGCAAAAGTGCTTCCAAACTAAAGAGTTTGAAATCAGCAGAAAATAAACATAGATCACTTTCAAATCCTTAAAACAACTGCGGTCACAGAAACAAACCCAGGCATACCTTTAAATCCTAAGTCTTTTTTTTTCTCATTAAACATTAAGGACTATTGTTGCTTATTAGAAAATAATGGTTTACTGAATGCATTCTGAACAGCTTGGATGCATTACACCCACCAAACCAATGTTAGAAATGCAGGCCTTGTCACATTTTCAGGATATAAAAAACGGGTACCTCTGTGTTGACAGTTTCAGGCATATGAAAATTACCCCACAAATGAGAGCTTGTAAAAAAAACCATAATAAAGATAAGGAATGTCTGCAGCAGCTGACTTGGGACCTGACAGCAACATGTGCGTGTTTCTCAATGATGTGAAACATTTGTACTTTCTGCACTCAGCTGGATGTGCTTGTGCCATGAATTTGAGGCACCCAAGGGCTCTGATTCCCATGACCTACTAACAGTCATGCAAAGCAAAGAACTTGTACAGCACAACAAATTCCTGTGTTCGCATTTCCCCCTGACAGCAGGGCCAGGGACTTACAGCTCTTGTGCCGCTTACAGGGCTTTTCATGCAGGGGTTGTTCTCAATGGGTTGTTTCCATAAAGTCTAAGATCCTTTTAGGTAGAAGAGTGATTGAAAAAAAAAGCCTTATCACAATTATGAATCAGGTTCGTTGTGTACCTCGTAGAATACAAGACACCCTGGTATTTAAGAATTAAAGGTAGGAACAAATTTGTGTATTAAACTTTGAGCATGGCTGTGTTCCAGGAATGAAAAATGACTATTAATAGTCAGAATGAAAATAAAGTGATGACCATGAGTGAAAAAAGATCAGCATGACTCATAAATTGTTGGCCAAATGCAATGTAATAAGGACATCTTTGTTACGAAAGATGATATGCAAGAATGTTGAAAAATCTGTTCATTAGTCCAAACAGGAAAATCTTTAGTGTTCTATAATTGTTATCAAACGTTACTTGGCATTTGAATCTCTTCACTGGGTTTTTCCAACAAGCACCAAGACAATTTAATACTAACAGCATCAGTTGGTTTCAGCTACTGCTTTATAACCAAAAACCAGAACTGGTTCTCATGTTGTAGTTAATTGCACTATTCTATGGGTATGGAAAAGGATTTTTGTAGGTTTATACCCCCCCCCCAAAAAAAGGCAAAAATTTACTTTATGGGGCAAACAGTTTATGGCAATTATCTGACAACAGAGGCAAGAGAGAACAAGGAAATCATGTTAAGCAATGGTCATAGCATATTAATAATCTAAGGACTAAGGAGGTAATGTTAATGGCAAGAGAGAGCTTAGATATGGACATGAAGTACAACAGAGGATATTAAATAGACAAGAATTATAGAAGTAGTGTGTCTGGATTTAGGAATGTATTGGCTGCGGTACTTATGAATTCCTAACAAAGTATCTCATGTTGGCATGAAGTGTGATCATATGGAGACAAATCTGGCAGAAGAAACCTAAAGTGGTAAATAACTACAGTCATAAAGATTCTGAGCAAAGGAGTTGCCAGTTTTGATCAGCTAGGTCAAGTTGGCCTACTGGTAATGAAGAAAAAGTCAGAAGCACAACCCTCTAATTCATGCAAGACCACTCTTGAGGTTAAAGAGTTTGGCTTTCCATCCTGTACACAGACACATCTGAGGGGGTATGACATCAGCTGGGACTTTGTGAAGCTGCATGCATGAGCCCCGTGCTTCACTCTGGCAAGAAAAGGGCACTTGGTCAGCAGTGGATTTGAGAAGTCAGAAATGCGCATCTACAAAATATCAGCAGGAAAACGGATTTTTGTGGTTGGAGATTCTTGGAAAGCAATCTACTGAGAGAGAAATGGAAAGAACAATGTGGGACAGAGATTTTTTCAGTGTGTTTTCAATAGACTTGAAGGTTTAAACAGTTGCGAACTAGAAGCTTATTCAAAATGCTGCAGAAGCCCATAGCAAGTTCCAGTTTTTGAGTATTATTTGTACACTGCTGACTGACCTATAGGGCCTAGCCTATTTTTCGCTTCTGACTGTATTAGGGCCAGCAGCCACTCGCACACAAGTGGATCTCTGTGCGTCTCAGCCACGCTGAACTTCCACTGATTTTCACTATAGACTCCAATTAGCAGGCATGGGGCAAAGCAGCTCAGTGACAGGATCATCCACCAGCAGCCTGCGAACCCAGCCATATGAGATCCACCCAAGGAAAAGGCCATTAATAGTGAATAATCAACTCATTTCTCCCTTAAGTTGGACAAGGCCAGCTATGGAAGGAAAAAAAGAAATAGGAGAGGTTGTGTAGCTGGGTGTCAGTGGTTTAGTTTCACATGTTGGACCAATGCACTTCAAGGTTGTCTTTGGTCTGGGTGAAGTCCAGCCCACTCTTACTTTGCTTTCTCCAGTGTGCAGCTTCTTGGTACAGGTACCTTGCATGAGTAGAGTCTCATGAAGCAGTGCTAAACCTAGGACTGCCCTTTCCCAAATCTCCAGCCACATGAGCAATTTGAGTTTGCTTTAGCCTCTCTGTGGCTACATAGAACTTCAAGCTCATAAGACAAAGGCCTTTCAACGAGATTCTAGACTGATTGTTCTTTGTTTTAGTACCATGAAAGACAGACAATAAATCAAGATAAAATAATGCAGGTCCTCTATGAATCCCCATGCTTCCATTTCCTCATTTTCTGGAGCACCCTTTAGGCTGAGGCCCAAATTTGCCAGGTTCTTTGCTTTCTTCTCCCCAGCTTGCATATGGCTATTCTCCAGCCTGTGGAATCTCCTTTTGTTTGGGAAACCAGCTTGTTATTATTTCTGTTTCAGCTCTCTAAAATGGCTTCTCAGAGTTTATTTGGTGGCTGCCAGCCTCTTTTGTATTGGTAGGCTGACTCCTGATAAGGTTTATCATCTAAACATCGCTTCCTGGAAATTGATCCACAGACTAGTAGCAAGCTCCCCTGAATAATTTTTATGGGCCAACACTATTTACAGTAGCATTTCATACAAAATGGGCATCTTTGAGGGTGAAAAGAGAGAGGAAAGAGATGAAAGAGCATGGGAGTAGAGATGGAATAAGCAGTATCTGGTGAGAAGTTACAAGAGAGCAAGAGAAAGAGAAAAAATAGAGAAAATGAGTGCTGCTTTCTGCTTATTGCATTGCATTTATTTGCTTTTTATAGTTTATGTTCTCACATTGGTATTTTGGAGGAGAATGGACCTATGTGTTGTGATTAAGAGCACATTGAGCTGAAGAATCAGCAGCATCCCCACTAAGCAGCATCCCGTTGTGAAGGCGTAAACATGATGATGACAGCACATTGTACCATACCACAGCCTGGGGCTCCTGAAAGCTCCTGGGACCAGGAGAGGCTCCGTGTCGGAGTGCATGGGGCTACCAGCAGCGGGTTACAATGCATTTTTTGCTAGGGGATTAACGTACATTCAATGTGTGTAACTTTGTGCTGCGGAGTGGGCATGGCTGTGGATAGCTGGTGAAGCTGTGGATTCAGAGCATGGTCGTATGGGAAGTGCTTGTGGAAAAGAGGGTGGAGGAGAATCAGCAGACTGCACTAATCAGTATTTCTGTTTGCACTGAGGGGGATCTCCAGACAGTTAAAGGCTGGAAAGCCTAGTCCTCTGCACTGCCTTCTTTGAGGATGCATATTCTTATTAATTACTAATTACTCATGCTAATGAAGGGAACGAAGATATGCTTCCAAGTATGATTAGAAAATCAGTGCTTGGGAGCTAACTCAATGGACCTGCAATGACCTCCCTGGCTTCCTAGTAGGAAACTGGATACCTCTTGTCACTTTTTTACAGTGCGCTTCTCAAGAATTTATGAGAGGTAAAATAGAATAAAATATTAACCTTACAGAGAAAAAAAGTTATAGTTAAACAATCATATAAAAGATATGTATGAACTGCCTGCTTTTATGTGGAAGCTTCATTCTAGAACATGTATTTATCTAGAGGTTTTAACCATAATGCCATTTATTTGCTATATGAATCCTAAATAATATTTACTTGTTCTTCCTCTAAATGCAAGGAGTAAAATAAAAGAAAGATAGGGAAAATAAAAAGGAAACACATGACTTCAGGAAAGGCAGCTGCAATTTATACCATGTTTACTGTTTTCACCATATCTCATTACTACAACCATTTTCCTTAGCCCATAAGAGAGGTGCCCATGTTAGGGATTAACTGCTTGACCAGCGTTTCTTCTGTAGTCAACATACGCTGTCTAGAGATTTCCAAAGAAGAACTGAGAAGCTGGACTAGCTGCACTTCTAAGCCAATGGAAAAATTTATACAGACTGGTTTAGTTTCTAAAATTCTTTTGTGATCTTTCAGATATCAAGCAATAGATTTGAATGTTTGATCTTTGAAAAAATCTGCAGCAGGAGTCGTTGACAGGAAAAAACCCTAAAATGAAGTTTGCTGTTGTGCCCGCAGCAAGCACTCTCAGCTTTCAGCCAGGCGTGTTTCACGCGTGTAGCTGAACGGTGAGGTGGCTGCAGCCTTGCTCAGGCTGGCAGCGCCTGGTGCACTTCTGGCCACGGAAAGGGAGCAGAGGGAACGCTTACTCATCACGTTGCTTGATCTGGCGCCCACGAAGAGCGGACAACATCAGAAATGGTGAGATACTTGCTTTTAATGCTTGGCTATGAACCGCACTTCAGTTGTTGAGGTATTTTTGTCACCCTTTTCTCCCTTCTGCTGCTTTTTTTCTGTTAAGGCTCTTAGATCATCTGTGAGACACAGACAATCAGTTACGGTGTATCTTTACAATGTCTATTACAATGATATTCTGAATATAGCCTAATATTTCATTTACTAAAGTATAAATTATACTACTGTAACAAATTTTGGGACTATAAAGAAACATCCATTATTTCTTTGTTATCTCAACTAAAATTCTTGTGCTGCATTATACCATGTTTCTCATCCCTGTTATTTAAAATATTTTACAACAAATGTGATGTGAAACTTCAGAGAAATCCCAAGCAATGCATTTTATGTTG
>Ga0065711_1026728_pt1 | contig 61268 bp, 35 predicted proteins | sample Hoacrofraction12_FD_59098 | JGI IMG/M metagenome (GOLD analysis project Ga0065711, IMG submission 59098) | Hoatzin crop microbial communities from Cojedes, Venezuela - Epithelial fraction 12 v2 (version 2) | ecosystem: Host-associated > Birds > Digestive system > Esophagus > Crop | place...
TTTTTTTTTTTTTTTTTTTTTTTAAGAACTTCTTTACTTTGAGGGTGACGGAGCACTGGAACAGACTGCCCAGAGGGGTTGTGGAGTCTCCTTGTCTGAAGCTCACAAAAATCCGCCCAGATGAGGTCCTGTGCAACCTGCTCTAGGTGAAAGCCTGCTTTGGCAGGGGGCTTGGACTAGGTGATCCCCAGAGGTCCATTCCAACCCCTAACATTCTGTGATTCTGTGAAAACAAAATCGCAGACATGCCTGTGAGTGAAACAAGAAACAGCAATGTCTAAAGAGGCATTTCGTCCTGCTCTTTGTGAATTTATTGAGTATCTGTGTTTCTCTATGTTGTCACTCATAAGATTTGTCCCTCCCATGTCTTGTGATTTACTAATACTGATACATCTCTTCAAGAGATAATGGCTCCACAGGTATAGAGGTGAGTGGTGTTGATATCACCTAAACAATTACAATATAGGCACTAAATAACAAACTTTTTTTTCCCTCTGCATTCTACTTCGCCACGTGTACTACCCCTTGTAGCTGTAGAGGTTTTCTCATTAGAGAGCAAATTAATCATGGATGAGTATACTTTCTTTAAAACCTCAACTGCTCAGAGCAAAGAAAGACTGCTCTTCACACCTGTATCAGGGGTTAGTTGTTCCAGAGTACAGATTTTGAATACTTTTTGACACTGACGTGCTACAAATAAGAAGCACAGCAGTAATTCCCATTCAGAGCCCCTCACTTCCCTCCTACTTCCCAGCCTGCCTTCCAGGGCGAAAACTTTTCCTGCAGTTACCGCCAGATCCCACTAGATGGAAATAAACCTCACACGATGCGCTGAGAAATCCCTTGCGGAGCAGCAGAGCTGCTGAAACGTCAGTTTCACAAGTCTCACAGGGGCTTGAACTGTGCCAAAAGCCGTGAACTTCCCCACCAGCGTCTATTGGGTCCTTGTTCCCACAGGGTCACACCATCCTTGTCACCAGCAGTCAGGAAGTTGGTACCAAAAGCACCGAATGAAGGCATCGCCGTGTTTGCAGGGGGAAGAAAAGGAGATGGACCTGCCAGGGTGGGTTTCTGTGTATTTTGGCTGAAAGCTGTCGGGTAGATACTATACCAAACGAAACATGCACACAAGTACGCACTGCCCTGTGTTGCACCTGGAAACTGTGCTTTTACAGTGCGGCTGTGAGTGGCATTAGACACAACAAGGGCAAGCAATTTTTTGCTTGGTGTAGCCCTCCATCTATACAGATCCACTAGCAAAACCACACCTATAGCAGACAGTGCAGAGCAGAATAGGACAGCTTCATGCTCGCGTCTAGCGACCAGCGGCTTTGAGAGGGGGTTCCTCGCCCTCAGCAGGGCAAGGGGCTCCAGATGCACATCCCTCTCCCTGTAAGACCCTGTAAACCCAGACCTCTGGCACGCACGGGGCCCTCAGCCACGCAGTGAGTCCACCCACCATCCAAAATGGGAGTCCCTGGGTGTTGCCATCTCCTACCTCCTGTGGGATCTGGAACTTTTTCACCACGCCGAGCTCATAGTACATCTGGATGCCGCACTTCACCAGCTCTAGCTCGGTGCAATCAAAATCGGAGAACCTGAACTCATAGATTTCGAACTTGGTGGGCCCCGGGAGTTCTTCTTTCTGTAAGAGAGGTGGGATGGTTTGTTGCTGTGCTGCCTGTGCCATCCCTAGAAACAGCTGGCATGGGTTTTGTTTAACAGAAATTTAACATTCTGATACTGCCAGGAAATTTTCCTTTTAGAATATAACACATAAATAGACTGAAATGTAGCTTTTCATGATAAGTCTGTCAGTGGCAGAAGAAGGAGGGCATTTTTGTTCAATTGCAAGAAATACTGCTTGTTCTCTGTTAATCACTTTTCTTGTTGATTTGATATAGTCTGGAGACTCCAAACTTGACAGGTCTTACGGAGAAGACTTAGAGCCCTCCATATTTACTCAGGAGAACGAAATGTGTGACAAGTCAAGGTGGCTGATGTGTTTCCAGATGGACTTTGAACCCCTTGAGATAAAGTGGCAGGGAGCAGGTACTCCCTGGGAGCTGGGGAAGGCATTTGCTGCCATCTGATAATTATAGCCTCACACACAGCAGAGGAGGGCAGGGTGTGCTTTGCCTTCACCCTTCAACAGGTGCCCTGTCGATGTGTACCAGTGTGCCAACACTGGGAACTCTTCCCTGCATCCGCCCAGGCAACACTTGTTTGTCAAGGCTGTCCTTTCCAGTGGTACATTGCTCTTACCAGGATGCTTGCCAGCTCCTCTTCCTCACACTCACTTGGCTCCTTCCCCAGCTTTTCTCGTGTTGGCTGCAAAAAGCATGGACGTGTTAAACTGAAAAACGAACCCCACTGGACTTTGCACTGTGCAGCTTTGGAGCAATCTAGGGAATCTCTGATATGCAAATTGTATTTTCTTCCTTGACCTTACTTCTATTTCTGGTCTTTCAACACATACTTCCTGATAAAATTGTTCTCCCTTGCCTTGATTTTGGTTTGTGTTGCCCCCACTTACAAATGTCCCTCTAGGGCAAGTGTCCCAGCTAGTCCTCTGACTCCACATCCTCTGCACTAAGGAGGTTTTGGGGAAAAAATCAGATCCTCTTCCATCCCTACAGCCCTACCCTGATTAGCACCTGCGTAAGCCCACCTCCAGTGCTGGCTTTGCTGAAGAAATTAGAAAGGAGACAGCGTGGCAGTGTGCTGAGGTGGAGGGTAGACCACAGAGTCAAAACCAAGACTTGTTCTGCTGCTGTGCATTAACTGGGGCCTCAGGTGCTGCCTCCACAATGTGGTGGCTGAAAGCATTTCTGTAGGATGGGAGACCTGTGTCTGTGTTGTAAGTCGTGGGCCAGTTCAGTACACTTGGGAGTGTGCTGTGCATTGCGAGGCATTACCAGAATTTCCTGGATTTCATCCTTGTCACATTTCACATGGTAGAGCACCATATCCTGAGCAATGTCCTTCCGGTTCTCCAGCTTGTTCATCTTATCATATGTGTCTGTGTTGAGTACAGACCAACCCAGGAACTGTGTCAAGGACTTAGTGAGGGGAAAAGAAGGAAACAGTGAAATAACTAAAACATCTGTTCCTCAAAGACACAGAAATACAACACTGCATGGTATATTTTTAGAGCAACACAAGCTCCATTTTGGGCACAAGCCTAGCAATGAGCAACCATGTGTTTGCTCCCAGCCACTACTTGCTCATCAACAGAGCATCTCCCCAGCTGTTGAATCTGCCCAGCCCTCCAGAGCGCCCATGCTGTGGAGGTTTGAGGATCCTCTGTCCATTTCAGCACATGGAAAGCTATTTCTCTGTTGTTGCAAGAGTCTCCATGCCTGTGGAAAGTCTGGTGTCACAATGGTGGCAGCAGCTCAGGAACCCTCGTACCAAGGGACAGCAAGGTGGGCTCATCACCTTTCACATGTGTTTACTCATACCCAGTGTTTGCTCTCAACTTGTTTGCTGTCCAGTGGCCAATTCAAAATGATTTTTTTCCCCCGTAGTCTTTTTGTTTGATAAGAACAGTCTATTTCAGGAAACAATCTGATAACAGATGCTAAGAGCTGAATGCCTATATTGGATTGAAACTAGCATAGCAGCATTTCTAAGCTGCAAGATCTTTAATTACAGCTACTGTTGATAGATTCAACAGCTGACCACCCTTTATATCTTAGCTACACAGACAGTTTCTGTGTAATTTCTCAAGGGAGTTGCCCAGCCAGTGTGAGCCAGCTGTCATGTATGTGAACACAGGTCAGAATGGTGATGTTAGTACATCATAGCTGCTCATGGCTAGATGTCCAGTCCAAGAATGCTGAAACAAAATTATGCAAACACAGCTGGATTTCCAAGACTGAAAAAACCCAGTGTTTCATATAGCTGCTTTGAAAACTTTCAAGCTGATGCACAACACCTCTATAAGCAACAAAGAAACTTACTTAGCTGCAAAACACTGAGGGATGCTTTGCAGGTGTACAATGAGCACTAGTGACCTGTCTCAACCACATGAACTACTTCCAGCCACAGCAAGGAACTATACCTCCATGAGGGTCTCGTCCTGTTCGTCAAATGGTTTCCCATCTTTTCTGTTATAAAATGTGACAACACCAACAATTTCTTCCTTTTTATTGACTATTGGCATGGAGAGAACGTTTTTGATAGTCCAGCCTGATTCATCTAGAGGACCTTCCTTGAAGCAATAGCAAGCAGAAAGACACCATGTACTTAATGTGTTTTCTAAATACATCAGCACTCCCATTTTACATCAAGACTATAGGCTAAAGAAATATTTATGTGCCTAATTTTGACTCCCAATTACATTTCTGCAAACAAAGTAGAATCCTTGGTAGGACAGGAAGTTTTCACAGTACCTGAAAGTTAAACATCTCATCTGCAGCAGCATTCATAATGTTGCAAATCTAGGAGATCACACAAAAGAAGAAATTTTACAATATGGACAATAAAAAGTTTAAATACCAAAACAAATAACTGAATTGATGAGAAAGCTGCATTAGTATGTCTTCATCTCAGAAAGCCTTAATAAAGCCTAAGTTAAGTACTTACAAATCCACTTTCAGCCACATAGGTTGGCAGTCCAGTAACTAGTGCCCAGTGATCCGGGGTAGGATTTCTCAATGAAAGAAAAATGCATAAGGGAAATTAAGGACATATGCTTGCTGAAGAATGATCACAGATCTGATATCTATCCAGCTGATTGTACAATCCACATTTACATGTTTCACCCTCAGTTACTAAACAGTCCTGTTACTTTCAAAGGACCCATGTGTGCAAATAAAAATTTTTCATGTAAGTAAATACTTCTCCTTCAAGGATTCAATACAGAATAACTCAGAAAATATCATAGTCTGCAAACACTTAGGCAGAAGTCATTCCTGGGAGTGAGGGCCGTTTTTCAGACCTTCAGTACAGAGAAAGACAGAAGAAAGTTCCCGGCTAAGCGTGTCTGTCAGCCTGAACTTTCGAACACTGCTGTACCTAAGCAATGGGGGCCTCTCTTGCAGCACTTACACCAATGCAAAGTGGTGTGACCAGAAATGGGTGAAACTCCTGCTAAGTCAGACTTGTCCAAGGTGCCCAAGGCTTCTCTGAAAAATTCAGTTGCAAGAAGAGAGCACGGGTTTCAGAAAGAAAGAGTCTCAGTGTGGCGTCAAGAGAGGAGGACAGGCCAGAGGCAGCCTGGAGATGGAGTCAGTGATGGGAGGATGAAAGAGAAGCAGGGAAGATGGAAGACAAGCAGGGGAGTAGGAGTGACCATGTGAGGTCAGGAGGGTAGCAGAGGGGTGAGGAGCAGGGCTGGGACAGGGGGTGCCTCAACACAAGGGCAACCTGGATGGGCTCACTAGCTGACACAAGGAAGGCACCAAGGAGGAGTGATGCCTCAGCCTGGCAAGGAGAGTGGCAAAACTGCAGGCTGTCAAGAAAGTTCACTTCTGCATGTAACAAGAGTGATTCTGGGGGCCTGACTGGCAAGCCAGCATCCCAACGCCCTGGAGGAAATCTTTGTCCCACAGAAATGTGAGCCGAAGCACCAACTTACATTCTGGCTCTCTTACTTAGTCTGCTATTGGTCCTTTGCATATCTCCTCGCAAATGTCATTAAATCATGGGGAACCTTGGTTTTAGCTACACTCTGTGTCAGTACCTAACATACAGAAACTAGGCACTTACGGGATGACTTTAATGTCTTCTTTTCCATGTAATATATAATCAATGACCTTGTAAAAGACTATTTCCTACAAGTAAAAAGAAGACCTAAAATTAGTGGTGAGGCAATACCGCTAGACAGGAGAGAATTTAAGAAATCTGGTTCTCACGTACCCTGCCATCCGGGGTGCGAGGTCCTGAGTAGGGGGGAACTTCTCCCAGCAGGACTGGCCACAGGTCAAAAAACTCCTGGTTTTAAAATGAAAGAAGTATTTTTAGAGTAGAAAAGTGCATTTTCCACAGTGTGGCCACAAGATTGATCTACTACTTGCTAGCTTGTTAAAGACTTTTTTTTTGTGTGTTCTCAAGCTACATTATACTGCTGATCGAAATGTCTTTAGCACACTAATGATTTTTTAATATATCTCTTCACAAGACATTGTGCTACAAAGGCTATGGCAACATGGTGGAGATCAAAGTTCATGGTAGCCTCAGTGAGCCTGACCACGGAATACAGCAGGACTCCTATGACAAGGATGCTGTGTAGCCCCCACATAAAGATTGCCAAAGGTGCAAGTAACCAGACCAAATCAGAGCTGCAGAAGCAATTGAACTTCTGTCAGCTTATTTTCATGAAGCCAAATTTCACCTTAAAACCTGGATAAAGTACACATGGATGAGTCCTTGAGGAAGATGGCTGCTTTGTTGCTGGAGGTTTCCACAGGTATCTCACTATACTTCTGATATCCACAGACTTGGTGAGACTGTGCTTATGCTGCAGGCATTGACCAGGATTGCCATGGTCAGACATGTTTGACATTCCTTTGTCTTCCCAGCCTTTGGCTCCTTCGACAGTCCCATTCCAGTGATAAACTCTTCCCTTTCCCTCTCTTTTCCTTATCCCAGGCTCTTCATTTTCACAGTGGAATAAAAAAATGCCAGCCAAAGTAGGAATAATGTCTCAAAGCCAGCTTGCACTTTGGCTGCCCCAGTAAAACCTGTCTCTGCACATCACCCCTCAGCAAATGGCAGCAATGCACACATCTGAACACTCACCTTCTGCTTTGTCATGTCCAGGAGACCAACTGAGTACCTGTCGCAGTTCAGGTATGCTCTCACTGTGTAAAAAGCCTTGTGGAACTGCCTCTCAATGTCTGTCAGTTCCTCAAAAACCTTATTAGCTGACCACAACAGCACCTGCAGGATAAAATCCAAATGTAAGCACAGCCTCTCCTTGAGAGCTGGGCTTCCCAACTGTGTTTGGAATAACAAGGAAACAATTGGGGTTTTATACTATAGTTTCCAAAAAGCTCAATAGCAACCTATACTGTAGAATGTAAAAGCATTGCTTATTCACCCTGGGAATTACTAGGGAAAGATGCACTCTGATGAAGTCAGGTCACCATGGACTGCTATGTAAAAGCCCAGTCTTACAATTGTAGCACAAAAAAGTACTAGTGCCAGGTAAAGAGATGGCCCCACTTACATTTTACACCCATAAGAAAAATCTTGTATCCAAAAGCAGTTAACACCACAAGTGTTGCAAATTCTGGAGGCTAGATTTGGAAATATCTGTATTAACACTTTCCTCAAAGCCTTTGCGCAGCTGCTTTGTGTGCACATCAGCCTATGATCTTTTTCCCCATCCTGTGCCCAGCAGTTGTACCCTTAAGAAAGCTGTTGCTGTTAGGCTCTTTTGTTTGTAAAAATTGAGGTTATGCAGCGAATTAGGCAAGTATTTCTGGTGGCATGAGGAGGGTCTTTGTGGGCCTAATGAAGAACTTAATTTTCTCTGAAATGCCAAGGAAGTCATCTATGCATTTTCCTAGCTTAGCTAGTGTGTGTGTTCCGGTATCTGAGTGTGCATGTTTTGCTTTCCGAGCTCAGGAGACATCAGGAGCAGTGCTTCAGAAGCACTGAGAGCCGCTACCTGAAGCTGACGGGACCAGTGCTTTGAATAAGAAGTACTGTCACATGGCCATAATCAGGAAAAGTGTGTCTCTCCTCTTCACTGGACACCAGTAGATGTTTTTGACAATTGGGACCTGCATCAGTCTCTGTTTCTAATCTCTAAATTGGAACAACTCTGCCACTCCTACAAAGTCTGAGGTGTTCAATGTCACTGGCCTCTGAGCATCCCTCAGATAGGATAGTGGCATTGTAATACAAACCATTAGGGGAAAATAAGCAATGGTTTATTTTTGGCACTTTACAGCACGCAATAGGTAATCTGAAAGCCACAAGCCCAATGAAGAGGACTGAAAGAAACACCTGGAGAATGGCCAGTTCATGGAATGATGTAAAGAAGTTGGGCCAAATGTGTTGTATGGTCTTCTAATAAGGCTCTTACATGGTATCTGAGCACAAGCAGACTGAACTGTCTTTGCACAAGCCATTTTACCTACAGCTTACCCCTGTCTTTGCGGTTGAATTAGTAAGTATAAGTGTTGTCCCAAAGCTTCTAAAATAAACTTTCATTCTGCATCTATTTTGCTGAAACAGGCATTTACCCCCCATTTATCCCCCATTCATCTCCCACTGGAGACAAGAGAATGGCTGCCAGGAAGCATAGACGTGATTGCACGTCCTCTTCAATGACAACCAGTTGTCTGCTGCAGAAAGTGATTGCATGGATTCACGTCCACCGCAATTAGTTCGAGAGTCCTTTCATAACCCAAGTCACGGAAAAGAATGCTAGCTGAACTGTTTCATTTCAGAATACCCTAAACCCCTCATCTATGTTCATTTGTGCTGAAGGAGGCCAATACAACAGGCGTATGAGAATCATTTTACTAGCACTAAGAAGAAATTTGACAGCACTTTTTAATAAGCAGATAAAGAAAAAATACCACATTCTCAACTGTTTTGGGAAATCTCTTGGTGCTGCTGGCTGAAGTGGTTAAATGCACCAAGAATGTTTCATACCCTGAGTTTCGCACTGCACAGTTTTGCCAACACAGCAGGAAGAGAGACTAATGAAGGACTCTGGGAAAGGAGGAGTATCCAAAAGCAGATGAGTGCACCTTTTTCTTTCTGCTCTTCAGGCACAAATCTCTGAAGCAGATCAGCTACACCTTTGAAATCAGAAGAATGCACTTATTTGATTTTGAGATACAGCCCAATCCATGTTTTCACTCTTACCTGGCCTCTTCGAGTCTCACAATTGTGAAGATAACTCAAGTGATAAATTTTCAAGTTCAAGGAGGCAAAATTCAGGTACTTCAGAAAAAGCTGAAAAGGCAAACAATGAGATTGAGTTGAATGCAGTTGCATCCTTGTGTATACTAGATTTCATAACACCCCGTTAGCAACGTCATGGTAATTCCCCTGGATAAATGCTTTGCTTTGCACTGGTGTAAGATGAGGCTTATTCCACTGTAACTTTCCTGAAAGATTTGTGAGATAAGCATCCTCATAATAAGCCTCTTCTGCTAGAGGGTGAGTCCCTTGTAGGGAAATTCGCACTGGTGGAGCTTCACTAAAGCAGACATCCCTAGCACAGAAGATTTTGTGTCACATGGCAAAAGCAACAACTGCTTGATAGAAACTGAGCTACTGACCACTTACTGTTTCATCAGAGCTGGTGAAGTGTGGGCCGTTCAGCTTATTAATAGCCAAAATGACAGCAACTAAATCTTTGCCATTCAAGATGGGTGTCGCAAGGATGCTTTTCGTAGTGTAGTCGGTGAGCTCATCAACAAATGGACTGAACTGGGCACACTGTTCAACAGAGAATTTACAAGTTAAGCTTCTTCCACAATGTCTGTAGTCTTAAACCAAAGTTAAAGCACAGCCTCTGGAAGTAAGCTGCCTAAAGAAAGCTTTGCTTAAAAAATTATTGAGGAAGAGAAATGAATTAGCAGAAAATTGGACGACATACAGGTGATAAAGCTAGTCTCAAGAGAACTGGCCGTGTCTTCCAACTGCAACACATGCCCTTTTCCACCTTTTGCAAAGATCTTGCAAATCATAAGCTTTAACATATCAAACTCTGTCAGAACAAGGAAGCTCTCCACTGGTCATTCTCAGATCACTGACATCCTTTGTAGTACCTCCTCCATCTTTTCCTCCCACTTCTCACTAACACTGTGAAGTGGGTACAGCCAGTTATCACGCAGCACTGTGTAGCCACAGTTTATTAACCAGTGCTGTCCAGGACAGTCACTGGGAAGTTCACTCACCCTCATTTTTCTTCTGCTTTTGCCTAGGCCCTGAAGCGGCTGTCAGCTTGCAGTGTCCACGAAGCCATCTGCTCCTCATTTCTCTTGAAAATGTTCTCCCAGGCATTCCCTCCCACATTGCTGAGCCTTTGTGCATGGTATGGTAGATGGTAGGGAAAGTATCCCAACGGAGGATGCAGCTGGCACCAATGGTGTGTGGTTCCAGGTGCTCTCCCCCTGCCCCTGAGACCAACCCACTCCCTTCTGCCCCAGGAGCATTTTGGCAGTCGTTGCAACGTGCAGATAGCACCACTATGGCCTGTGCTGCCCAGTGGGCTGCACATGAGAGAATCACCGTTCAAACCACTGGCATAATGCTAGGTCATTCTGTAGAGGCAGCACAAAGGGAACTCCTCCTATTACTCCTTATGTGAATGTCACTGTCCCGCCATCCCAAAACAAAACTAAGCAGAGAAAGGGTAGTGCAGGGAAGGCAGATGGCCCATCACCTTGCCTGCACAGGGCCTTGTTGACACCACCATCACCTGCCAATAGGGAGTGCAGGGATGGTCTTGCTGACCCCAGATCTTCTCCTTGCTCAGCCGAATAACTTGTCAGCCACAAGACCTTCTAGTTAGGTTAGAAAAAGCCCCACATCTCTGATCATATTCAGAAGGCTGTGTTAGAAAGAATAATCACTCCCTAATGCACCTTCTCCCCGTACCTCCCCCATTCCTGGCCTTCCCTGCTGATTAGGGTAGACCAAGCATTTAGTCTCTTGGTCTCCTTCAAAGGACAATGCCTGTCTGCACTAGAGTTCGAGTGCAGTGCTTGGCTCATAGCATTGAAATCCTTCCATATTCTTGGAGAAATGTCTGAAGCCAGAGAGTTTTTAAAAGTTTAAGTCACATTCTGATGCCTCCTCCCTCTCCTCCCCCCCAGAAATGGTTGCAAGATTAAATCAATGTCTCAGTATATTCTATGGAGGACAAGGAAGTTTTTGCTGAAGTATTTGGATATGCTCATATTGAGCAACAAATGAATGGATAAACAGATGGTGCCTTTGTAACTAGAAAACAATAGATGGAGTAATCCCAAATGCCATATTTGGGTCACATGGATTTCAGATTTTATACCTATGATTAGAACAAGCGGATTGTTATTGCTGCCATTCAAGTTTACATGATTCAGCCCAGGAGTATGGGGGGTAAATATTGTCATGAAGGTGTAAAAATAAAGCATTAAAATTCCTTGAATACCTCTTGGTATTGCAGTGTGCAGTGTTTCCTGAAAGAGTTTTTTTGGTCAAAATTTGTCTCTTGCTGCTTCTGATGAAGATCACCTGTACACAGGTGGCAGCTCACCTGCTCTGAGGTCTGCTCCCCCTGGTTGATAAAAATGCTTCTAAATGCCCTTGGCCCAAGCTTCATCAGATAGCAAACATGCTCAAATGTCATTTGTGGTGGAAAACCCTTTCTGGACTCACTGTAAAGGATTTAGCTCTCTTTGCCAGTTACTCATGGAATATAAATGTGTAGAAAATTCTGTATGTGTTCAGTGCAGATCTGACTGTACTTCGCTCTGTCTTCTCTGCTGAACTAGATGTGATTTATTTTTTTTTTAATTAGACAGCCAAGGTGTGACAGTGCATTGGTTTGCAGGCATTAACACCTAGTGTAATTAATGTGCTTAGCTTCACCTCACACAATAAATGAAACTGAAGGCAACTTACAGACTTGCTACTGGTGCTTTGGTTTCCACTGCACAGCTATTACACCACAGGAGGTTTGACCAAGCACTGAGATGCCTGCTACCTCTTGACCCCTTTGTACTAGTAAGCATGCGAGCCTTTCTTCTACTGAGTGAATGAATAAATGGCAAACCTACCTCACTGACATCCTTGATGTTCATGGTTTTCTTGGTTTGCGCAACGTAGCCCACAATGCCTATGTCCAATGGATAGACAATCTCGCAGTCTGGGGAGACAAGGCATTCCTCCAGGGTGCTTCCCTCTTGGATGTTGAAAAGCCTTGTTGCCAGTTCAGGTGTGCCATTTCTCTGCCTGTACATGAAAAGGCTACAGCGGTCAGCATGAATAAGGGACCTGATTCTTCTCAAGGTCTTGAAAACAACTTTCTCCATGTTGATGCTTTCTTGCATATCTTGGATCAACTCAAAAAGGATATCACTCTCATTATTATCCCAGGACTCTGTTCTTAGTTTCTTCTCAAAGTACTGCTTGGCAAAAGCAGGGTTGCCATCAAGAAACTTCTCCACGTCGTCTTCACTAATGCTCATTGTGAATGCCCTGGGTCTTGCAGTAGGTAGTAGTCCAAAGATATGGTCTATGCAAACAGCACTCTAATTTCTGATGTAGTGCCTAAATTTTTGTAATAGAAGTTGTTGCTTCTAAAATGACCAAGGGTGAGGTAACACTGCAAAGAGAGCTTGTCATCAGGAAGAGGTATTCCTTTATAGTGCCGAAGATGAGTCTGTGGGAGGACAGATCTTCTCAACCAAACAGATTAGATGACCTCTACAAGAGCTTTGGGTTAACTTTCTTCTTCTTAATCTAAATGCAAACAAAAACTGGGTACTCACAATATCTGAAAACTCTCTCCTTTCTCTTGATAAGCAGAACACTTACTGAAACAACTATATTGAGGCAGAAGCAACAGGGAAGAACTGCATCTCCTAACATTGAAATAAGCTCTTTAAAGTCTAATTAAATATATACTGCTTGGGCCTAATCCTTGGCTAACAAGGTGAGCATCTTATTATTTCTGCTCTCCCAGCTCTCTGCGATAGTAGGAAGTGCATCGTTCACAAAAGAGCACAGTGGTCAGAAGAGAAATAGTGAGGTAATGCTACGCTTTCAGGGCTCCCGCTACTATTGCATGGTTGTTAATCTGCTGTAAGGCCTGTTCTGAAACAGGGGCACCAATCCTGAATGCTTTAGTTCAGGATTTGAATCGAATTTGCAAGGTCTGTGACATTTTCTTCTTGCTAGTAAGAACCAGGAGAGGAAAACATGCCTCTTAGTGTCATCCTTTTAGGAAGGAATCTGGAAAGCTTCAGGTTTGGGTGGCCGGGTTGAAACTTTGAGGAATCATGTGAGGCCCTGCAGACAAAAAAAAAACCACAACCCAACACTCAGGAAGGTAGAAAAATTTCCCCCATCACTATCAGTGGAGAAAGGGTGGGAATTACGGCTGTGAGGAACAGAAGTTGTTTCACATCAATGTGCAAACAGCAGGTGAGGGTGAACATCATGCTGGGAGGCAGAAATACCACGGAGGCCACTGTTATTCAGGGGAATTAAACAATGCACAAGGGTTTTCATCAGTGGGCAAGAGGGGTAAATCCCATCCACTGCCATTGCTGGAAGATAACCAAGGCTCACCTGTTCAAGAGTAAAGGTCCAGGCTGCCTGTCCCTGTGAGCACTGGCACTACTGCCAGGAGCGGTGCAAACCAGCCCAAACATGAATGTGGGTGCCTGGGAGGAGGGTGGCAAGGGAAGGAGATGTAGTGGCAGTGTTAGAAATGCTTATGCAGGTGGGTCTGGAGCTCAGGAGGGGGACAGATGGGGAGGGCCTTGGCTCCCATCAGCAGAGGACATAGCTGCTGATTCATCTGTGTCCACCCCTGAAACAGGAGGTGAACACCCTCACACACAGGCATGGGAGCGTGGGGGAGGGAGTTAAGAGGGAAATTCTTTCAGAAGAGTTCAGGTAAAACAGTGGCAACTAAGACAAAGATCTATGAATTTATTATTTATAAATACATTTTCTCCTATTCCCACTTGCTGTTCCCTGGATCCTTGGAGATACAGTAGGAAAGTTGTTGGGTCAACTGTTTGAAATCTTAGATGCCTTTATGCTAACATGGCAGAGACTTGCTCTGGTAATCCTTGTAGTCAGGATAATAAAATAAACTTAGTGCTCAAGAATACTTGGAGGAGGTGATGTGTGCCAGGGGTCCATACACTGCCTCCAACATTCATGTTGTAACCAAGGGACAAGGGCTTGCTCAGTGCTAGCATGGTGGGGGTCTCCTCCAGGTCTCCAGAACAGGGGTAGAGGAAGCCTTTCTGTGAGCAACAAACAGGACCATTAAGCACAGGACTTGGTGGCAGTGGGGAATTTTAATTGCCTGATGTTTGCAGGGATGATAGTGCTTCAGGCTGCAGGCTGTGCAGCAAGGTCTTGCATGTTGGGCAGTTTTCTGGGTACAAAGGGTGGCAGAAAGCGCAAGGGGAGATTTTCTTTGGTTTTGACTGGAGGCAAGAGAAAGAACTAGCTGAGAACTTGAAAGCGGGTGACAGTTAGGTGAGTGAGACTATGAAATGAGATTTTGAAACTGGAAAAAACAGGCCATTTTGTAAATTATTTGGTCTTGTTAATATTAATCAAGAGAAACACAGACAGAAAATATGTAAGCATGTCAAAACTGTTGAAGATGAGTATCAAAATACCATGAATGAGTGAAAATGGAAAGTCGGAAAGGTCCAGATACAAAATGAGATTAAATTAGGAGCATGAAGGGCAATGAGCATTTTCTGTTACCATATTGGGAATAGCAGGAATATCAAGGAAAGTATTGAAGGACTGGAGTGCTTAGAGAGTTGTGTGAAGTAACCTCTAAGCTGTTAATGGCTTTTTCTGACAACTAATGGAGGAACTTCCGAGGTTCTGAAATGCTGGGAAAAGGTAGATGAAATAATGATTCTTTCAGCAAAACAGGAAAAAGGAAGAACTGGAGAATTCCACAACAGATCGTTTCAAATCTGGGCTTATCACAGGTCAAACATGTGTCAACACTACCGGGCAGAAGGAGGTGTACATCCATTAGCATGGACCTTCTATTGTATAACAGATTATGCCAAGTTGTACTAAACAGATGTGTCACCTGCAAGATAGTGGGAAAATGTGACCTCTGAGGAAAGACTGAGGTTTGTCATGTCTCTTTTGAGTCATCTCTTTTCTAAATAAAACAGTCCTCTACTGTATAAAAAGCTACTGCTAAGCAAAAGGGAACAGTCTGTTCCCCATAGTCACGTAGGACAGGAGATTTCAGGTCTGCATTGAAAGGGCTTCCACAGCTGTTGAAGAGATGGCTCTCACCATATCTTAGACGCCCCTAGAAACACAGATGCCATCCTTTATCCCAGTGAACACCTCTTGTCCGATGTGATGTACATCTAATGGCGCCAGCCTGCTGGAAGTGGTATGGACAAACAACTTCTTGTAACTGGAGGGAAACCCATTTTTCTGTGCGTCTACCATCCCACAGTCCACGGCCTCTCAGGCCAGTTGTATGTGAGGAAGCCATTGCTTGGACACCAGGAAAAACTTCATTTGCAGCAGTGTAAACCTGCCAGATGGGAGTAATCTTACTGACAATTAATGCATGATGAAAGCCAGAGGCATCCTTCTGCCTTCCAAGGCCTCCACCCCAGTATTAGCCTGGGCCCTTCCAGTGTGCTGTAAAGTACAAGCCTTGTTTCATCCCACAATGATGGGAAGGAAAAAGGAACAGGTAAAGTAAAACCAATTAAAAAATCTCACCAGGGGACTAACTCATTTTGGATTCTGGTATCCCAGAGAACTGAAGTTTGCTATCACCTGGACTTTGAAGAAGGTTTGAAGTGAAGTGTAGCTCCTCATATGATCTAGCATACTATGGCCTGGCAGTTTGTCTTATCTAGTGGACTTATCTTGTGCCTGGCCAGATTTGCAGCAGGAGAGAAGATCTTCTGAGACATCACAGCCACTCCCCTGAATTATTTCAATGTCCAGGAATCAGGCTGTATATGAAATTGATATCACAGCACAGATCTATAGAGTTGGAGGATGTATGCAGGATGCCTTGTGTCTAAACAGCAGGTCCTTTTGGCTTGGTAACATATGGTGTTTTCCAGACTGTATGGCTTCACTCTGTATGTATAAGCTAACATAAACAGGTTTGGTGGCTGTATTAAGGGGTATGTAAATAATTGTACCTGCTTTTGGGTTGTGATTTGGGAGCTGAAAAATTGCAAATGGGTGAACTACTCATATTGAATTGAAGTTGGCACTCTTTTGGATCCAGAGCTCCCAGATGTCTGCACTTTGTTTGGTATGAAACATGCTGTTCAGTTCAAGATAAACATTTTTGTTTTGAAACATTTGTAAGAAAAGCAAGCAGTGTCCAACAGTGACACTCCAGGGTCAAAATATCCAAGGTCAGTTCCTTCGTCTACATACATGATTGGAAACTTCACAAGATTTCCCCTTAAGGGGAAAGAATCAAGACCCTACAGTAGTGAAGTTTATAGCTGCAGAAGTGGAAAAATTGCGGCAATATTGGTTAAGCCAAGCCAGGGTTGTATAACTGCGATGCAATTGAAACCACGTAGGAGTGGTGCATGGAAATCTAAATCACCTGTGTGTGAAGGGAGCCAGCAGTGCCAGAGCAAACATCCTGGAGAAGAGTGGTGGGCTGATGTACCCAGAATTTAAAGCATTGGTGCAAAGGTTGCAGGTGTTCCCTAAGCCTTCAGGGAAACCTAAGTGGCACCACAAGAACCATTGCTGGCGTACCCATGATAACTGAGGTGGATACTCTCTAAGCCTGCAACAGGATAATGCTGTTTGATTGGGCTTAGGCAGACAATGGAGGATTTTGGAGGAGGATGTGGCTGCTATTTTGGGAAACTTGCACTAGGCTGTCACACAGCATAATAATATCTGAGCACGTGTGGTTGCACACATTTGTTTTTAATAGCTTTAAAACTGAATTGCAGAGTTGGCATAAGACCTCTGCCTTGCTGGGTGTTGGGGGATGTCCTTTAAACAGTGTTTCAAATGGAAGCCTCAAATGCTTAAGCTGCTCTGAAGGGTTGGCCGGGAAAATGAGCTGGAGTCCCTGGGAATAAAATTCCTCCCCTCCCAACAACTTATGTCGCAGTCTCTCCCCAGTCCTAGAATGGACACTACTAAAAACTCCAATTGTGAAGTAAAATCATCTAGCTGACGTGGTGTATAACGTACTGCCCAAGAGAAGCAGTACTGTTAGATCCATTTACAGGACCATGTCCAAAGCAGATGGTGCAGATACTACCTGCAAAGCAGAAAAGGTGATGGCAAGCGTTGAGTCTGTTACATCTGAAGATGCTTTTACCCCTCCTCCATGGGAACAATGTTTTGCTCCTAATCAAGAGGCTGTGGAGAGGGGAGGTGCAAGTGACTAATTTGATTAGACATTACCCTTACAGGACGCTGTATTGACAGCTACACTCAAACCTTTCTGGCCCACTCATCCGTTGGCATAACGAGATTGCAGCTTATCTGATTTACCAAGTAATATTCTCATGCCACCTGCTTGTATCCAAGAATAAGCTTTCCTGCCTGGAGCCATGGGAGCCCAGCGAGGATGAGAGCCATGTCCCTCACCCCTCTTCTTCTGACCCCGAAATCTGGACCGCTCCTCCAGCCGCACACAGATTGTCTCTTGCCACATGGAAGTCTAGCGTGCAAAACCCCAGGGCTCTTGCTCGGCAGCTTCCCTTGCTCTTCCTTCCCCTCTGCAGCTGGCCAGGGACATTTAGACGGCACCACAGCACGACCCTGCCAGTTGGGTGGAGGGCACTCAGGCGGGTCTGGGGATGGCACCAAACGGGGGGAGCAGCAGGCAGCAGTAGGGGAGTGTGTCAGCTGGGTCATGTGCGTGAGCACAGCCTGAGCTGCACGCTTGTTTTAATGTAATCTGGCTGTTACACTGAAATACAGCAGTGCAGCACAGGAGCACGGTTTAGTGATCATCCTGGGTCTGAAGAAAAAGCAGCTTGATCAGTAGCTGGTTACGCGAGAGTTCTTGCTGGCTCGATAGGTGATATCTGAATTGTAGCAGGATTGTTAAACATTTATAATGAAGTATAAATCCCATACATTATTGTGGATTGGGGAAAGTGTGCTGCTGTCAGTTCAGCTGCAAAGGGTGACCAATGTGGTTTTAGGTCAAAATTAGTAGCTGGAAACCCCTCAGAAAATTTTGCTTGCATTTTGGCCAGAATGTTGGTGCTATCATGTCACAACCAGGGAACATCAGCCCTCTCCTTATGAATTCTTTTGGAGAATTACTTTAAAATTAGCATGCTAATTTAAGTGCTGCATTGGTGAATAGCAGGAAATAGTCAGAAATTTTAATCTGAACAGTTCTGACACAAAAGAGTTGGTGCTGTGGACACACATGTAAATACAGTTTTACTTTATATAGTAGTATGTTCTGAGTAAGCAACAATCAATAGGCATGCTGAGTTAGCTTGACAAAATACTTTCAAGATCCATGAATTGATAACACACAGAAACTACCTGTTAAGGTTAATGTGAGGCTAATTCTAAGTTAATTGTTTCATTGTATTTCTGATAAAAACCCCACCACTCCCTAAATTCAGCATCCTGCAAAGTAATTGGCTTTTGTTTGTTGTTATGTTTTTTTTTAAATTGCCTACCACTTAAAGGAGGTATAAGAGCACCTGCTGTACTGGACGTACGTCACTCAAAAGAATGGTAGTGTGTAAGAGGCTGGACCCTATGCTGCCCAGTGCTCCAGGACAAGTCCTGGGTTTCTGAGAGTGGCAGCCCTTCCCTTGCACTCTAGCACATAAATCAGTTCAGGATTTGGCAAGTCTGGCTGTTGTCTTTTGAGAGACATCTATGAGGAAAGGTATCTCTGTCACACCAGAAGACTGGAAATGCACCTGAGCCTTGAGTAGGTCCACTAGACCTGGCACAGTGATGTGCCACCTTGTTTTTATCCTCCTTGTATATGTTGTGAACATGCACAGACTCTCTTCCTCTTAATTCTATGGAGACATGACTCAGTTAAAAAAATTATTACAATGCAGTAGCAATGAAAATTTCTGCAATAGGACTACATGAGTTTATTATCTTTCAATTGACAGATTGTATCCAAAGCTTTTAGCACAAATCACTGAACCTTGCATAAGAAGATTACTTAGTTGGTCAAATGTCCTGTAAAGCTGAAGAACAAAACAGATCATTAAACTCTTCCCAAACTCTACCATGTGCACTTCTTGTACAACCATCTTCCCCAAACATTCTGGGCATGGAATTAAGGAAAACACACTAGTAGGACACATGAAACTTTCATAAGGAACACTAATAACACAATGTAGGTTCTCAGATCTACCCAGAGTCGGTTTGCCCATGGAGTGTCAGGGGGAAATGATGAGCAGGAGAGAAGAGGCTCTAAGAAGAGGTTGGCAGATGTCTGCAGAACAAGAGGGCAGCATCCTGGGTGAGTTAAGTGATTTGTGGGAAACATGGCCACAGTGGGGAAAAAAAAAAGGCAGAGAATAGGATTGTTTAGCAGAAAAGAAGTGGAGCAGAGAAACTGACTCTAACTTTAAGAGTAAAGAAAGAGCAGAACAGATGATAAAGTAACAAGGAAGAAGAAAAGCACTATTGAGTCCATAAGAAGCTGTGGAAACAGCCAAGGACTGAAACCTGGGAAGGAATATGGAGACCATGGAGAGTACAGGAATTAAAAAGAGTTGTGATGAGCCAGGAGGGCCAAGGGGCAAAAGCCAACAGAAAATGCCCATCCGTGCTTCTGGAATTGGTTATTGAAGAAAATCCTTGAGCCTCTCATCGGGGGAGATCCATGGGACAGAAGCATTTCTGCCAGCCAGGGGACCTGCTGGAAAATCAAGGCTGAAAGGGTCCCACAGGGAGTATTTCAGAGTTTGGGTTTGGCTACTCAGACAGGAACAGGTGATGCCCAGTGATTCTCAACACAACTGCTCCAGGACAACAAAATGAGGCTGGGAAGATGCTCAGAGAAATATGTGTTCAGGTGACTGCAGAAAGAGATTGATGGCACACTGAGATCATGAAGATGGAGGTGGCTCAGGGAAAGGCCTTGCTAGGACGAGGTGACAGTGCCGGGCACAGGGATGCAATCACAGCAAATGGCTTTAACGCAAAGAATACACTGCTATGAACAACTGGGGAACCAGAAGTGTGGGACTGAGCATAGCCACCATGGGTAAGAAGAGGTCAAGCCAAGAAATCACGTGAAGAAGCTGGGACATACTCTGTAGTCTCAGTGCACATGGCAGAACAGTGTAAAGAGGGGTGTGACACCGGCAGGTACAAAGCTGCAGCAAAGAGGAAGCAAGCACTCGTATTCCAGAGACTGGCAACAGGGTTGGTCATACAGGTGTTCCACCAGTCGTAACAGGAGTGTCTGTAGCTCCCTGTGGTGGGGCCGCAGGCACAGAACTGCACTAAGTCCTGCGGGGTTTTTGACACTGTTTGGCCACATTGTAGCCTGTCTCCTCCTCCTTCTCTCCTTGAGGGCAGAGGGATGCTTAATGTTCATTTTCTGCAGCAGAGGTTGCTGCAGTGACGGTGTTTCTAACAGGCACTAGCAATAATCTCTTTGAGGCAAACCTGCCATTTTCGGTATTTCCAGATTGTTGCTCAGTCTGAAGTGGACGTAAGCTTGGTCCTTGTGTCAAGTGTATTCTGATTGCAAGTTTACAGAGATGGTAACACTCTGGGACCCTGAGAGCTCACGGAAACCTCTGGGCCCCTCCGTAAAATAAATCACTTTGCTATGTAAGTGCCCTCAGCTGACGAGAAGCATGCCATGGTGAAAATGGTGAAGTTTCCTATCCATGGAAGATTTACCCTATCTCAGGTCTTGCAGTGTCAAAGAAAATCAGCTGTTTAAAACATGAACCAGACAAACAAAAGTGTTTGTGAAAAAAATAATAATTTGATCATCTTTGAAAGCTTAGAAAAAAACCTCATGTTTCTTTTCCCTTTTCCAAAGCAATATAATGAAGTCCATCCTTTTCTCCCTCAGATGAAGGAGAGATAGAAAGCTGAAATGCAGTTGTTATTCTCTACCTCTGTGACTCACTAATCAGCCTCGTGCTCACAACTGCCCTCTCCTTGGAGTGCAGAGAGATGCTCTGACCTAAACCTTTCCTCCTTCATCTGCTTCCGCCTTCTGTTTCAGATGGAAAACTGTGTCCTCTAATACTTACTAAGGCCAGGTGCCCGGCTAATGGCCTTTGGCTGCATGCACATACAGATTCCTCTGGCTTTGGTAATTTGTGCTTCTTGTTTTAGCTTTTAAATCCATCATCAGGGCTGGCATGGACATCCTGGCTTATCTAGAACTACTCAAGCTCAGTGCCAGCAGTATCACTTTTGTAAAGCACCTTGAGATGCGTGCCATGTAAGGAGCTGTAAATATCCCAGTGGAGTAATCTGGAGCAATAATCTGGAGGCAGCACCTACTGTCTGCAATATATGTTCGCTGTTACATCGTGCTTTGCAACAAGTTAGAGCCTATAGATTTGTTCCTGCATTTTTAGTTTTAAGCTGCTTCTGTTGCACAAACAGAAAAGAAACCAGACTTGTAATACTAAACATGTAATCTACACCTTCAGGGATATTCACACACCCTCTGTGCCTCTTGTTTTTGGAAGGCATCCTGGGAATAACATCACGGATTAAATACACTGTTACCTCACTGCAAAATGTGGCAGGGGGCACTGGCTGCCTCAAGGGAACAACCCTCTTCTGCCTTACGCTGGGAGAAGAATAGGATCGAGTGATGGAGATACCCCACAGCTGTCTTCAAGTGCAAAGACCTTAGACCCAGACAGCTGAACTCCCCTCACATTTGCAGATGCCACCCTCCTTGCCCACTTTGAAAGGGCAGGCTTCCCAGACCTCCTGTGCTGAAAGGGCTGATCTCTGCCCTCCTGGAGCTGGTGGGTTGGCATGAAAAGACAAATATTGTATCTTTAAACAAACATTACAACTAAAATGAATAAACCTGCCAATGTCTGCAAATGGACCAGTTCAGAGGTAGTAAATACTAGATACATATATAGGTGTGTCAACAGTATGCCTAGTAGTGAATACTAGAAAACAACAACCGAAATGTCCACCTCTTTTCTTGACGGTCAAAAAAGGTCTCTTTTTCATCATGTTGCCTCAGGCCTGGATGATCTTTCAGTGCAGAGTAGCAACAGGTCATCCGAGAAACAGTCATGGCTTGGAGACTGAAATCCAGCTGATCAAGCTGCAAATGTCATCCATCCAGTTGTGCAAAAACCAGAAGACAGCACACAAACTGGCCTGCCTCTTTGGCTGGCTGATACCTGTATGTTAAAATCCCACTTCAGGAGAGATTTTAGCCAGCTCTTCATTCACTCTGTACTGCCGAGCCAGCAAGATGCTGAAGAGTTTCGGAGAGCGGCTGTAACTTAGTTTCGCTGCCAAGCCCTTGACAATGGCCCTGAGAAAACCATTCCCCCTGGGTTGGCTACCCATCACAGCTGAGGCTCCTCGAGTCCTGCGAGCTTTGAGCAGCCTCCTGTTTTCGGTTTCAGACGAGGGGGATGTGTGTGTCTGTCTGTGTCTGAGATGTGTTGTGTGCACGGGAGCATGTGACCAATTGTCAGTCAATATGTTTAGCAAGAATTACACTATCATACTTTAGAAGGGAAAGGTGCCTTTCAGTTCATGTCATTTAAAGCTGTGAGGTATTTGAATGGCGCCTTGAAAGTCATAAGGCAGTGATTTATGATGCTTTTTTATCTAATGATGTAACACACCCAGAAACCTTAACCTTGAACCACAGAGGAACAAACTTCAAATTATTTCCTCTTCATCTGTATTGCGTCACTGTCTTCATTGGGAAAGATCAGCATTTCTGAGTAGAGGTCATAGAAACCGAGAACCTCTTAGCCAATGGCCTTCATGTGGTGTGCCACTACGGGTCCTGCCTCCCGCCCTGGTGAGGGAGTAGAGCAGAATATTGCTGTCCCTTGCGTTCTTGGCAGACCTGGGACTGGCACGTGGGTCCTCCAGCAATGCAGGCACATGTGTGTGACACCCCTGAAGGAAGCCCTGCATCCTCAGCAGCACAAATTAGATCTGAAGCTAGATCACAGTGCAATAGCCATTACAATAGCTGTCAAGGGCGACTCAAAATGCATCTACATGTACCTGTTCTCCAACATCCTGGTAAACAAGCCCACAGCTTGATTGCCTGCTGGGCAGCAGGGAACTGAAGGCCTGATGCAGGAGGCTATTTAGAGACCTCATACTGTGCCATCGGCTGCTGAGCTAGCACATGTTGCTCAATCTGAGCCGGCAGTGCAATTGCAGTAATTCCCAGAGCAGTTTACCCAATGCTTATTCCAATAATAAGGCAGATGGAGGGGGGCTGCTAGGGGTAGGAAATCCAAAACTGCTGCTGCTGTGTTTCATAGGATAGGGCAGAAGATAAGACTAATCATCTCATCTGCATACCTGTTTTACTGCAGGCCACTAAAACTACCAGTTACTCTTGTGCTGAGTCCAGTACACTGAATATATACTTTATTTGGTCCAGCCACCTCTTCTATTGTAAAACAGCCAGTTTTGATGACCAGGTCTGGAACAGGTCCTTGGATATCTTCTGTGACAACCAGACCCTGCAGTGCACCTTTGTTTTTATATGTTTTGTGTTACATCAAATTTAACAAGCCCAGGAATACGCTTCAATGCTTTGATACCTCCATTTTTTTCCTGTGCTGAGCACAAACTACCATTATACTGTGTAAAGGAAGGTTAGTTTGATTTTGTTTTCTTCTTGCTCCAAACAGCAAATAATACAGTAACAGATGTTATGGTCACCAACCAAAATCTTGTGCTGTGATTAGCTATTATTAGCATGTCTCTAATCGCCAGGGGATTAAGCGGTCACCTAAGCATGGCTTCCAGTGTCACTTATGTCTCACATGGACATACACTAATCTCTTTTGTTGGAAACAGATGAAGTGATAAGTGTTTCGAAGCCCTTCTAATTTACAGAAAACACTGCAGTTTGTTCTCTCTCAAATCCCCACGTCAGCATGGAGAAGCACACTCTTGCACTTGGATTCAGTGTCAGGGGAAAAGCCTTTGAAAATCTAGTTGGAATCTAGCCCTGAAAAAGTAGTTTAAGGAGTTACTTTTTATGTCATTCTTTAAGTGGCCAAGCATTTTAAAGAGATTAAATGGGCTTTCTGTTGATTTTCCTTGCACTTCTAAATGAAGTAAATGCTGCTGGTGAAGAAAACACAAGTACACAAAGTGTGTGTCAGGGGAGCTGAAGGCAGGCAGCACAGGGTGTGCGCAAGGCCATAGGGAATGAGCTGTGCCTGAATTAAGAGGGATGGTTATCTTCACCCTCAGTGCTGGAGGCTGCCAGCCCTGTGCAATCCTTTCAGGGGCCCCGCTCATCCCTGGAGCATGGTACATATGGTGAGCAGGCAGCTGTATCTGAAGGATTAGTGTGGCAAATGGCTGTTCAGCATCTTTCCAGAAAACCAGGCCAAGAGGTCCAGGCAGGACGAGGCAGATCCACATTGCCCAGGACACAAAGCAGCTGGTACCTCGTCGCAGCAGCTGGGTGTGTGCCATCTTCCCACACCTCCAGGTCCTGACGCCCCTGAATAAACCCAGCCAAAATGCCCAGGGAGAAGAAGGGGCCGCTGTGCATAACACTGGCCAGCCCCAAAGTGCTCCACCTGCCCTAAAGAAAGCCAAGAGCACAGGGTGTGATGGAGTGGCCCCACCATGGCTGGGGAGGGCATGGAGGCAGCACCCAGCTCCTCCATCAGGTGGGGAACCACGCCGTGGCACTTGCTCCTGGTCACCCCTGGCCTGGGACAGGTGCTCACACCCTCCTGTCCCAGTTACCAGCAGGTCACAGAGGCCAAATCAGTTTCCTCTGGCAGCGAGTAAGAACTCTCTCTCCCAGACAATGGGAAACAAGCTGCCTGGAAAGCAACACAGTTCACACCAGCTATGGGGTGAGGTTGCATGATTCTGTTCAGGAATTCCTGGGCAAGCAGCTGTAAGTGATCTCTGCAGCACATTCAACACATCCAAAAGGCTTTAGCCTTACTCTGAATGTTCAGATTGTTGGGTCATTACCAGGAGGTTCAGGATTCCCTGGGCTTACTCTGTATGAAGAGGTGAGTCATCCCTTGTGGGTACATCCAAGGGTCCCAAGCACCCAGCAGCCCAGTGGGAGAAATAACTGCTAGTGCTGGCAACTCCTGGATAAGCGTGTGAAGTCTTGAATCTTCCGGGTGAGCCTGAGTGGAAAGAGTACACGGACAGCCTTTGCAGTTGGGGAAATTCTTTGGGCACCTGGGGAAACTGTAAGAATGGCATGCACAGTTTCTGACCGAAAAAGCTTTTCTAGCCATTTCTGCCTTCCCATCTTTTTGTGCTTTATTGCATCTCCATGGAAGCCTTCTAGGAAGAACTAGGGAAGAACCTCAGGAAGGATAGAACTATAGTATTTATGTAACTTGAAACTTTGATAAGACGAGCTGGGAAGAATATACATAAAGATGTTTCAGTGCACAGGAGCACAGGGGGCTCCAAGATTTTGATGTGAACATGATGGCAAAATCTTTATTTTTGCACTTTTTTTTCCCTGCCAGTAGATAATGCATAACATCTTTCTAGTTTTTCAAGGACCATGTTAATTTGGTGATGCAGATATTGGAAGAACTAATTACACATCTATCCCATGCAAATTGTCAAATATGAACATGTGCCTATGCAGATGAGTATGTATAGTCCATGAGTTTCTCTGGTTAATGCTCTGTGCTTATTTTCCTAACACGTGTTAGAAGCAGAAAGACTTCAATGAGACAAAGGTGTGGTACAATCACATCAGCAGACTTATTAGCTTTCTGGGCAGCTTTTTCCATTATGTAAAAGCTGCGTTTGTATTAGTATAGCAGTTAGACCCACCAGTGTGAGGATTACAGTTGGTATTTACATAATGGATTATCCAAGATTAAGCGTTTTATTCAGGCACACGAGCAAAAATAACCAATTAGTGACTTTGCAGATTCATTATTTAAAGGCAGCTCGACGGCAATTGGCACAAAACTCTCCTGCTGACTGCAGCCCAAAGACTGAAGCAGAGTAGTCTCGGGGATCTCCAACGTCTCTACTGCAACAGGTAGGTCTCTCTTCAGCAGAGGCGGGCCAGATTAGCATCTCTTGCAGCAGGAAAGTGCAGCTTGCACTGCAGCAGCTGGGAGCAGAGTAGCTGCTTGGGTGTTTGGAGTCCTTGGTAGCTCAGCTTGGATGCTGCAGGCAAGCTTCAGGTAACTGTTTTATCTTGGCATCAGAATAGGTATTCAGGGTCAAACACTCTACAAGAATGCATATGCATGTGCTCTCTTCCCAAAGTGTGAGAAACAAATATACTGGGATATGGATGAGCTGAGATACCTGAGGAGACAAATAAAGCCATGGGCAGCTTGTGGCTGTGCTGCAATGGTAGATCAAGCCTCCAGAAACTGAATATTATACGTCATGTTTGCAGAGTGAATGGTCTGAGGGCAGACAATACAAGATGTATTTTGTCATTAGAGTAGGCAGCTAGGAAGAGCCTGTTTCGGTGGTGAGAACTGGTCATAAAGAACACAGCTTTGCTGGCTTGAAAGCAAAGTGGACATTCACCATGAAATAATTCAAAAGAACATCCTTACAACCTACAGTGCTTTACCAGAGCTCATCAGAATGTTACTCTTCTTGTAAAAACAAAAATTCAAAAAATTACAATTTTTTATCAATTCTTACCAACCTTATCCAGAGTCTGGCTTGATTTATAATGCAAAAATATCATGAACTGCAATACTACTACTGGCAAGCAAAATACTCTTCAAAGTAATTGCTGCTGATGCTCAGTTTTGGCTGGATTTATGCACCAAAATGCCCCAGTCGTTTCTCAGTGGGGGAGTTGGTGGTCTACTCAGCACGGAAAGAAACTAGTTTTAAAATGAGCAGAATGTATCTGTAGGCACAGCACTAGCTACTCGTAACTACTGCATTAAACAAAACTCCATGTTTGCTTTTGTCTTGCAGAATGAAATACGCACAGTATGTTTTCCTGGCCTCGATCTTCTCCACTGTTGAATATAGCCTAGCTCAGACCTGTGCAGTGGAATCTTTCTCTGTGAAAGACAATTTTGATCCAAAAAGGGTAATTATGAACACTTAAACATTATTTGTGAAGAAGATTCATATAAAAACCGTTCTTCCAGCTTATGGATTGTGTTAATCTAAAGGGGTTCCTCAAGAAGTTAACTTCCTTTGTATGCTGTCTCTCAGACACTGTTTCTGTAGCTCGCTTTTCTCACTACTGTTTAACCTTCTGAGCATTATGATAAAACCAGCCTTGAAAGTCAGGGACGTTATTCCATTAGACGTCATCTTCTGTTAGCTCGAGGCACAGTACAGATCTCAGCTTTGAGCGGTCCCATGAATGAAACAATTTAGATCTCCATCAGAGAGAAAGCCCAGACAAGTGCCCTGGGGGACTTCCATCCACCAGCAGCCATTCTTGGGAGAAAGGTCAAACTGAAAATTTACCTAGGTGGGTATCCTGAACACAGACAGACTCTTGTTTAAACATAGCATGTCTGCTGAGGAGGAATTCGGGGCTAACTTGGTGTTGGAAAGGTCCAGACAGGTGTGCCAGTAGGTATTTTGACTCAGCAAACATCACTTCCACCTGCAGCTGGGGTGGGGCCAGCACTTCTTCTGTACAAGACTGGCTTTGCTGGAAACAAAGCCACATCAGGGGAGAGCTTTGGGAACATCCCAGTTTTAAAAAGTTTAAGTTTTTCTCAGGCTCCTGTATTTGGGAATTATGGACTCTGTTTCAGGCTTAAGCCTGTAACTTGCCAAACAGATCTCATTAGCATCACTGAAGAATCAAATTTAACACAGCTAATTTCTTTTTTCCTCAGTATTTCTACTAACAATGTTAACTTTTGAGTGCCTTCCTGTCTGTCAGTCACCTGTTTTGATCTTGTTTTTATTTTGCTGGATACTGCTTGTACATTTTCAAGGACCCGTTTTTCCTAAAAATTTTCTTCCCCTTAATCTCATTTCATTTCCCCCTGCTGCTAGTGTCCCCCAACACATCCTCTCCTTTTGATAGTGCACAGAGTCATCGCTTTGTGCTTCTCTGGGTAGACCCTTTTCACTGTCAGAGATCAGCTGCGGCCCCCAGCAGCCACAAAAGTGCCTCCAGCCATCTTGCTGAGGTCCCTGGGGCTGCATTTTGGTATTGTTGATGGCATCTTCCATGGAAAAGCAGAGGCCTGAGCAGGAGCAGGGAAGAACTGGCCTGACTTCCAGGAGGCATCTCAGGATGGTAGAAGCTTTCAATGTGGGGTCACTGTGGCAGGACCATCTCTCATGATAACAAGTACATGCACACAGAAGTGCAGAGCTGCTAGACCCAATCCTCCTGCCACAGAGGCAAGAGTTCATCAGATGGCGCAGGAGGACCTGTGTGCTACCTACCTACCCAAACTTAGTCTCCCTCCACAGGCCAGGCAATGGGTAGTTAGAAGAGCACTATGTTTAAGAATAATGCTTTTGTGCTAATCATGTCATGGTAATTAATCCAGATATTAATAGTCTTTCATATTAGTATGCAGGGAAATGGTATGCCCTGGCCAAGAAGGATCCAGAAGGCCTTTTCCTTCAGGACAACATCTCTGCTGAATACACTGTGGAGGAAGATGGCACAATGACAGCATCTTCCAAAGGCCGAGTGAAGCTTTTTGGGTGAGCTCTCTTGACTTGCAGCTCTAGCTGCTGCCGTGAGGTACTAGACGAGAGGGACATGGATGGTGATCTATCCTGAGCACACAACATGACCAGGGTTTCTTCATCAAAAAGCGAAGCTCAATCAAGGTAATACATTAGAAGCCAGAGGTTAGACACATTGGAGTCCTGGGTTACTTCTCAGCCTAGCTTTGCTCTGGGTCCACCACAAACTACTGCATAAGTCAATTATAAAGTCAAATCTTGAATGATGGAGCAGTTAGGTGCATGAATTGTCTCCAAGTGAGAGAAGCTAGCAAAATCTGTGTGGCTGCAAGGGCAGGACATCTCTCATTTCACTGAGATGTTCAGGGGCGGAGAGGAATGTAAGCGAGCATCATGTTCACAGATCATTCAGTACAGTGTTGGATGGACTTCTGAGGAAAACATGTGGTTAACTCTTGGATGCCATTGCGATGCCTGAACAGACCGATGGAAGGAACCTTAGGAGTTTTGCCCGTCGGTCATGGTTACTACAAAAATTACAGCATGTAAAGGGATTAAATAGCTTTCTGTGTGTAGAAAAGAAAATCTGGGGCTTCCAGTAGGCTATCTCTAGTTCTGTTGTGCATTAACTACCAAAAACCGTCTAACTGCACGAATAACAGAGCAGAGCAGGTGGCTATGAAGCTTGCAAGTCTTAACAGCACAGTACTCCAGGATATTTTGGGACGGGGCAAATGAAGCTTTGCAAGTATGCCACGCAGTGTGGGTGAGAAGATTCCTGAAAGGACTCTTCAGAAACCAAGTGGGGTCTCAAGGCTGCTGGGAATTAATTTCTGCAATGGCAGGGTAAAGGGAAAGTGCAGCCTGTGCAAGCAAGGGAATGAATACCCTTCCACTTTCCCAAATCCAGGTAACACTTGACAAACTGTGCTAAAATGCAGGTGGCATTCAAAGCAAACATATGCCAGCCAGAGAAGTGCATTAGAAGAAACTAATGATGAAGACATCATTAGGCACCTGCAGGGTTCCCACAGCCTGCATGAAGGCCTTTAACTTGCTCAGACAACAGAGTGGCTGTAATAATTCCTTTGCTTGTAACAGATGTGCCTGGGCCAATAGAGCTAGGAAGAGTTAGAGAGAGGAGCGCGAACTAACCTCCCACCTCCGCCCGAGGACACAGAAAATGAGCCCACGCGAGACCAAGTGCAGGTCAGCTCACTCTGCAAACTGCTAGCAGGGAGCCAAGAAACAGGATCCATCCTTTTGCTTGGTGGCTGTCTGCTGGTACAGAAATGGGTGGTAAAAGGCCTGCTGAGCTGTAGAAGGGTCAGGGCACTGCCCCAGTCACAGCATAATTGCACAGGAGAGCAGGGGGCCAGACAGCAGCAGTTCAGTCAGCAACAGGGGGGTGTCACAGATTCACATTACTTAATGACAAACAGTGACTTTACATTAAGAAAGGCCGTGCCCATGCCTGAGACAGCTGGGCTGAACCATAGCCTGGTTCTTGCCCAAGTCCTGACTGAGGGACGTGATGCAGGGTTTTACCTTCAGTATCATGGATCTCGTTGCAGGTTCTGGGTGATCTGTGCTGACATGGCTGCTCAGTATACAGTACCCGACCCAACCACTCCAGCAAAAATGTACATGACCTACCAGGGCCTGGCCAGCTACCTCTCCAGTGGTGGTGAGTGAAATTCTCCAGCCCCCCAAGTACTGGTTGATAGCTTACAGATGCTCAGATTTGTGTGTTTCAGCATATGAGCAGGAAAAACAATTGCGTTCAGATTGCTCCAACTGGAGAGACAGTTTCCTTTTTTGGGGGATGCTTTCTCCAAGGAGTGCTTTTTATCTCCACAGAAGAGGCAGGATCCAGAGACTCCCCAGAGACCCCACCTATATGTCATATATATTAACAGGAAGGATGCAGCTTAGAGGCAGTGGGCCACACACAAAGATTTTGTGCAGCCAAGTGGGGTGCTGAACCTAGGGAAGCAATATTTGCTGGGCCCCGTAGTGGGTGCTATAAGGCGTGGAGGGTCGGTCATCCTTGGACTCCTCACAGCTAATGGGAAGCAACATGTGGACTCACATCTGCAGTCCAGCAGCGAGGTGCAGTTCTCCTCAGAGAGACACAGCAGGACTCAACAAAACGGAGCTGTTAACTGAAGTCCCCATTGCAGAAACTGCTCATGCTGAACCTCAGTTATGCACCCTGCACACCCCATACTTTGTGCCTGGGTGTCCCATAGCTGTGGGACTCCAGCTGTGGCAGCTGGGCAGGATGTGGCCTGCTAATGCGTAAGAAAGAAGTACATTGACTTAGTACCGGCAGATAAGGCACACCAAAATGCACTTACTTGAGCGAGGCTGCAAAACAGGATGCATGTTTTGCTGAGGCTTCTTGTATAGGAAATGTAATCTGTATGGCTAAAATTTAACCTGTGTGCCCCGCCCCTCCATGCTTGAATGAGAAACATAAAGCAATTTTTTGTCATTGAAAACCTGGAAAGTCCTACTGCTCCCAATAGTTCTAGCCTAAGAAATCAAAGGTGAAAATGCACTGAGCATCATTGGGAACAACACGGTCTCACGATGCCCTGTACTTGTCCCAGTTCTTCACTTTATGATGTGGAGTTAAGATGGATGTGGGACGGGACTTTAGATCCTTTCGGAAGCTATCGCTACCATGTGCTGAAGTGAGGAGTTTCCCTGCAGGATGGCTAAGTCTACCTCAGCTCTGTTTTGCCCACCATGACAAACACCCATGTTCTGATGTTGCAGGGGACAACTACTGGGTGATTGACACCGACTATGATAACTATGCCATTACCTATGCCTGCCGTAGCCTAAAGGAGGACGGCTCCTGCGATGATGGCTACTCCCTGATCTTCTCACGCAACCCCCGTGGCCTCCCCCCTGCCATCCAGCGCATTGTGCGTCAGAAGCAGGAAGAAATCTGCATGTCTGGCCAGTTTCAGCCCGTGCTTCAGTCAGGTACTTTGGGCTAGTTAGCAAACTCACTGAAACGGCTGCGCTGGCAGCTTGTAGAGTAGGTGATCGCATCTGCTGTAAATGTGACAGAACCATAGCAAACTTCAGTTGTACTCCGCAATTTTTTTTAATGTTATATATCGTAAGAAAATCACTGCAAAGGGAAGTATAGGCAAGGGAAAGCGCCTGTTACAGGGTGGTTCTGCAGCCTTAAGTTTGCCCTTATAGGGATCCTATGTGCTGAAACTGGCACGCTACCAAAGAAAGATCAGCTTTGTTACTCTAATAGATAAGATAGGGATGGGTGTAACAACCTGGTGTTTCTGCACTTGGAAATGCTTGCCTTGGCCACCTTACCTTAGGTCTGTGCGCTGTCCTTCAGAAAAGGAGCAGAAGCTGCCTCCAGGAAGGAGCACCCTCACTCTTCTCAGCTCCACCATGATTTGTGTCCCAGGCAGTCTGAGTAGCAGAGATGAGGAGTCAGCAGTTGCGCCACATACATGTGAACACAGCATGTCTAAAGCCCATTTTGAGAGAATGGGGGGAAAGGGGGTGTAAGAATTTTTTTCTAGAGGCATGGGAGCTGATCTTCTAGCTCATATGCTGTCTGCTATAGGCAGATAATTCTTTAGGGCTATGCTGGAGGCAGAAATTCCTCTTTGCGGGCAGCCTTCACATGCACACTGCCTTGGCTGGAGATTGGCGCTTTACTAAGCCAGGCCTGAGGACCTGGACTGGGGCACTGCCACAGTAGCACACATGTTCTGCACTGCTGGACAAGAACTGGCAGCTAAAACCTTCTGAACGGAACATCGTTGCGTGAGCCAGTCCTCCACTACAGAGCAGGTGCTGGCATCCCCCAGGGCTATGGGACTGCTGTGGGCATCCCTGCCCCATGCCCCTCCGTACAGCTTACCGTGGCAGAGGGAGGGCAGTTGGTTTGTGGGCTCATGCCTAGGTGCTCACGTAAGCTGAAAGCTCATGGCTAGCTGGTACTAGCAAAGGCTGCGCAAGCACTGTGCCAACAGACACACAGCAATGCAGACAGCAACTTTTCAGCCTCCATCCTAACTTTGTACTGTGGTTCAGAAGTACCCTAGGAAGGCTGTAGCCACAGCTTCACTGAAGACTAAAAGGCTGTTAAAGCACTTTGCAAATATACTTACTAGGATTCAAGTTTACTCTTCTTTCTTTTCAGGGGCCTGCTAAAAGTAACTTCTGATCCTATCCTTAAGCACAGAAACCAGACCTCTTGGTCTTGAAGTTGACACTCCGTTAATAAAAAAAGAAAATGATAGTGAGGACTAGTGTGTCTTTCCTGAAGAACACATAAAAATATTGGGGATTTTGTAAACTGTGTGCAATACAGTATTGATATTAGAATTTTCAAGGGAATACCTAACGTGGCATTTGTCAATAAATGTTTATAAAAAACACCATCTCTGGAACTGCTTTTTGCTACCTGCTGCCCAGTCGGGGATCAGGAAGAGCGGGGCTTCTCGTGGCGGGGAGGCGAGATGGCAGCCAAGGGCAGCTCCAGCACAGGCACAGCAGTGTCCCTCCCCGGCATGGGTCCCCTGACAGTGCTGGTCGTCGGACAAATACATGGTGACGGGGACAAATGTGTGGTGACGAGGCACCCCTGGGAAGCCAAGCCAGCGAGCGTGCAGTAGGGTGCAGGGCAGGGCACAGACATGCCCGTGGGGTGCCTCTGGCCAGACCCAGGGCTGGAGAGGGGGCCAGAGCAGAGCTACGTGCAGCAAGGCTCCCACAGGGCAGGGACCTGACCTCAGCTGGGTAGCACCTGTGGACCATGGGCAAGGTGGGCAAGGACCATGTGGGTGGAGGTTCCCCATAGCAACGAAGTCTTGTGGGCGGCTGCAGGGCCCTGGCGTGCACAGCATACCTCTCCCACCATCTCTATTTAAATTCCAAAGCTAAGGTATCCTCTTGACCAACAACTCTGAGATGAGGCTGATAGTGTGATTCTTGCTGCCTGGTAACACCTTACTTCTCGTGCATCTGAATACTCAAAAGTCTGCACAGAGTACTTCTAACTAGCCCCTGAATTACAAATGCAATAAAGCAGATGTTCCTTTCAGTAACACTGGGACATTGCTTTAAATCAGCAGTTACTTGCATTTCTAATATCATAAATAGAATTTACTCCCTACTGCCTTTGTAATCCAGCCTCCAGTGTCTGAGAGGCATAGAACTGAAAGATATAGAACCGAGAGGTTTTATGGCCAAGAATTCACAGACAGAGGGACCCAAAAGAATAGTACCTAGACAATTCTATGTAGACAAAGAGTAACCTGAGTCAGCATCTTTGACATATATTTCCCACTGCTTTTAGTAAAATCACATTCACTTTGAAAGCTTCCTACAAATAAAACTACCAGTCTGGAACACCCCCAGCACTCTGCTGAATGCTGCAGTTTGTCAGCAACACAGATTTTTACAAGTGATGATTACCAAACCTTGGGGGAAGACGAAGCTGAACAGCCCCTGCTCCTGAGGCTTTCAAAACGTACAGGGCACAACGCTGATATTAAGTGAAAACCTTCAGAGCACTACACTACAATACAGCTTCTGCAAGATGCTTGCACAATCCTGTCTGCAATGTCCAATGGTTATCTTCTGCATCTGTTGGAAGGAGCATAAAAACTGCTGACTAAAGACTCTTCTCCAAGGCCAGAGACATTATCCCAGGGATGCAGGGAAGTCTCTCAAGCCTGCGTTTTACAGGATTTCCAGGCAGGACTCCTAAGGCTCTTAGCCAGCATCAAATGGTGTTGCTCGCTCTTCTGGTCTAGGGAAAGCTACCCTGATGGGGAACAAGATGGTGAACTACCATCTAAAGCCAAGGACAGAAACAGAAGAGCAGCAGTAGGCAACGCAAACAAAACCCCACACAGATAGAGACTACTGAGTGTTGAAAAAATATCAGCCTTTTGTGCTGGACTAAGTGCAAGGTCAGTGCATTAATTGAATGTTCACCACTTGCCCCCCTTTCCTATGAGGAAGTATTGGGGTGGAGATCCGTGAACTTAGGACTTCTATCACAAGTGATTAGACAACTAACCCTTAGCTGAAGGAGCCTGACCTTTGCCCAGACCAACACTACTAGTCCTAGAGAAGCGGGATTTTTAATTTCTACAGTTATTATAACTGTATGACCAAAGCAGATGGGAGTTCTAGCAAGAAAGATCTATATGCAGGACCAAATGCATCCCTACTGTGCTTGGTATACTCTGCCCAGATGAGTTAGGCATTTAAATCCCTACTCAGTCACACAAGATTGTGCCTCCAGGTTTTCAGGAGGATAGTGGTGATTCTGGAGAATACACCGTGGAGTTACACATGCCCCAGGCATCTGCCTTGCTCTTGGAGGAACTGGGGAACACTTTCCCATCAGGACTGCAAGCAGGCCCTCATCATATGACCTGGTGAGTTAATAAACAGATGGGTGTTATCTCATATTCATTTCTCTCCACTGACTGCAGGAAATGTGAACGATGAGGTAGGGTAGGGCTAGCAGTTACGAGTGTATTCTGTTCTGATTTACACTTCCCTTGTTATTGCACTGAGTTGAACATAAAACATCTAGGGTATGTCTAGAGGCAGACACAATTCTGCCTGCTCTTAAGAGCTGGATGATGATTATCAGTCTATTATTCCTGGTTTTAGGTGCCTGTATAGGTCCCAAGACATAATTTATGTCCTGCACAAACTTTCCACTAACAAGAGAAAAGAAAAAGCTGTTTATGGATGAAAAGGACTGTTGTTTTGTCCTCAGAAGGACATTTAGTGCTGGCAGAAAGGCTACAACTGTGCAAGAGCAGGAGGAACCCTGCAAGGATATTGTCCTTCACATGTCAGTGAACCTCCTCCCATCAAGGACACTGCAAGTCCTGAGATCTGACGCTATGAAACCATGTTGAGTTGGACCAGCTTTCCCTGGGCTGTGGTAACTGAAGCAATCTATGCATTTAAGTTCCTACTTCAGCCTTGAAATTTCTTATGGTCACATCCCCTTGACGCTTCATTTTTATGTAATGTTGGAATTTGCACCTATCAAGCTATCCTCTGTATCTTGAGAAAAGGCTTTATTTTCCAAGATTAAGTTGTTGACAGAAGAGTTTTGAGCAGTTTCCAGAACACACTGGTTAGATTCTGCTCTTGCAGGACTCATGTGAAAGGTTAAAAACTGGTTTTATTGGGTAGCACAAAAGATGGTACAAATACAGTGTATATACAATTAGACAATATACAACACTCCTTTGAAAGGCTTTTCCCTAGCATTCATTTTAACAAACAGTTGCAAAACTGTTCCATAGCCTCAAAAGTGTTTGCTTGAAGAGCAGGCAAACAATCTCATCCTGCAGTTGCAACTAGATTTTCCTTTTGGATTTACTGCCAGCAAGAGACATACCTGAGTGCTCTGCAGCCTTGCTTTGCTTCTGATGCTGCAGAACCACTAAGCACCTGCTATTCCAGTTAGCGCTGTGCACATCTGGCACTGCCAAAAACTGAAACTGTGACAGAGGGGCTGATAACTGCCCGGTAATGGCAGAGATGGTAGAGTGAAACATGCAATTTTGGAAGCCCTGTCAGACCAAGTCAGTGCAGGTGGTTACAGAAAGTATATATCAAGTATTAAACAGCATTTTTCTGTAGGTATTAAATTATAAAAAATACAAGAGCACCCCAAAAGATCTATACTTTGTTGGAAATATATTCAAGCCTGGAAATACCAAATTCTTTTCTCTGCTGTAATTGTTTAGACTTGCTTATTGCTTAAAGGAATAAGTTTATACCAAAGCAGAAAAGAAGATTAGGAAAAAAATTCTTGCTGGATATTCAGAACTTGTTTCTGAACAGCCAGTGCACCATTTTGGTCACCTCTGCTTTCCATGTATATTTGCTACGGCCAGAAAAAAATACCTGAAAAAGCACTGTACCTTCCACACTTTGTATTACATTTAATGTAAAGGCCCTAAAAGCAGGACCCAGTAATAGATTTTCAAAGAGGCTGGGCTTGACTCTAAGAAACTGGATTTTACTTGCATCTGCAACATGTTAATCTCTGCCCTTGCAAATGAAATTTCTGCTTTTTTGTGGCTTCAGTAAGCGATATAATAATGTATGAAATTTTACCTTGAAACTTTAGAGAAAACAGCAGTCTTACTTTGCTTTTTAACAAGACAAAAAAGTATGACAATTACAAATCACTTCAAAGGAGCAGCTGCAAGCTTCATGTGTGTCACTGCTGAGAAGCAGAACTCCTGAGTCAGCAGAACTCACAGTCTAAAATCTAAAAGATGATAACTTGCCCTAAAGTAAATCACTTGCCATAGGGACAGACTTCAATACAGTGAAAGGGTAAGAGAATCGCCATTCTGCACATTTGCAAAAGCCAAACATTCTACCAGGACTTACCAGCTCTGCCTCATTTGCCTCATACATGCCACTATGGACCTCACTTGTGCGGGGTATAATGCGTCTGCTAAATAAAGCAGGACAGTGATTTTTGGTCTTCTATTTTTCATTATTTGCACACCTATACATTTTCCACTACATCCCTGTGCAGCAAAATCAATAGTCTTCACAACTGCTGTTTCATTTTTTTCCAAATACCTTTAACTAGTCCAAACTTGTTTTTATAAAGACTGCTATATTCTGATGGCCAGTGTGAGAAAATTTTAAATCAGAAGGCTACTCAAACAGGACACCCTAGCAGGGTAAACTGTCCTCTCAAGCTCTTGTATCTTCCCTGCTTCAGACGCACTGAAATCTCTCAAGGACCTTTACTTGAATATTTCTGGAAGTATTTTATTGTGGTTCCACTTCATACTGGCAAAACAATATGTCTTAAGTGCTAGATTTTATTTAACTGTGTATTCTGGTTATTCACTTAGGGACAGTTATAACAACTTTGAAATGTGTTTTTACTATCTCCATCCAAGTACAACTTCTCACTAACTTTATTGAAACTGAGAAAGTTATCATTTAAGTAGGCCCCAACAGCCCTCTTCTATTCTGCACATGCATCTAAGGGGGAGCGACTGGCAGATTAGGATGTGACAAGCACTCCTTATTCAAACTTCAGTGAGGCAAGAAAAATTTCATCTGAATTCTGTGACAAATGGATCTTTTAAGACTAACTTTCAGCATAAGCACATGAACAAGTAACCCGAAGGTAAGGAGATACAAGGCCTCATCAGATGTATACTGATTTTTATATGTTTCCTTTCTGTGCTGTAAAAGTGAGGCTATTTGAGGTAGTTCAGCTCTCCCACTATGCAAACTTGTTTTTTTTTGTCTGAGACTTGAATGTTTCATCAAATATGCAGTCTTTATTATCTTGGTGAGGTGGCTGATGTCAGCGAAGAGAGCAGCAGGGGATTTGTTTGTGCGACAAAGTCGGTCCTCTTATGGAAAACACTCCAGCTGTTTTCACTGGCCCTATCCTTCCCTCTACAAGCATTTTAAAGGCACATTTCAAACTGTGCCAACTGTGAAAATGGGAGAGTAAAAAAACACCCCTGCAATTACAGGGAACTTTGCTGTTACATAAAGTGTTTGGCAGCTGCAAGGACAGCCGGAGGTGTTCTGCAGCTCATGCTCTGGGGATGTCACACCCTTGTACACATGCTTTGCAACGCACAGCAGCTCAAACTGTTCTTTGTTAATTCACTAACTGGTTGTCAGTAGCAACCCTGTTACATTCAAGAGTGCTCTCCTGTAATGTGAAAACACAAAAGGCTGTAACTAGCATTTCAGATTCCTCCTGGCCACCCAAAGCCAAGCCTCAGGCCACTTACAGTTTGAGAGGGGAGGTATGCTGGGGAGAGAAGTTAGCTGTTAGGGCTGTAGAAGGCCAGGCTAGGTGACAGCAATGGAGAGAAAGAGGATCTTTCACGGTTAGAGCCTCCAATATAAAGAGGCAGCAGCTGATGGCCACAGTGCAAACAGGTGACTTGGGCAAAAGCAGAAAGCAGAAAAGGCAGGGAAGTCTGGAGGCTAAAGCTTCTCGCGCCGTCTTCCCCTCTGAGGATGAGCTCTACCCCTCCCTTTGCCTGTGTGAGGAGAATAGCTCTGGCACCCAAATAACAGCCGCAAATGCAGAGAGAGCTGGGTGGAAACCCCTTTGTGAGAGGGTGAAGCACCTCATACATCGGAAGACATGGCAAGTGCTCTGAAATAACCCCCTGGAACATGTGTGACTAACTGGCAGGGACATGGGGATCCTTCCCTTCACACTCTGGACACGTCTGGTTGCTGTGTGCTCTTCCACCAAACCATTATGTCAAGACAGCCTGGCAGCTGAAGCAGGCAGTCCTTCTCAGACATCATGCCTTTACTGCCATCCTCATACATACCCTGAAGCAGTGGTCCTGTTCCTTGCTGCAGTTTTTGACCTCTATAAACCCTTGGTCGTCCTGACCGTTAGCTCAGTGTAAAATAGGGAATAATAAATATTTATTCCCATCATTTCGAGCTGCGAAGCTGAATCCCAGTCCTATGGCAGCCTCTTAGAATTGTACCAGTTGGGTTGTCAGTTGTGGCTGTTTGATAACGCTGTTGAGCTCTAAACAGTTAATAGAGGCAGTTACTTCTAACTTGCATTCCTAAGTTGCTTCATCAGATCCTTTCCATATACCCTCCTCAGCTTGGGAGGAGTTTGGTCTTTTGGGGAGTTGTCATTCGCAGCGAGCATACACCACTCAGTCTCCAAGCCAGGCACCACTCTTCAGAGTCACTTGAAAGCTTCAATGTACTCCACAGGAAGAGAGGACAGGCCTGCCTTCCCCCAGTAGTCAATGGCATGCACTCTGTAAAAGCCGGAGACTGAACTTCCTGCAAATGAAAAGGTTAGAAATGGTTACTGTGAAAGGCTGACACCTGTGGTGGATGGAGGATGCGGAGCAGGCACTACTCCTACAAAATGCAGGTTTGTAGAGTGGGCTGGGGAAGTGGTCAAATCAGTTCTGCATCCTGTGTAGGTGCGTCTGTGCCTGTCTAACAAAAAATGATTACACATACCTCATGGCCAAGTACTGGCTCTTTTTGTTTGTTGCACCACGGACCTCCTCTCTCCTCATTAGGATCTGCAAGTACAGCTACAGGACTGCTGTCACAGCAGTCCCTTTGGAAGAAGGCTATGACAACCCAAAACTAGCAATTCCCTTTTTTCTGACTTACTTTTCTGCCTGAATTGTGCCTTTGGAACAGGTTACGTGGGGACAGGATCAACGAAGAAGCAGAGCAAGAAGCACGCAGGCTGACTGAAAACCCTCTGCTCAACTCAGGAAACAGCACCACTTGCTCCAGAGGTATGTGAGTTGATGTTCTGTGGCTCTGCTGGTTTTCATCCATGATCCCGTTCAAAGAACACAGTTTTCACTAGCAAAGTCTTTAACCTCACAAGCAATATAAATGTTTTTTCTCATCTATTTACTTAATTTTTATGTGTGCTTTAGTATTCAATTTTTTTCCTAAAAGAAGAATGCTAGAAATAATGTGAAGGAAGTACCTAGCAATAAAGGCTGCTGAGATGTGAGATTTTTTTTGAGCAGTCTTTTTTGTTTTTTAAACAACCAATTAAATCTGGTAGAGTCTCCAGATGTGCAGCACTAGATGATAACAAATCCTAATTTCAGAGATTTGCCTTAGCCATGATTTACAGTCTTTGCTCACTTGTGTAGCCTCTACATTGCAATAATAGCTCTGAAATTTATTATGCACTCACTGCTGATGCTAAGCCTTTCTCAGGCTAAGATGAGCTTGTGTGTCTGGCAAAAATCTCTCTGAATTGCTTTTTATTAGTATCACTTTCAGGCAAGGTCTGTCTGTGTGTCACACAGCTCTGATCAGTGCTTATTAGTAATACTTGTTGGACAGTCACATTACAGATTAGACTACATTTGGTTAAAAAAGCCCCAAAACCAACAAAAAAATACCCAAAGAAAACGTCACTACCTTCTTTCAGTGTTTTTCATTTGGGTGTGTTTCTATTGCATATAAGCCATATTTGAGGAGGAATGACCACAGACTCTGGGAGAAGCTTTGCCTGTTGACAAAGATGAAACTCATTGCCCTCTAATGTGAAACATCTAAAATTTAGGCAGCTAGTCGGGGCTGAAGAGAAGGCTCTAGCAAACAGCAAAGAGAGGGCTGTCTCTGTGGCTAGGTGTTCAGACAGCCAGAAAAAGCTGTCCTACAGGAGGACCTCTTCTGTCCTTACAAGGGAGCACCTCAATAGCTTAAGACTGCCAGTCATAAAATGGCATGGGAGCAGGGACAGGTAACCAGGATGAGAGCAGAATTGTGACCTTCCACTGGAGCAGCTCAGAACACAATAAATGCAAGACAACCAACCCCTCCATGAAAGGCGGACGTGACTTCCCACTTATTTGTGTGTTGATGCCATATCCTTAGGCAGTCTGACCACCTCAAGACTCAGTGGTACAATACAAGTGTTACCAAGGCAGTTTGCTCCTACTGCCTTGCCCCAAAAGCACTGTAGAAATTTAGGCAAAGCCATGGCCAATACCTGTGGGAGTGAACCCAAACCTCAGACTTGCCTTGCTGTGAGTCTACTACGAAGAGCAGAACACCACGCTCTGGTCATGTGGAGCAATTTTTTTTGTTCTCATTTTTGCATGCTTCTACACCATCTACAAACACAGACAAAAGTGCTGCTTTGCCTCTCAGGATGTTTGTCAGGCCCATAGCTGGGTGACTTTGGTTTCTGTGACAAGGAGTTTACTCATGGCAATACTCCTAATAACATCCTCATAACTATATTTGTCAATTAGTGCTTGTCCTTGAGAATAAGGCTTTCACTGAGAATGTGATCGTAAAGGAAGGGATGTACTTTTATTTGTGATGGGAGTGTATGTCAGCAGCAAGTTATGTACCTTCAGTAGTTACTAAATGATGTTTCACACACTCATGCATGGCACTATTAAGATGACAGATTACATAATATGCGTATTCTTGTCTTACCTGGACTGTAGACCCAGAGGGTGAATATTGTGTCTTTGGCATTAATCCGCTGGTATGCTTTTCCATCTGGTGAGAACTGCACTTCAAATGTCTTTATACATCTAGAAAAGAAAAACAGACTACTCAGTAAATATAACTGATAATGCAGTGAGCAATCAAATCCTAATCTCAGGGCCATTTCAACAAAGAAGGCAAAAAATAGGAAATAATCAGTTGACTCATTCCTACCAAATGTGGGAAGACATGAATTGTCAGTATCAGGAAGAATCATGGCTCCAGTAGCCCACAGAATAATACCCAGACTGACTTGCTGTATTGGGTTCCTGCAGCATCACAAACCGTTAAGCATCTTTTACTCTCAAACCAGGGTTATCAAGGCTGAAGAGTCTAGGGAGACTGGCTTGAAAAGGACCTAAATCAGTGCTTCCTGAGGGAGTCTGGATATACACTGGATAGTGTTGGGTGGATAGTGGTGGCTGTTGGTCTCTTCTCCCAAGTAACTAACGACAGGATGAGAGGAAATGCCCTCAAGTTGTGTCAGGGGAAGTTTAGGTCAGATATTAGGAAAAATTTCCTTACTGAAAGTGATGTCAAGCATTGGAAGAGGCTGCCCAGGGAAGTGCTGGAGTCATCATCCCTGGAGGTGTTAAAAAAATGTGTAGACATGGCACTTTAGGACATGGTTTAGTAGGCACGGTGGTGTTGGGTTGACGGTTGGACTTGATGATCTTAGAGGTCTTTTCCAACCTTAATGATTCTATGATAGCCTCTGACAGTTGACCTACAGAGGGTTCCAGTCTAGTACAGCTTGCTAGAGCAAGGAAATGGAGTTTTCTTCTTCCAGCTCACATCTCTTAGAGGAATGTGCAAGATCCCACCTAGGCACCTGCTGCTAATACAACTTTTATCATGGATCTTCCTGTCTGCTATGCTGAAGGCAAGGCCCTCAAAAATGGCATTGGATGTTGGTGAGCAGATTCCCTTGCTCAGACCCCAAATTAGTCAGGGTTGCTCTCCAGAGTTATTGCGTGTAGGTCCTATAATTCATTTTGTCAGACAAATGCACTGTTGTATTTCTCAAGGAGCAACTAGTCATAAATTTGTGAACTCATTTCCCCCTGTAGGACTGGTGGCAATTCAGGAAGTAATGTGCCAGCAACTCAGTTAAACTCATTTTATTTTAAAAGCTACTTACTTTGAATTTACACAGTCATCATCCCACAACACAATGACCTGCCCCTTTGTGAGAGGTATCAAACGAACACCGGTCACCTGTCCAAAGACACATGCCCATGTAAGAAAACTGTACAAACCAAACAGACAGATCAGATTTCTGTGTTCAGCCTTCCTTACTAGCCAATTGATTTGATTCTTTCCATTGAGACCAAGGGAAAAACCAAAATTCCTGGCTCTGTGGCTTTGTGGCCTATGTCTCCAACTTGTCAACCTTGCAGGGGACCTTCAGAGGCTCTTGTCACCACTATGAACATGGGTAGGACTGAATGAGCAGATACAGGTGGCTAAACTACAACAGTCATGATTCCATTTTAATTTTAGCTATCAATTATTAACTGGAGAGCTGTTGCCAAGCCTGGTAGAACATGATGTGATTTAAAAAAAGCTACTGCACAATCCAGTACTGCATTATTATTTTCCCACCATAGATAAACTTGCATTTATCTCAGTGATGGCTCCTGTCACTCGCTGTGGAATACTTCATCATGATTTTTGCCTTGGAGAGCCTTCTCGTCAAAGCAGAGAATAATTATTTATTTACTAAGTCTTCACAAATAATAAGCCCAATGCTAGTCCTGCTCTTCTTAGTGAGACTTAAAACAGGAACCAGTTTCTAGTTTGGTGAGTCTGACAGTAGAATACAATACATACTTGATCAGGAACAGATCTGGGTCTTGCACAGATGTGGATAAGAAAGACTGAAGGAACAGGAAAGTCTTGCTTCAGTGTCAGGATGCCACCTTCAGGAAACGGGAACGGGCCTGTGGCTACTGGGTCCTGTGGAGCCAAGAAGTGTTGTGAATAATTTTTCATCAGAGCACCTAAAGGCCAACTGTTACCTCAGTGTAAAGTGACTGTGTATTTACATTGGGACGGTAAATTTCCCATAGAGTTGGTGCTGATATGTGGCTTACAGCCATCAAAGTGCATTCAGAACTGGTAAGGATGAAGAGAAATTGCAGGCCTCCCTGTAAGCCCCTGAGCGATGACAAGTGTCTTCTGAACTTGCACTGGGTAGTTTCCACCTCGGGAAGGAGGTTGTTTTCTGTTATTGAGCGGGGTTCATTTCAACTCTCTAATGCAGCAATTTGGCCCTTCTGTAATACACACAGGGCCATGTGGCTTATTTACGGACACAGAACAGAAAGGGTCTCAAAGTTCACTGAGGTTTCAAAGAGAAGGTGGAACTTATTCTGGAGCAACTCTGTCTGCTTAGTTACGGGTAGGCCGGTAGCAAAGAAGATGGTCATCAACTTTTAGTCTCTTGTATAACATAATCACAAAGGTATCAGTTGCATATCAACTACAAATACCTGCGTGACTCCAAGTGTGTTTCCATATGTATATGAGATGCGCATGACTGCGGCCTAAGGCAATTTTTACTACCTGAACTGATTTCTTGTCTCTTTAGCTGTAGTTAACCAATTCACAAGCACTTTACCCACACAACACTTCAAGCAAACACATGGTCATACCTCAGCATCCCTTATTTGCTGGAACTGTTCTGGGGAAGGAAAGTCTGGACTTCCTAGCTGCTTCCACTTCAGGTAGGGATTGGTTTGACTGTTATCCAGGTAGTATGTCACATACACCATGTCTTTAGGAACACAAATGAAAGAGAGTAAACTCTTTACCTGGATTTAAAGATTAACAAGAATAGATTTAGTAGAAGGTGTTTAAGTCTACCTTCTCAAAAGCAATTTCAGAACTTTGGGGCCTGGTTTCCACTGGAAAGACACAACACTAGCACACTTACAAGGCTCTACGATTTATATTTGCCAAGTTCAAATCTCAAGCTATTACTTCCATAACCAGTATTGAAACCCTCTTATTTTTTGCACAGGCGCTGCACACATTTGTCGAACAACTGCATCAACTGTGCAATCATGTGGTCACGTTGGCTGTCTTGGAGCCATCCCAGTAAGGAAATTGTTGACTGGCAATATCCAGCCAAGGACACTGAGATGAATAGCTTTCCAAAAAGGTAGCACTTACAGCTGTCATTAAACACAGGGTCAAAGTGTAGGCATTAGGAAAGCACCCCTCCTAGAAGAGCACCATCGTATCTCAGAAAACCGTATCTATGTGCCCCAAAAATGAGAAAGATAGCAAATGAAACTTACTGTTGCAACAAAAGCCAACTCAGCAGATATGTTTCAGCAGATGTTTTATCTTAAAGATCAATTATGTGAGCTGCCTACAGGATGTTTGTTTACCTCTAAGTTTGGGGAAGTGGATGGCGTTCACTGTGACAGTGCTGATGTTGGATGAAGTCCTGTTATCCTCACTTGAATACATCAGTAGAGTAGCTTGCCAACTGTCTGAGGGTTGCATCTCACTTGGGGTGTGCACAGATGCCAGAACACCAACTGTGCTGTTTTGAGTGCTTTTGCCTTCACTGCTGTTCACTTCTGCAGAAATCTGCTTTTCTCCTTTAAAAAATGTAAAAACTCTGTAAACATCGTTGCTAGTCATCCCTGCATCAGATTCTGATACAGGAAGGGTCAAACTATAAGTTGAGCTATGTTCTGACTTAGTTCACCAAGGTATAGCATTCAGTCAGGCTTATTTTACGACAGCAGAGCATGCACATACTACAGCAGTTCTTATGCTTAGCAGTTCAGCTAGCAACATCTAAGCTTGTAACAGTGAATTAGGATCTTGCTTTAGTATGCTGCATGGGTCTTCCAGCTATGGGGATCTCTTAAAGACATTTGCAGTCTGATGTGATGGCATAAGAGGGAAGCATCAGTGAAAGAAAAAGGGGTGGCTGGCATACAGATGGTATAAACAAAGCAGTAAATTAAATCAAATGCATAACAGACTGTCGGGAACAACCAAGCTATTAATTCCTCAGAGGAGATAAAGTTTCATTTTTTTAACATAGCTGGTAAACAAAGGGTAGGAGAAGTCCTGCTTTTATCAGTGGCCAGATGGCTGGAATAATCTCTCTTAGGCAGGAAACTTCTAGGTAGAAGAGGTTATTGATGTGCTGTTTAATTAGTGGTTACTGTACCTAGCAGTGACAGCAAGCCCATGACAGTCAGCACTGGTTTCCGCACCATTTGGACATGAGGTGGCTTTGTATTGTTCATTTGAAAACGTGCTGTCAGAGTCCGCTGTGTGAAGTAATGGGGGTAGTAGCTCAAGAACGCATTGTCGTTACTCAGCAGTGTGTAGTTAATGGTGTTGTTGGCTTTGGAAATGAGCAGATTTTGATGCTGGACGATTACCTGCAAAGTCATAGAGAAGACGGAACTTCACCCTGGAGAAAATCCAACATATATCACAGGATGTCTGTGTATTTTTAAATCTTTAAAGCATATTGAAAAGAGATGCCACTCTGCCATTTAGAAAAGTTTGAAGAACTAGAATGTGCCTCACAACTCTTGGAGAAACTATTATTTAGGTAATACATTAATCCCTGGAAAATCTGAAGTATCCACATAGCTTTTCCAGTAAAAAGTCTCTGAAATAACTATTACTAGTACTCTGTATAAATTATTAATATATTTCCTTGGCTACTGCACTACAAATGATGTTCCTCTGTCTTGAATATTAAATCAGTAATACGGATTTACCATCTGAATCAAATCTAAACGGTTCTCCAATTTTGGAGTTACTTCATATCCACTACACGAGTGTCTGGGAGCCAGTCCTGGATTCTGTTCCTCAGTGAGTCATTTTACCCACTTGGTGCTAACATGGAATTAGCTTTCCCAGTATTTCACTGGTCGCTGTGCTGCTTTCATGCAAAACGTCAGAGCTCCCAAGCTCTCTGTCTACCAGATTGTGCCTAAATATCAGAATCAAACAGACCTTTAGAAGGTTGACAACTGAAAAGGTCTCATAATTGTGTCCCTCAAGGAACACAGGGCTCCAGCTACTATCCACCCAAGTGTTAACTTTCATTGGATGTGTCTTTTTTTCTCCTTTCATATCACCACGTCCTTACAAACACTGTTGTTTGCTCTCACAAACTCCCTGCAATGCAGTTAGTGGCTTGTTGCTTTGGAAAAGACTGCTTCTGTATGCAGCCTAAAGGAGGTGGGAGCCTTTGTCTCCACAGGAGCAGCTGGTAAGATGTGTCTTGTTTTCTGATGACATACATGCTCCCAGGTTTGGGAATTACTATTTTGCACAGGAGTGCCTGGAGTCTGGATGCTGTGTAAAGTAGTGGCTCACAAAGCAACAGGCCCGCAGCAGGAACTATTGCTATGCAGGGGAAAAAGCTGAGCTTGCTCTGGGCCCTGGCTACAATTCCTGCAGGAGCAGGAATGCTGAGCATTCTCTTTTCTTTCTGCCTTTCTGATCAACAGCAGTAACTACTAGCAGTAATTAATAAGACCACATGTACACTTATTACCCAAAACCACAGCATGGGCTTGTGCTGAGAGTTCAAGGGACTTCTTAATTATACCTGATGTCTCTTGATGAGATAAGCTTATGAAGGAGCTGGGAAACAACATCTCACAGAAGTGAGGTGTTAGCTTGCAGTAGTGAGATGACAGGAGTGGCATTATTACATGGATCTAACTGGGGGACTGTATACAATATCTGACACATTCTTCAACACACGGAAGACTAGTTCTTTGGTTTTTTAAAAGAGAAGATGAAGAAAACTAATATAAACTAAATAAAGCTACCAAAACCAGACTATTCAGGGAAACCCCAGCGGTATCAATAGGGAACTCTCCTTTTGTTGGATCTACTATTCTGAGTAGCTGCTTAAAAACTGACTGTAAGTCTACTTCTGCAACTGCATTAATGCGTCAGAAGACCATTCTGTGACAAGAGAGTCAAGGAACTGAGTTACCTTTACAACCATAGCTGCATAGGTCACATCAGCTCGCCACAGTTGTGGAGTGGACCATCCAACCACTGGATCTGCTTCATCGTTGTATATAGCAACAGAAGCAAAATTTGGAAACAGCTTCTGAATTTGTTCAACTACTTCTACTTCCTGTTGCAAGATGTAGAGAGAACTCCCACCTCCCTGCAAAAATATTTCATATCTGCTTAGTGAAAGTGAGTAAACAGTAGTAAATGCACAGACATAACATACAGACATAAACATATTCTGAAAACATGTTCCTGGAGTCCTGAGGAGCTGTGGGCCAGACAGTATTAGCATTTTTACCTAGTCTGTTACAGCATGTGCTGTTTGCATGAGCTCCTCCTAGAATATAAAATTGAAAAGAGATAGACAAGTTGTTTCCCCCTGGGAATTAGACAATGGCAAATTTGCTTTAAGCTGAAGTCTTGCAGCTGAACATCTTCATTAGAACAGGTAGCCATGCTTCCTACTATAGGCTGGACATTCATCTGGAAATCAACTTCATAAACCAGAATAAAATGTAACTTGGATTCAACTGATTTAAAAAATAGCTTTAAGCTGAACTGGACTGACCTTCTTATGGAGAGAGATGTAGTCCAGCCTCACACCAGTCTCCCCTGTGAAGAAGTTGGTTCCATTGTAGCAATGACACAGAAGACTCCAGCACATGGGTGACTTGGGTAAGGGGTGGAAGGAATCCCCAGGCCCTCCAAATTTTAGCAGGGGACTGGCTGCTCTTAATCCTTCCGAGCAAGCATCATAATAGTTGAGAAACCCTGAAGTCCAAGTAGATGTATTTATCAAAGATGATCACTCAAAATAGAATCTTGATCTAAAACTACCAGGAGATGTTATAATTCTATTACTGCGTTTACTGGGGCTACTCCTTCCTATGCTCTGACAACACAAGAAGACATCAAAACCTCAGATGCATTCACAAGGTCCTTCCAAAGGTCTTGTGAGGACAGGTTCCCAAAGCATGCATCTGTCAATAAACAGTTTTCCTATTACTCCATACTTCACTGCCTTATCCCCAGTAACCTTACTTTATATTCAAATAATGAGCTGTATCTTCTTAGTGTAACTCCTGTTCTGTTTTCGCTGTTCCACTATCCCTATATTTATACTGATGTTCAAGCAGGGAATGAAGTGTAGTCAGAAACCATGACCTTAGCAAAACAGACTAAGTATGCCTTTCACATTTCTTATGTATCCTATCTACCTTATTTCTTTGCCAGCATGTCTCCTTTCTCATTGTTCGCTCTCCACCCACACCGCACACTTGTCTCACTTTACTACGCTAGTAAGTGCTCCAAAACATGCTTACCTTTCACTGTCATAGACACATTGTCAAAGTCGTGGTGGTCTGGTTCATTCCACGTTTCAAAATTCCATTTAGCAACATGCTCCAATCCATACCTATCTGTAGGAGAGGCCTCATTTATCAGTGAGCTGCCTATTCAGATGATGCTATCAATTAGCCACTGATCCAGATAATCCTATGAATTAGGACTGCAGGTAAGGTTCAGTACCCAGAGCTACAACAGGGTATAAATATTACCTATGTTTAATTTTGAGGGAAATGTGATTTTGGTAGTTTCAAAACAATCTCTCATTTTCGATTAAATGCAGCAATACTTGAAAAAGACGAAAGGTGAGAAGGAGGTGATGTGAATTACAGCTTCGTAGTTAGGGCACTCAACATAGCCTTTATTTAGGCTGAGGCTTCTGTCTCATTAGAGATATCTGAAGCTAGCATGTCGGAAGTATTCAGGTTATCACGTCCTACTGCAAGCTGGTGGTTTACAACCACAGTAACATAACAAAGTTAAAAGCCAGTCCTCAGAGGCAGGCCAGATATGCTACCCAGAACACACTGCTCATTCAGGATACTGGTCGTGGATCAGCAAAAGAAGGGGCTATTATCCCATTGTCTGTTCTGGCATGGGTTTTTTCTTGTTCTGTGCTGAAATCCAGGGTCTTAAAATTGATCACAATACATAGAATTTTTTGAGGTAGTTAGAAAGGATTACAACAGAATAAATAACTGGCCTTTTTTCTTCCTTTTTTTTTCTGTTGGAACTTACCTATGTATCTGCTGGCCAGAAGTGTAATTAAGTTTCTCCATATTACTACCTGTTCTTTATCTTCAAAATCTAAAAAATATCCTGATGGATTCCCCATCAATTCAAATCCTATAAAAGACACAAAAGATTGGTCTCCTTTTTTTTGTGAACGCTATCTCCTTTTGCTTAATGAAAGGGTTATTGCATTATCTGAAACAAACATGTTAATGAAGAAGCATCATTAAATGGACTTTCTTTCCTGTTTCTATATGTCCCACCAGGAATATTTCAGATTTGAAGTTGCTCAGACTTGTTACTTGTCAATGACTACAGTAATCAATACTAAAACTTACCATCATAAATTCAGGGCTCAGAGGGAACTTGTAAACAGTGGATGTTTGCAGAAATTCAAGGGAACCTATACATTATCTGCTTCTCTGGCCCTTTTAGGTACATGTTAACGGGTACAAAGCTTTCTCCTCTTCAAGAGATTTCATTTCCCAATTCATACATCTCACACTGGTGTTGAAAGCACTGTAAAACCATTTGTGTTGTCTTAAGCGCTCCAATAGTGTTTCACTCAAACGGTTTCATGGACATGAAACATGAAACAGCTCACATTTGCATGGACATGAGCTGAAGGCAAGTAAGAAAAGAATGAATTTTTATCAAAATCAGCTTTGGCAAAGCGCTCTAAGAATTTTCTGATGATAGCACAATAAGTGCAAACAGATGTAGCAAGTTGTGGAGGTAAGGAGCTGCCCTTACCTGGAATTAGCTTATATTCCCACAGCCGATCCATAAGGTTATCCAAGGCAGTGAAATTGTAGTGAAGCTTCCCATTCATCACTCTGAAGAATACAGGTAGGAAAAAGTATAAATGTAAATATTATATCAAAGGTGGCACTTGTTTGCAGATAGTGGGTCAGATGGATGCCTTCCTTTGGCTCTCAAAATTTACATGTAACTACGGTTCTTGGAATTGTACACAAACTTCCTTCCTCTAAAGTAACACGTGTTCACCATAAGCAAGTCATGTTTATGTCCAATCCACGCCCTTTTCCTGTTCCATCAGCACAAACAGAAGCAATATAATGAACTTGCTTGCTGGATTTTGAGTTTTTAACAGAATATTAATATTTCTAGCTCTTTGCTGGAGTGAAATTTACCTAGACTTTTTTTGGCTAAGCTGTTTTTTCAGTTTCCATTTGATTACCTATTGCTAGGCCAGCTCGTGTCCATCTTGTCTCATATACAGGCTTTCTTATGTTGTCTTCATTTGCAATATATAATACAGCTTTCTTAGAAGCACTTCTTATGGATTTAGGTCCTGCTGAGAAACAACTTTACAACTTCCAAAGAATGCTGAATTTATGCAGACAATGTCTGCAATTTTTACTTCATCGTTAGCATTTGCTTACTATTTCTCCTGCACTCCTAGGATCTCCGGCTGTAATCCTTTTACCCAGTTTTGAGCATGCGTTCAAAGACTTAGGAGTAAGCTCATGATGCATCCTTTTGTGTCAGTGAACCTTGCAGGAGCACAGGTAGTAAAATTTCGGCATGCACTTGAATGGGAACACGAGTTCTTTTACCCAGGGGATTAAAACTGGCATTTGTAATTTATCTATGATGCATTTGAAGATACGCTTCAAATTCCCGAAAGGCTTTTCTTACCCAGTATCCAGTGCAAACAAATATAATGTAATATGTGGGTCGGTGTATGACTTCCCATAAGTTCTGAATTTGTGGCCTGATTTAACTGAAATCTGACAGGCCGGGAGAAGTTTTGCCAGTATGAAGTGCCAAACAGGAATTAAAAATGAACTTCTGTTGACAACATTCTGGTAGCGTGACTTACTGCCATTTGGCCCCAGCCACAGCCTTGACCTGGTGCCCAAATTCTGACCTCATTATGCCCTGAGCAAAAGGCTTTGTAAGCACCCTTGAGATAAGTCCAGCCCCAGTCATGTAGGAGACCTGATCACGGTCCTGGCAGTGCCTCTCAAAGCTGATTTCTCCAGCCTTGCCAGAGCACTACACCTAATTTCTCTGGTACAGTGCAGCCTGACCTCTGCCTCTGCTGTGCTGCCTACTCTTTCCTAGGCACCTTGCTTCTGCTTGGGTGGAAAGTTGTACAAGTGAACTGCAGATGCAACATCCTAGGTATGATGGAAGGGGGACAGACAATCACTTACAGTTCCTGTAACTGGTCACTGCTAGCAAGGCATGCTGGGCACACAGTATAAAAAGTGACAATGGAGCAGTCAGCAGATCTCTTAAATCAGTGCTGGGCTCTGTGCTGAGATTCACAACTTGTTTCTCTCTGTGCGTTCCCAAGCGTTCCTGAGCCTCTTACATTGAGGCTCTTCCTCTGTGCTTTCTTGCCAAGGGAAGGTTTCAGTGAGGAACCTGTAATAGCAATCCTGAAGCTCTCAAAGAATTCAGAAGGGCTGACAGAATTGCCTAGTGAATAAAGAAGTGAACTGTGCCACCTGAAGCGGACAAAGTGCCATCAATATCTCTGAGTATGATCTAGAAGAGGAAAACAGGACAGGCAAAACAAACACAACATAAGCCATACCACAGAATCATAGATGGTTTGGGTGGGAAGGAACCTTACAGATTGCTTTCTTATGTCTATTCTAAATCTACTCTCTTTCAGTTTAAAGCCATTACCCCTTGCCCTATAACTACATGCTCTTGTAAAAAGTCCCTCTCCAGCTTTCTTGTAGGCCTTCTTCAGATACTGGAAGGCTGCTATAAGGTCTCCTTGCAGCCTTCTCTTCTCCAGGCTGCACAGCCCCAACTCTCTCAGCCTTTCCTCATAGAAGAGGTGCTCCAGCCCTCTGATCATTTTTGTGGCCCTCCTCCGGACCCGCTCCAACAGGTCCAACAGTCTTCAGCCCTGTGCTGAGGGCTCCAGAGCTGGACGCAGAACTCCAGCTGGGGTCTCATCAGAGCAGAGTAGAGGGGCAGAATCACCTCCATGGACCTGCTGGCCACACTTCTCTTGATGCAGTCCAGGATACGGTTGGCCTTCTGGGCTGCAAGCGCACATTGCCGGATCATGTTGATCTTCTCATCAACTCCAATTCTTTTTCCTCAGGCCTGCTCTCAATAGCCACTGTATCAGCTCCACTTGTGATGTAACCAAATACTCAAACTTAGGCCTAGCATGGTCACAGTCTTTTACCAAAGACCTGAAGCTGGCTTTTCTCTTGTAAAGTATGTCCTACCACCATGACAGAAATTGTCATGTCTGCAGCCACTGACGGGCTTGCAGTTCCTGCCAGAATCAAATGGTGCAGTTGTGATAGAAGCAAATAGCTGACATATTTATTCACTTTAGTATCCATAAGAGAATGTCAGAAGTTACTGTTGAACTAAAGAATGGCCATTTGGGACTAGGGGTTTTTTTTTGGCTTAGATAGAGGTTAAAAAGAAAGTCGACAGTCCTATTCCAAAGTTCAAAGACAAGTATTTTGTTGCAAAAGGTAGCCCTGCTCCCTCAGATCCATTAACTATTTCCAGTTGTACCCTGTGTTCTATTGAAATATTTGCTTACATGCACACTTACAGTCAGTAAGCATAAGAATGATTAACTCTACTGTCTTGTAAAAACTTAATAACACCATTTAGATAATAGCAAAGGAACTAGTGTCTTCCCAACTCCAGTCTAAGGTCTGCACATTACTATGTGAAAACATACGGGTAAATAAGGCCTTCTATCTGATGCATGTACACTTAACATCCCCACACATCCACATTGTTCCTCCTGTATCAATTAAGTGAAATACTGAAAAGAGAATGCCATTGCTAGCCATGACAGAAGTGACAGTACACGAGATCCTGTGTTGCGTGTGTAGGTGTAGAGGCATTTCTTATGTCCTTTGACTGATCTGTCACTTTACGAAAAATCTTTTCTTGCTTGCAAATCGATTAGGCAATATGGTCCTATTAATAAAATGATTACTTGACCTGATCTTATCCTTACCCATACTACCTTTCTGATGTGAAATTGATGCTTTTTTTTTTATAACCTATACAGGATCACTAGAATTTGGGTTGCGAGATTGCATGGCATGCAGTGTCAGTAAGCCATGCTGACTGCCACACATAAGGCATAGCAGGAACCTCACAAGCTGGCATTATTTACAAACATCCTGCATGGGGAAGATTGGCTCAACTGTCAGGCTGTTACCAGGAGAGCTACAAATACAATTTTAGGACACTGAAGACCAGATCAAAACCGTTACAGGCATATGACAAGGTAAAACCCTGACCCATGATAAATTCACTTGACATTATCAAAGTTGTTCAAAACAGCTTTGTATATCTGACCTAGGACCCGCTGATGCAGCATTGTGTACGTATGATCTTACCCTTAGTAGCAAGCTCACCAGCTTTTACAGTCTCTACCTTTTTTTTGCCTGCTCCTCTTCTGATCTCTCTGCCCTTAAGTCATGTTTCTAGACACAACTGTTTTCATTTACAAACACATGGAAGGCTACGTACTTGTCATTTCATTTGAGTGCTTGCCTGACTGGGATTGTTCATTGTTTGCTGTTGTATGTTTCTGATGTGGAGCAGCGACCACTGTCCTGTCTGTGCCTGGCTTTCAAATGTTCCTCAGCTGGGTTTTTTCTGGGAAACTCACCAGGTAAGGCGTTCCTCATTTTCAGTCATAACAAGCAACTACTCTAAAACACATTTACTGGCATCCTGGTGGCATCAATGCCCTTATAAGCCCCAGACCTGAGGCTGATACACTCCAGGAGCTGCTGCCTGATGGTGAGGTGTCTTTCCAGTCTTTGTCACAGTCTCAGTTCCACACCCATTTGTACGTGCTGCCTCTTGAGAGCAACAACCGTGCTGTGAATGTGAAGAGCAGTGATGAGTACGGAGGGGAATCCGCTGGCTGTCACAAAATCTCGCTGCTCTCTTCCTTGGAAAGGCTTGCTTTGTGGGCCATCCTTTGCTGAATCAAAGGTTACAGGCCCATGTTACCAGCTTTCTGCTGCGTCCTTTTACTAGAGTAAGGTTTTTCCAGTACGGAGGGGAATTCTTTTCAGGTGCATATGCAGTTACTGGATAGCTTACCGAAGTGTTGTAAGATAATCACGTAGTGCTTCTTGTCCATGCCACTTTCAGCCTTCTCCCATTCACTAACTTCAACTCTTGGGAGGGCAGGGGTAAGCTAGCTTTGGCTGTCAACACCCTGCATCACAGCCAGATCTGTTCCAGTTAGCACAGCTGTGGATACTGCTCCTTAGCCTGCAGTTATAGCTTCCCCCCCTGTGCCCCAGCATCTGCTGCTTCTCTTCTGTCCTGGGTGGATCCTGTCCAGGGGTATAGGTGCATGCCCTGGAAAGTACACACACAGACATTGGACCAAATATCTTATCTACAGAGAAGAGAGAAAGAAAAACACAAGCAGGGAGTGTTTCCATTCCTGGCAATCTTCAGTCAAGTACTGAATCTCTGATAACACGTCAAACTAACTTTATCAAACTTTATTGTAACAAAATTTCCTGGGGTAGGAAGCCCTGTGGCCGACCCCCACCAGCAGGTCACAGCCTGTATAGGAACTCAAAGGTAACATGTGCAGTAGCCATCCACAGAGCTATTCGATTGAAGAGAGCTTTGTCTGGCCTAGGATTGATATGATTGGGAAGTATCTATATACTAGAGTAGTGCCTTTCTCATCCTGACATTCTGACTCAGCTGGTGTTGCCTGTCTTTGCATTCTGGTGGACACAGCCACCACGCACATTAGAAGCTAACATAACCTGGCTTGCTTTCGCCTACGTCTGAGAGCAGCCTCTCTTCTGGTGGACTGGCCATAGTGGCTGGCTAACACCACTCCCAAGGCAGCAGAGCCTGCCTACATCCTCACTGGGAGCTTCTGCTGGGAAAGACTGCTCACCTAGTGGCAAATGCAGCCAAGATATAGGGACATAAAACTGGCACAAGGTGTTGGCAGAGGAGAGGTGCAAATGACATCTTAACAGTAAACAAAATTTTTCAGCAGGGTATTGGCTGACCTCAGACTTGAAAGATGCACTCTATGAGGCAGCCACCTAAAAAAGACCCTGCTCCATGGGAGGTTCCCTGTGTCACAGTCTTAGAGATAATTGAAAGTGCAGTCTAAGGTACTACCCTACTATGGTGTCTGCTGAGATAACGATCATATTACACACCACTATGCATTTGATAGAGATGCTTAGCTGTGTGCCAGACCATCTTTGTCTGGCCTTGTAAGCCTGTTCCTGCAAACATACGTTCCCTTGGCCATGGTGCCAGAATGTGGACCAATGGTAACACAGCCAAGGCTGTTCTGATGAGTGTAAATACTCATGATTAATACAATAATTAAATTCCCCCTCTCAAGAGTAAATCAAGAGTAAATAGTTGTCACAGTAGGTGACTACCATCAGAAGCATCCTTAGATACAGTGTCCCAAGGAATTTCTTACCACCTTTCTAGAGTCTGTGATGCCATTTTAGGGATCATAAAACTACAGAACAGACACAAGTGCCCACCTAACCTGGAGAGGACTTCAGTATCCAAAGCCAAGATCTTCACTGGAAAAATGCAGGAACAAATACCAATCAACTAACTATGCCATTTTAAACTCCTGATGCTACCAGCTTTTCCAGAAGGAACTATCTTCAGAAGTAACCATCCTATTTCTTTAGCCAGGACAGCATGCTATTGAAGAGACAATGAAGCATGTAAGCTGTGAGTGCAGTATCTTCTAGATGAAGGTCAAAGCTCTGGACAGAAAATGTCAGCAAGTTTATCTTTTCCAAGAGGGCAACTTGTTGTCCTCCAAGTGCCTCTTACAACACAAAAGGATCCTGCCTCCTTGTTTTCTACTTACTTTTGCAGCTATAAGGAAAGACATGAAACCAGTTTAAAGTTCAGGCTGTTACAAAGACCTTGTTTGCTCCAAAACCACTGATTGTCTGCATAAGTTTCTTGTTCTGCTGAGTACTCTAAAAACCTCCAGACCTTAAAAGCATGTCCTAAAGGACTGTGAGCACTATGGAAATGACACCTCAGAGTATATGAAGGACAGAACTGCCCTCATGAGCATTCACCTTTCCAGAGGCTGTCTCCTCAGCAGTTACTGCTGCGGGTTTCCTCAATGTCAACCAAAAAAACCCTACTAGATTTGTACTTGAGGTTTAAGCACAAGATTATTAATGAATAACTATGAAATCAGCACATTCCTGGATTATTATTAAACAACATTTCTCCCTTCTAAATTCGTGGAAGCTGACAACACAGTACTCATTCACACCAGAGCTGCTTCTACCATGTTCTCACTCCACTCGCTGTCGTTTCCTATGATCATTACATATATGGTAAATCATCTCCCTTCCATGAAATCCCCATATCCCAAAATAACCACATACACTTGATCTATTGCAGGCTCTTGAACACTGCTTCTTCCTTCTCAGCAGTCCCCAGGCAAAGCACAGGCTGTGCTTTTCACACATGCTTTGCAAACCAAAAACCTCATTCAGACCCTTTATCAAATCTGCAAGGCCAAAGACTACTGCACCCACGCTAAAGAACCGGCATATTTTATCACTTCCAGGTTTATTTATTAGCATTAATATTTGTCTGCATTTGCTTCTCAGTTACATCATTTGTGTAAGCAGGGACTGAAAATCTGCTTTCATTACAATTATGGCACAGCATCTGCACAGAGGCACAACACCAAAAACTTCAGTCCATGCTGGGGCCCATACTACACATAATTCACTCACCCTATAGTGTGAATGAGTCAGCCCAGCAATAATGGGAGGATGCCTTGAAAAGCCACACAGCCAGGCAGTATCCAGCCCTTGCTGATGTCACAGCTTGTCACAGTTAATCCATCCACACAACCAACCAGCATGATACATGCGCAAAAAGAAGGACGGGTATGAATCTTTGTGGCTTAGGAACAAAATGGCTTCAAAAATGCAAAATACAACATCTGTTATTTATTGGAAATCACTGCATCTTCTACAAGCTAGCCAGGAGGCTGTGCACTCAGCTGAATCTTTTTATTTTTTTAAATACATAAAAATAGAATTGACTTTGATTTATACAGCATCTTAATCAGCTTCTTTCTTCTTTGAAATCAGCATTACTTGACGTTTACCTTGCAAAGCAACTCACAAAATCCTTGTTGTGATCTGGCTAAAATGCACAAGCACAGAAGTGCAAGCAAACAATGAATGCTTTCAAGCTGATGCTAATTGCGGCCTATAATTTTCCATTTCTTACTCAGCCTGCTTTTGTGAGCACAGTCTCAGTCCTTCTTTCAGCAATGAGCGTGCTGTGTGTGAGGGGAAGAGAGAGAGTGGCAGACAAAGCATCAACAGCTTCCTGTGCCAAGGTGAGTTAGCTTGCTAGGAAAATATTGTTAAGACTGTTGTGTCTCTTCCTCCCTCCCTCCCCATTTCACCCCTTTCAAAACAAATCCAGAATGTAAAAGGGGAAACAGGCTACGAACGCATAGCAATTTAGGGAAAGGCATAAGGTATTTTAGTATCCGTCCTCTCCAGACACGCGAACATGTCCAATCAGATCATCTAGGCATGGATAATTTAGACTGCTGCAAGATCTTGTTGTGATCGTTTCTTGAGATCTGTTGTGTCTACGTTCATTTACAAAGGGAAGTAATCAAATAATAATAAGGTGAATCCAGTAGCAGGAAATGCTTTTTGACTGATTCTTCACTACAAATCTGACGGCTCGGTCAGTGACTGAAAGGTAGGCTCAGTTACTATATGTGAGCTGGGCTGCTAGATGACACCTTTCTGAATGTGTTTGATGTATGGAATTGATTTCCTCCTGTGTAACACATGGCTACAAGTAAAATGTTCATTGTGGTTTTATGCTGCCCTTGATGATGGAACTCCAAATAATGCCATACATAAGCAAAAGATTTGGAAAGAGGGGATAGGGAGACTAATCCATAATGAAGACTAAAGGGTGACTTTTCAGGTGCACAGGGAAGAGGAATGATGACCAAGTGCTAAAACTAGATTGTTTCAAGCACAGAACTCTTTTTGGCACTGCCTAGGAAAGCTGTCCCTGAACTTTTCTTTCCAAGCAGCAGAACTGTTCTCTGCATGCATCCAGCATTCTAATTCAAGCACCCAGCCTAATATTGCACCTTCAGTAACAAGTCCCTGTGTAACACATTTGACTTACTGGTTTCATTTCACAGTACTGTTATTGTCACTCCTTCATTTTCACATCTTTATTTTCTGTTTATGCTCCTTCTATTCTTTTGCCTGTTAGCTGTATGTGGAAATATAGTCCAAAAGTATGTGAATCCAACTGTAGCACAGGACATAGCAAACTTACTGTTGTGTTATACCACAAGGAGTTGGAATGACTGCCCTCCCTGCTGCCAAATAAGCAACAAGAACCACATTTGATGATGGTCTATTTACCCTGCTCTGTAGATCTTGCAAGCACTCAGGTTGCACATAGGTTCCACTCACATGCTGTAACCGGACCTGAAATTTTGCATTAATGCACGGCTTGCTACTTTTATCAGGTGTTTAACATCTTCCATATTATGGTTCTCAAAACTTGTTTCCACTTGGAGAGACCTGTACCAAGGAGCATGTAATGGGACAACGACCAAATAGTCTAAGGAAAGGTGTGAAGATCTGCAGCTAGATTTCTCAGCTGATGTACTTCTCTGATGTCTGAAGTACAGAAAGCACATGGTGTCGGATGAAGTGCAGCTGCTCCTGCATCTATTTGCATGCACATATACTTTCAGGTGTGTCTTTCTATACCAAACCTTGCCTGCCCACAGGTAACCGTACACCTAACTTCTTTGCAAAACAAAGAAGAGGTCTTCACTAAATGATACCAAGTTCATTTCTTAATTTACTGGTGTTTAATAACATTTGATGGTGGAGAGGCACAATAAATATGTCATCCACTGTACTGCTCTTAATCTTGAAGAATTCTTGTGGTGAGTGTTTTCTGAATACTTCAGAACTGAGAAATGAGTATTATAACCCAATCTGGAAAGAGCAGCTCTTTAAATGGCATCCCAGTGTCTGCTCTTGGCTCTTGAATGTAATACATATCAAAACTTCTTACAATTAAGGTGGTAAAACTAACCTATTGCATTTATGGACAGTCTTCAATAAGATGCAAACGTACACATCTCTCCAAACTGAGAGCTGATAATTCTATTCTGAACCTGGTTTTGGCTTTACAATTTAGGCTAGTGACGCATTATTAAATACGGCAGTGATAGCTCTTCAACTCCATGGTCTTCCTGTTTTTGTATATCCCTTTTTCCTTCTTTCTTTCCCCAGAACAAACAACTTCCACTAATACAAAAAGCACCTCCCTTTTCAGTATAAAAGTGCATTATATTCTGTGCTTATGAAACATGAAAATTTACCTCACAATGCAGCAGGAAATTCTCTGTTTTCTTTGCACAAAAAAATGCATTTTAAATATCCAGTTAACATTGCACATGAATGCACACAATGAGTGAAGAAGCTTCAGTATTCCTGAGGGACTGCTGCAGTAAATTTGCCTCTAGGATTTACAAATATCAGTAGGAACGTTCATCCTAAACCAATCAATAAGCAGGCTTTTGTCCCACAGTTCTGGCTGTTTCGTGATGAAAAAACAGGCAGTTTTGCTTACGAGGCAGACAAGCTGAGACATTTTACACTCAATGCAGCTGAAGGTATGTAAAATCTTTCCAGACATAAGATTTATTAGCCAAGCTCCCTCCATGAGGTATATTAATAAAACTCCTTTTTATAAAGGACGCAACTCCATTAATAACCATGGACAGCTCAACACTGTATGTAAGGACAGTTCCACACACTGCCTAGAATCATAGAATCCTAGGTTGGAAAAGACCTCTGAGATCGTCAAGTCCAACCATCCACCCAACACCACCATGCCTACTAAATCATAACCCGAAGTGCCACATGTACAGGTTTTTTGAACACCTATCCTAATCCCACTTAATAACTAGAGTATTTTTTTGTTTAACTGAATGAAGTATTCAAAATCTCTGAAACTGTTAAAGCTCAGTCAAGACTGCACTTCTATTTGATCTCCACGCAGTGCAACTGGCTCTATTAAAACAGAACAGCAGGGATGAGTAACAAGACAGAGATTACTAGCCCCTGTAATGTAGTGATTCTAAGCTTATCTTCTACCTGTGATTACACTCTACAGGAAGAAGATTTTTTCCAGTGCTACTATTTGTTTATGTTATCTCCCTGTAAACACCATTAGAGTAATATCATTGGGCAGACCCAAACCACATCATGACAGAATCTCTAATCAACTCTTGTAGAAAGCTGTGCTCCTGAGGAACTGTGCTACTATGTGCTGATAAGAAACCTCTTGTGGAACTACTGCAGTTACTTTGTGCCTTTGGTAAGTGCTAATCAATTGGTTCTGTGTTTGTAGTGGGAAACAGAAGGAGGGTTGCATCGTAAAGGAAGGTCTTATTCAGTTTTGAATACATATATCTGCACCGAACTTTGCAAATCTCAGAGTTTTTCATGCAGCAGGGACTACAGAAGATTTAAAAAAAAAAAAAAAAAAAA
>Ga0065711_1000865_pt1 | contig 61240 bp, 37 predicted proteins | sample Hoacrofraction12_FD_59098 | JGI IMG/M metagenome (GOLD analysis project Ga0065711, IMG submission 59098) | Hoatzin crop microbial communities from Cojedes, Venezuela - Epithelial fraction 12 v2 (version 2) | ecosystem: Host-associated > Birds > Digestive system > Esophagus > Crop | place...
TATTTCTTGTTCCTCCCTTTTGTGTTGTTTTTTTTTTTTTTTTTTCCCAAGAATAGCCTTACTAGTTATGAATTCAGGAGTCTGCTTGTATCTTGTTAAAATCATCTTACACCAACATGTGCGAGACCTTTTCCACAAGTGTGGTATAAATCACAAATTAGGTAGTATGGGCTGTCTAGACCAGTATTTTAAAATTACAGTCCATCTTGTTTTATCCAGGGGTTTCAGAGCTGACTGTTAATAAATATGAACTCAGACCTATTTAAGTATAAAATAGTGTTGTATTTTCTATTCTAGATTTGTTTTGAAAGGTTTGAACAGTTATGTTACTTAGATTTTCATCTGGTTTTCATTTAATTTATGTACCTTCCTATGTGGCATATTGTAGACAGTTCTTTTGAGATATTTCAACTCTTTAGTACTATAATTTAATTACTGTAAATGAATGATCCATCCTTATCAGGTGGAATGTGCAGCAATTAATCTACCTTGATGAGAGAATTAACCTATGAATAAAGCTACAGGGCTTTGGCTCAGGAGGGCTGTGGTTTTGCTCTTAGTAAAAAAACTTTAAAGGTCATTCTGATGGGGTTCCAGTTTTGCACAGTGCTTGCAAATCTGTGATTTTTAAAAGAAAATTGCAATGGTGAGTTCCTGCACGAACTAGATGTGCCCCAAGTCTTTCTGGTGAGCGTCACGCTGCCCTTTTGGCACTCGTTCAAACAGGAAAGTAGAGCCAAAAAATACAACCATGCAGATCTGCAGCCCTTGGACCAGTCCGGGAAAGCTTTCTGTTACGCTGGTGGGGGCTCTCGCTTTGGCAGCCGCAGCCGGCGGGATCAGCCGTCCTGCCACCTGCAACACAGTGAAACATGGCTTACCTGGAGAAGGAGCTGAGAACTGGGTGGCTGAATTTCTAGTTTGCTTTGAAGCAGGTTTATCTGTAGCTATGTATAGCACGAGCTTTCTCACTTACGTTTCTGGTACCAGTTCTTGAGCTTATTCTGCTCAGTGTTTCCCAGGTGTTTTCTCCACTTGCATAAAATTCACTGCTGACATAAATTCTCAGGCTAATGTATCCAAAGGTACAAATACAACAGGTATGTAGAGCATTTTGTAGCTGGACAGATATTACAGAGCTCCTCCCTGATCTGAGATTCAGCCTGATTATAAATCTGTTGCAACTCTCCGATTTCCCTCCTATTGTGAGATAGCAAATGGCTGTGTCTCATCCCAGGGGATCGCGCTGGTTTTGTGTTAGCATCGCGGCATCTGCTGGAGAGCTATGTGTTGTCTGTGACTCACACGTGCAGCACAGATACGTTGTTCCTAAAGTAGCTCATCACTTCTAAGAAACTGAGAAAGCAATGTAAAGTGCATGACTGGTTGTTTTGCCAGTTGGATAAGAAATGGTTACTAGAGGTCATGAATTATGCGCTAAGTCATTTTTAATATTAATTTTATTGGTGCTTTTTAAAGTGGCTCTAGCAGTGGCATTTTGAAAACATTCAAAATCGTCAGAAGCTACGGCAAAGAGCAGCTCCAAATAGGCGATTACCTTCCCAAGAAAACCAATGTCAAATTAAGCCCCTTTTTGCCTCAGACAAGAAAATCAGACCTTGGTCCTGTGGGCTTTTATACTTGTGTCGCTTTGAGCACAGGCATAGTCTCGTTAACCCTTGTAAGACCAAACAGCAAGAATAAAGTTATTCCTGTGTGTGGGTAGGATCAGGGCTTAACCCCCCCTCGGTGTCAGACCCGATTTGTGCCTCTGAGTTCAGCATTTCCCAGGGAAAGGCTCACATGAGAAGAGTAGATTCAAAGGCCTGAAGTCAAACCAAGCTACCGAGGTGATGTAGACAAATCACTTCACCATGCAGTTGAATGGGGTTTGTCCCACACATTTTTTCCCTGCTCTGCCTTGTCTGTGTAGGCAGTGAGCCCTCCGGGGTAGGGACTGCATCGAATGTCCAGCAGATGTGGCTCTCGCCCAGTAGTGGTACCTGTGGTCTTTATAATAACTGGGATGAGTTTGGGTCTTCGACATCAGTTAAGCTAAGTTTGAACAAAGCCCCTCAGAAGAGTTAAATCAGCGTAATTCCTTGGCGGAGGTGGGGGCGTTGGTGCCAAGACGTCTGGTTTAGAAACATATTTTAAAAAAAATGTCCTGTGGTATAAGAACGTAACCATGTAAAAGGTATTCTGGGCCAGATTTTGAAGTTCCTTGTGAGCTGCAGTGATGAGCAAAGCCTGGTGTCGACTCAAGATCTTTTCGCTGTCTGCACGGGCGGTGTTTTTACCAAGCGTTCAGAGTTTTTCCCTGTGTGTGGAAATACCAATGCTCATTGAATTTATTGTTGCTGTTCAGGAACTGAGTCATCTGTGTAACTCTCTGAGGCGGGATGCCAAAGTATAAGCAGTGGAGCCTCATCCTGTGGGATGCAGAGGGCTCCTGGTACCTGGCAGCGGTGGTTAGTGCTGGTGAATGTGTCTTGAACCTTGCATTGGCCAATGCTGTAGGGTCCATTGGATTTGATCCTGCCAGAGATACCCCTTCTTTCTGTTGGCTTTGCCAGCTCTGAAGAATAGAATCATAGAATGGTTTGGGTTGGAAAGGTTCCAACCCCCCTGCCATCAGCAGGGACATCTTCCACCAGACCAGGTTGCTCAGAGCTCCATCCAACCTGACCTTGAACGCTTCCAGGGAGGGGACATCCACAGCTTCTCTGGGCAACCTGTTCCAGTGTTTCACCACCCTCATGGTGAAGAATTTCTTCCTAATGTCTAATCTAAATCTACCCTCTTTAAGTTTAAAGCCGTTTTGCCTTGTCCTGTCACTACACACCCTTGTGAAAAGTCCCTCTCCATCCTTCCTGTAGGCCCCCTTCAGGTACTGGAAGGCTGCTATGAGGTCACCCCACAGCCTTCTCTTCTCCAGGCTGAACAGCCCCAACTCTCTTAGCCTGTCCTTGTAGGAGAGGTGCTCCAGCCCTCTGCTTATCTTTGTGGCCCTCCTCTGGACCCACTCCAACACATCCATGTCCTCCCTGGACACAGTACTCCAGGTGGGGTCTCACGAGAGCGGAGTAAAGGGGCAGAATCACCTCCTCTTGATGCAGCCCAGGATACGGTTGGCTTTCTGGGCTGCAAGTGCACATTGCCGGCTCATGTTGAGCTTCTCGTCCACCAGTACCCCCAAGTCCTTCTCCTCAGGGCTGCTCTTGAGCCACTCTCTGCCCAGCCTGTACTTGTGTTTGGGATTGCCCCGACCCACGTGCAGGATCTTGCACTTGGCCTGGTTGAACTTCATGCGGTTCACGCAGGCCCACCTCTCCAGCCTGTCAAGGTCCCTCTGAATGGCATCCCTTCCCTCCAGCATGTCAACCACACCACACAGCTTGGTGTCATTGGCAAACTTGCTGAGGGTGCATTCAGTCCCACTGTCCATGTCGCCGACAAAGATATTGAACAGCACCGGCCCCAGTAGCACACCACTCATCACTGGTCTCCACCTGGACATCAAGCCATAGACTGTAACTCTCTGTGTGCGTCCATCAAGCCAGTTCCTTATCCAACAAATGGTCCATCTGTCAGATCCATGTCCTTCCAATTTAGAGACAAGGACATCATGCGGGACAGTGTCAAATGCCTTGCACAAATCCATGTAGATGATGTCAGTTGCCTGTTCTTTGTCCACCAACACTGTAACCCCGTCATAAGAGGCTACCAAGTTGGTCAGGCACAATTTGCCCTTGGTGAAGCCATGTTGGCTGTCCCCAGTCACCTCCTTGTTACCGATGTGCCTTGGGTTTGGGATCCTGAGCAGCAAATCTGGGAAGGATAGACAGCTTTCTTGGCAGAGAAGGGAAGAAAAAGCTGAGTTGTACCGCTGACAGGTGGCTGACCTGGGTCCCATCCTCAGCCTGTGTGCACGTCTTGGTGTTTTGAGGAGACACTGAGAGACACCAATACCAGAGCATTTAGAGATGGCGGTGAGGAAGCTCCTTCCTTCCAAAGATCCTCTGTTAAATCCTTGCTTTGAATAAGACCTTGAAGAGATCTGCACCTGCTTCTCCCACCCCAGCTCAGCTGTGTAACTGCATAATCTTTCGGCATAGGAACAGTGTTGTCACTTTTTCCTCCTCCTCCGCTGCTTCTTGAGCAATGCCAGCATTTCTGAGCAAGAAGATAGCTGAATCCGTGCCTGGAATTCAGCCCAAGTCCATAAGTAACTTCAGATCCTCCAAAACAGTATTTTTAACAAATATGCCATGTCCATTTTTTAAGAAAGGACCTGTTTCAGTTTTCATCTGACACATGGCTGGTGTTTCTATTGGTCTCTCTTGACATCTTTTCCGTAACTGTTTTTAATTGTTACTAGCAGGATGAGTGCTTTCCCTTCCCAGCTGGGTTGAGCAATTGCCTGCATAGGAGGTGTTTCTTCAGCCTGCAGTAGCCATGAGCCCCGGCACACATGGGTCCCAGGAGTCTTGATGTCATGGGATGAGACCTCCTGGTCAGCTCAGCCCCGAGGTGCGTCCATGCTCAGCCTTTCATTTGAGGGCTCGCCATGTAGCTTCTCCTTCGCCAGCTCTGTCCTTGCTTGTAGGGCACCCACCTGCAAATCCAAGAGCAGCCCCTGATTGCTGGGTATCTACCGCTGTAGGTGGCATTCTTCTGTTGAAAGGGAAAATATTTAGCAGCAAGTAAAATGTTTCCTGGTGGAAAGCTACAGCATCTGCAATCCTTGGTTGTGTTTATGTTAGCAATTTCAATATCTTTGCTGTAATAACAGTAACTTAAACAGGTACTGTTGACTGAAGGACTATTAGGGATCGTTGAATTTTACGTGTCGCTAATATTCACCACCAGCTGCCACCGAGCCCCGTTCTGCAGGTATTTATAGTACTACGACTGAGTGGCTCCTTGGAAGTCAGTGGCAGTAAATCCACGTAAAACCAGAGGAGCACTGGGGCTGGCACCCAGCGCGGCTCCCTGGCTGCAACCACCTACAGCATCGTAAGCACGCCGCGTTTTTTCTTCTCCTGCAGAGATTCTTACGCAGCTGCTCCCCTGACAGCCTGATTTATGCCCTGGGATTTATGGAGCTGAGCAAATGATTATAGAAGAGCTGTGCGTTTTATTACACTTGGACCAATTTTCCCAAGCCAGAGGGCAAATCCCATCTTGTCTGTCTCCACTCTGGTTGTGCAGCTACCATGCATCCTCCTCAATAGTCTGAAAGCTGCAGATCAGCAAATTCAGGGGGCCAAAGGAGTCATTTATCATTCTTCGGAAGTTGGGCCCAGGAACGGAGTAGGGGTTCCTGCGGTTTGTCAGCATCCATGACCTTTGAAGGGAATGCAGCAGGGTATAGGGAGCCAAATCCAGCAGAGTGCAAGTGGAAGCAAGCTTTTCAAAATGAAAACTGGAGGAAATTTTTTTAAAATTTCATTTGAATGTACTGGGTGTTTGGTCTCAAAGCTCATTGCAGGAGGAAAACTATAAACACTTACCTTCATCTCCATTATCTGCTGTGGTAGTCCAGGAGCTGCATTTGAGCTGCCAGAATTAATGAAGTGTGCGAGTTAACAGCTTTGTCTGGTCCCTTCACTCTCTGAAGCGTCACTGAGGCCTGACTCGGCCCACTCCTCAGCAGCAGTCTTGCACAGATGTTGCCAGGTGTGAGATCTGACCCGCAGGAACTTCACTGGTGGCGACGAACAAGCCAGAGGAGACCTGGCTCCGCTCTGGGATCCCGGCTTGAGGTTTCAGCACTCCGCGATTAAGAAATGCAGATTTCCATGTATGAGCCGAGGCTGTTGAGCCTGGAGCATCGCCAGCTGTTCCCATGGAGTTGTTGTTCCCATGGAGGCAGCTGTGAAAGCAGATTTTTTGCTTTAAAGTAAGGCAGAGCATGGGACAAAGCACATGTACTCCAAACGGGTGGAAGTTCTGTACCAAACCCTGGCAGAAATGCACTGGTACTGGATAAATCTGCGCAGAAAGCAAGCCCCCTTTAGCCGCGCCTACATAAGTGAATTTCCCAGGAACCAATTGCAAGCATGTTTTTGCAGAGATCAAAAGATTACGGATATGTGCTGGGTGGCTTCTGACGTTCCCGAGGCCACGGGTGGAGATGGGGTGTTACTGATCTCAGAAAGCATCGCTTTCAGGGAAGAGAGAGAGGGGTAAAGAGCTGAGCCCAAAGGAGTTTGTGGATTTGTGAAGCATTCTTGCTGGGGTAAGCAAGCTGCCGAGGCTGGGTCTGTGTCCGATTAACTCAGTTGTGAGTGATCGGGATGCTGGGAGAAATACGCAGGGCAGACCCAGCAGAGGGGACCCGCAGCAGCTGCCACATGATGCTGAGTTAATTCCTTTACTGTCACTTCACCCCATGTAAAGTGTGGCTGATCAGATCCTCCTCCCTGCCCTGCAAGAGCCGCTCGGCTGGCTTACGCCTCTGACATTGGATCAAGTCAAAGCGACCTGATTGATTCAGCCCCTTCTCGCCTGGCCTCTCCTCCCTTACTCAGTTTTCTATTGCATCGGTCCTCTCTGGCTCAGCCTCCCCCTCCTCCACCAGCAGCTCATGTTGATACCTCCGTTCTGCTCCCGTCTTTCCAGAGAAACCTGAAGTGATTCTACATTCGTGCCTACCACCCTGCCCTCATCACTCCTGTGTTTCCCATTGCAGATCCCTCTCTTCCCTGCCACCCTGTTGACCCATGCGCAGTTTCCCTATAGGGACTGTCTGTCCCTTGCATCCTTGCAACAGGCAGGTGCACCAGGGCTTTTTCTTAAATGCTGGGAGCATCCCTCAGTGCAGTCAATGTTACAGCAGATAAGTGGGAACTGATGCTTTTGCTGGTTGGGGGGCATCACAGCGTTGTGGTGGCTCCCCACCTGCCTGGTGAATGGTCACGTGCTGAAAATTTTCTGCAGTTCTTTCTAGTGTTCTGTGTTGGAGTAAAGAGCTTGATGCTGGTTAGCACAGGAGAAAACTATACAGTGGCGGGTCTGGTAAGGGATAATGCTGCTCTTCCTGTTTTCTGGTTCAGCAAGAGAGATAGTCTTAACTTACAGAAAAGCTTGCCACAAAGATCACGTGCACGGCCGAGCGGATGCAACACGGGGCGAAGAGGAAGGCGTCAGCGGGAAGCAGATGGGCAGCACAGCATGCGGTTTGCCTGGCATTTGCTGCTTTGCTATAGGAAGCTCAGGACTGAGTTACAGTGGGACCAAAGAGAGAGGAAAAAAACACTGAAACCCATCAATATTCACAAGAGCAGAAGAAACGGATGTATTGACCTAAATGACCACTGGTGACTCAAAAGCTTAAAGGCAATATATGTAAATGGTGATGGTGCCAGTAACAGCGTGAAGGCGGGCGGGAAGAAGGGCTGTGAAAGCAGAGATGGGTAGCTGCCTGCTTCTGGAGGAAAATGCAAACTAATGGAAATAGTTTTTTTGAGGGTCCACTCTCTTCTGCCCCGACCTCTTTCCAAACCAGACTTGTAAGTTAATATTTTAACTTGTGCCAAAAACAATTCAAGTACTGCCACCTTCCTCAGAGGAGAGTGTTTCATTAGGCTAATTCAGAGAATAATTCGGTCTAAATCATCTCCACGTGATTCATCCATATGAATTGCAGACTGATTGCAATTTCTGCCTGTGTTTCTTCCAGCTGAGAGCAAGCTGACCTGCAAGTTTTTGCTTTGGTGCATCCATAGGAGAATTTTGCTTCACTAGCCTATCGTTGTTTTTTCCTCATTCCAGATTTTTTTAAATAAACAGAAGAGGTTGACTTGAGTGGAAGGCTTAACTGACCTCTTTCAAACAAATCTCTTTCCTAGAGAAGCTTGAATTAAACACCCACTTCTGCAGTTGAACTGACTGGCAGTATCTCATCTGTAAAACAGTGTACTCTGATTCGTTAAGCCTTAATGTCTTAGACTTTTGAAAGCTGATTTTGTAGAGATACAGAATGTAGAACACCTGTCCTGAAACCTGCCATGTTAAGAATTTATTAATATTTTGTCCTGATTTTAGACATTTTTAGATAGTCTTTTACGTTTGTTTTTGGTTTTACTCTGTGTCCTTGTAACCATAATTTGTATATATTTCCTACCTAGTCCCTGCAGCGCGCAAGTTTGCCTCTGTATTGCCTTGTTGTGTATTTATTAATTTCAGTGCATGATGATGTTAAGGAAAATCCTTTTTATCTGCTACCGTGAGAAGCTGTTCTGCTGAAGGCAGTTCTTTGGTCTCACATTATTTTGCAGCAAACATTGGGAGTCAAAAAGGGAGAGGGGAGTGACTTTCCTCGTGATAACCTGAGGTGGCAGTGAGGGTAGGGACAAAGTAATATTTGGTGATGAAGTTGGGTTTGAGGTGAAGTTTGGAGACAGTTTGGAAGATTGTTTTGCGCAAGTAGGTAACAGAGAAGCGGTACGGGGACAGGTAAGTAGGAGCTGGTGGAGGTAGTCCTTCGGGAACCAGTGCCAGTGCTGCGTGAGGAGCAGGAACACAGCAAAATTGAGAGCCCAGGAAAAATGGGTGACGTGTGAGAGCTGCAGGGAGTCTTGGCTCCGCGCGGAAGGTGGAAGTGGAGGAAGAAGCTGCTACTGAGTTCCATTTGCATGCTCTTCAGATTTAAGCGTGCCTTTAGCCAAGGGAAAAACCCCCGCAGTTCCTTCTCCCCCTGATCCGTAATTTCTTTGCTCTGATTATTACCAAGTGTGGAAGCATTTGTCTCTGCACATGCGAGGGACGCCAGCGGCACTGGAAAGCTGTCGTCCAGGGGAGGGGGTGGGTGGGGGGGTGTGTGAGGGTGGAGGAGAAAGAAGTCTTTTCTTATGTTTCCTGGAGCAGAGTTCAGCAGAGCATTTCAAATGCTTGTGTGTCGATTATTGCTCTTCTGCTTTGCCTGTAGCTCGCCTTTTCCTCTGAATTAGAGAACTACCTATTAATAAGCTGATACGCGAGTAGTGATTTTTCGTGTTAGAGTGATTGCTTTATCCCAGCGGTAGTATACTCTTTCAGGGTTGGGCAGTTGAAAAATACGTATATTGGTAATTAAATTAGAGGTTATTTACAAACAGTGGCTCAGACGTTTTTCCAAGTCAGAAATTTCTATCTTTCTCTTTTCTGGTGAACGTAAACTTTGCTGGATTCAGAGCAGATTATGTGCAGGTCAGTCTTTGTCCAGCTTTACAAAACGTTGGCTCAGAAAACATTGATGAGGGGGTGCAGTTTAAGTTGGTGAGAGTTTGGTTTCTGTTGAGACGTGGGAGATAGAGGCAGCAAAAAGGAGGGAGGGAGGGAAGCAACATCTCATCGAGCCTGTATTACAAAGAAGGCGAATACGAAGCAAGCTTTCTCAAATGAATTCAACTGTGCTCCCCCTCTCCCCTGCTTTTGACTGTGCTGTCACCGTTTAGGGTGGGTTTTCCCATCCTGCTATCACTGGAGGGAAATAGAGAAGGCAGTGGCTGTTTCTAGGGTCAGAGTCCTCCCACTGAAGCCAACAACAGTTGAATCGGGGCCCAAATGATGCTCCAGAAAGCCTGAGACAGCAATGAGGCAGCTCTGCAGCGGGGCACAGATAAACGGCATTTGAAGATGACTTTCGGGGAGTGTGAAATACACAGCAGTGGGTACCCAGCTCTGCTCTCATCAGGTATGCAAGAGCAAGATTTGCTCTAATGAGTCTGATAGTGACACTTAGGATGAAGTCTGAAGCTCTTGGAGTTTTGGAGTTTCCTTTGAGTTTTGAAACTCCTTGCCAGTAAGTCAAACTCTGTGAAAGAAACAGTCATACCACCCTAGTAAATACGTGGGTTTTTCATTTCTCCATAAATACACAGCTGCATATTTGGCATTTAAAAACATGAATCAATATGTTGAATGAACTGATGTTTTTAAATGACACCATGGGTAGTTAAAAGCTGCATGGCAGCTCCACTGCAGATACAGTTTTTCCAGCCTGAACCCCTATTAGCGAGAGAGAAGCAGCTCACATGGACTTTGCACTGATTTATTCATATCACATCTCATATGTGGGCGAGCTGAGTCTTCTGCTTTTGGCATCCTGAGCACTGGTTACTTTCAAGGACATGCCACAAGTAAGAAACACAGGGGGGATGAGGTGATGTTATTTCCATTTAAAACATTCAGTCTATATGTAATAAGGAGGAAGAATAGTTATAATAACACAGTTGATTACTGTCAGAGTACTAAAAAGGAATTTTGCTGGAAAAGGTATTCTACTGGCCATTGTGCTCTGCATAATCATTTTAAAAGCTGCTCAGGACATCTTCCTGCCTTTATCCTGAAGAAACTGGAAATAATTTAGAAAATCAGGGTTGTCAATAGGGCTAAACTCAAGGCTGGGCACTGCACGTGATCACACGCGCTGGGGTGGGTGCTCAGGGTGCAGCTGAAGGCTGAGTCAGTAGCATGCGTGGAGTGCAGAGACTAACTTGCAGGGGTATAGCATAAAGATGTTGTTGTCATTCAGTTGTGTGGTCTCAAATAATTTGAGTATCATGGTTGTCGTAAAATCATCTTTCTAAAACCTTTGTATTGCCCCATAAAGCATGCAGTGAGTCATCTCTGATGCCCACCCAGAGCACAGGCAATTATCAGATCAGGTGAAACAAAAAATACCAGGGAATACATTGAATCATATGTCCAAAAGTTTGAGGAAGAACATAAATTGACATTTGGGGGGTTTAAACTTAAATGGCTTTTGAGTTTTGTGTTAATTCCATATTTGAGAACAAAGGGAAAATGGTGAAAATGAAATGAAAAGTTTGGTAGGACAATGTATTTAATTTGACCAGAAACAGTTATTTTGTTCCAGTAAGAAAGTACTGCCATTAGGATCAGAACTACTTCTGCATACTTATTTCCTATCTCAGCCAGCAAATTTTGCAGTCCCTTTTTTCACTAAGTGTTAACTCTGCCTCCCACCATTAGGCATAACTGCACGTGTTTCCTTAGTGCATTTTTTTGGCAGTCATTTTCCGTGCTCATTGTTTGATTTCCCATTTGTATCAGCAGCTTTGTTGGAGTCATTCCTTAAAGAAGTAGGGAATGAAGGAATTAACAAATCTCCCTGCCTCTGGAAGCAGCGGTGAGTGCAGTCAGAGGTGGCATGCAGAGATATTTTTTTAATTATGATTTTCTAACTGATGGTGTATTTTTGCTGCTGAGACCTGAAGAAGGACCTGTAATTCCAGATGCAAATAGGCTAAATTTGTGTTTTCCTGGGGTATAAAAAGAGGGCTCAGGGTCTGGTGGGCCACCGGCACCGCTTCCCTGGCAGGATGGGAGCCATGGGCCGTTGATTACTGAGAGATGACGGCTGAGCTCTTCACCTCTGCACAGGCTCAGCTTCTCCTCCTCTGCAGTAAATAAGACTTCTCAGAAAGTACTTGGAGAAGATCTTGTCTTCTCTCGCAGGTTCCTTGTTACAATGGCATTTTCTCGATGAAACAGCTTCCTTTGGAGCTGCTTGGAAAAGCAGTCGGTCTGGGCTGTGGGCTGGGGAGGGACGATGTCATACTGTTCAAGCAGGAAAGAACTGGCATTTTGACGTAATTGTCTAAAAGCTCGGAAGCTGAGCTAGCTCATACATATGGTCATCTGGCAGCTTCTCTTGGTTCCAGATCAAGATTTCTGGGAGTCATCTTAGCTGGTCACATAGGCACCTGGCAACCTCCTTTCCCTGTTTTTTTTGAGAGGCTGGAAGTGTCCTTTCAGACCGTTTCAGATGAAACCCTCCATCCTGGAGAGGCAAAATGCGGCCTTCCCAGAAACAGCGTATGAATGAGCCCAGTAAGATGCAGTGATTCACATCTGTGCGTCCTTCCTCTGAAGGAAGGAATGGGAGCTGCTTTCTGTTGCAGCATTATCTCTTGGGAGGTGGCAGTGGTGGCCATGCGAGATGCAGTAACCTCTCCAGTTGCTCAAAACCTACCTGCAGTCAAAAACCATTTCAATTTTAATCATTTATAAGCTGGAAAACAATAAAAAACCTCACAGTAGCATTCATCACTCTGTATTTGCACTCATTGCCTGGAGAGAAAAATGTGTGGTTTTTTTCATTCAGTTTACATTATATTAGGTTTTCATTTGCTTTTCTGTGGTTGGTCTCAAAACTTTTACATTGGTGTCAGAGATACAGCATAAAGGGTCTCCATTTCTCTCTACAACCTTTATCTCCCAGTTCAACAGGGAACGGGTGAGACCCATCACTTCCAAACAAATGTCTGGAGATAGCAAAATACGATGTTTGCATGGCATGATAGCCTAGCTCCAAAGAAATCAGTGTTGAGGAATTACTCAGTTGCAATTATTGATTGTTGTGGATGATGCAAAGGGAGGAGAACTGAGCAGACATTGCTTTATAAATATTCAATGTTCCGTTTAAAGAGCTTATGGTAAACTTTCTGAAGTAGGCAATAAATAGTAAGCTCTAGCAACCCCTTCCAGGGATCAGTTCTAATATGGAAACAGAGTATTGTGTGACAGCAACTCAGTAGATAATAGTATAAGAACTGACTTTCAAACCACTTTCTCAGCACAATGTAGAGTGAGAAAAAGACAAAATATGTAACGAATAAAAAATGTAAAGTAGTATCTATACATTTACATTTTATTGTAGACTACAGAAATACTTTTCCTTCCGTTATATGTTAGTGATACAGAGCAAAACCTGGAGGTAGGAAACCCACAGTGATGACAATAACAGGCTTGATTTTCATCTTCCAGACACTTGCTGTGGATATGTTAATCTAGATATGTTTGTTTGCATTTTAACATATATTTTAACATACCAAATAATCTGATTTTGTTCCATTTCATGGTAAACACAGGTCAGAAGATGTGTTTCATCCTAAAGAATATTCTTATCAGAGGCTTGCCATTAATAATGCATTAGGAAGCATTTGTTTCTGTTGATCATTCATTGGAAAGCAATCTTTATTACAAACGTTATGGTAATAGAGCAATTCCTGAGAGCCAGCACAGCCTGTATTGTTTTAGAAGTAAAATAAGAAATGCAGTTAATATTATTATAGAAAAAAAATGAGTGTGTTGATGGTGAACGTACCAGTGAGGATTTATAGCAGGAGCTTGGCGCCAGAGCCCCCATCTTATGAATGTGCTTCGGTGGCACGTGATGCTGTCGCAGACCCGTGTCCCCCTCCCGTCCTGTTCGTGCACGTCACCGCCTGCCCCGCAGCACTCGCTGGGTGCTGTGAAACAAACCTGTGCTGGGGCAGGCAGCCCCCCTAACGCCTCTCCTTGAGGCAGTTTTGGTACGTGTGTGGATGCAACCTGCACAAGATAAATTGGTTTTGAGACCTAGAAACCGTTTTGTATTCTTTTTTTAAAGGAAAAGCTATTTTTTACAAATTATTAGGATATATCAATAGTAAATACAAGGTACTTGTGAGGAGCAGTGTGGTCTCATGATCAGTCTTTCCTGGGAACTGTAAAAAAGCCTTACCACAGCCTAACACACTTTGGTCAATGGTATGTTTGTAATGCCAGCTTTGCAACCACCACCAAGTGTTGGGGAAGAAACTGTTTCAGAGTATTAAAACTAAAGCTTTACATGCAAAACCAAAATAAATTTTCATGCCTGAGTACCCTCTTCACTGTGCTCTGGGTCAGTGCCAATCCGTCTGTTTGCCAAGGCTTTGCCTGTGGACCGCGCTGAGGATGTTGCCCAAAATGCAGAGACAGTGTAACCTGGTGTATGATTGACCTGAGCAATTTTCCAAGGGCTTTTCAACCACTTTTCTCAGTTCTTTCTCTTGACAGATATATGATTTTTGTATCCCTGCAGTTCTTATCCTACAGTCATCCCAACCACTAGAAACAGCATTGTTTACTAATATTCAGAATTAGGTAATATTATTTTACAACTGTGGTTTTGATATTTCCTGCAGGCTTTCCTGATCTCTCTGCTCACTCCGTCTTCTCTACTGATGTATCATCACTTTCATTCTTGACAGTATCTCCTTTTACTGAATATTTTTTCCTAATTCAAAACATAGAAATCGAGAACCTAACTCCTTCGTAATGTATAACTCTGTATTTGAAAATACTACTAATAATGTCAGTTCAGAAGAAAAATTACAACTGCTTTGAGGTTTCAGAAGTAGCTTCAGATTTGGGGTGTCTTATGTAACGGGTGCCTTATTTAACACCCCCTCCCTGTGAGTGTCCAGCGTTTCCTACAAAGTTAATACCATTAATTATCTTAAGCTGAACACCCAAAGGACTGTTTCCCTCTGCAAATCTGGAATCTTTTCAGTTGCTAGGGATAGAAATTATTTGAGTTACCTCCAGGGGTTGGTGGGCTTTGGTTTTTTTTTTTTCCGCTATAATCTGCCCAGAGCTGTTGAAGACTAATTCACTGCAGGAATCTCTGTCTGTACATCGCTATATGTGTGTGCATGTGTATAAGATAATAGAGAGTGACTGACTACAATACGTGCGTTTAAGCTACTCAGCTGAAAATTACTGAGCATTAGAATCCACTGGGAATCACAAGACTTCTAAATTAGGAAAGCACATGTCAGTCAGTGTGTGGAAATGAGTCCTTGTACAAGAGTAGCTTTCAATAAGAAGAATGAGTATTGTTCCCTAGAGTACATCAATCCTAGTTTGGCCACTCTGTACTGGCTTTTACTGTTTCTCTAGAAGCATGCATTGCCTTGTGTTATTATTTTTTCCTGTATTTTGTTCCATTGTGCATTTCTATTAGATATGTCTCATGGGTCAGCTATCAAGAGACACCTTGCTGTGCAGTGACGAATGAAGGCATTTTCAACCATAAACAAGGTGTTGTGGGGTTGAAAAGAAACGTGGACAATGACAAATCCTGGACAGCTTGTAATTGTTTAAATGTATTTCTATTCTATTGTGCAGTGACACAGGAACTCTGAAAAATTGGCTGATTTGACCTAAGGTTGAAATGAGCAGAATGCCGTAGGGTAAATGAGGGGCTTTGGGAAAGATGGTATTTTTGTACTTGTCAGGTGTGGTCTAGTCCATCAGTATATATTTTTCCATTATTAAAGCATGTATTTTAATAGTGTATAAATGACTTATGAGTATGTCTTGTCTCAAAAAATATAAGACACATTGAAAATCTATGGGTATAAGTTGAATCCTGTTGACCATCAAGCTTTTTTTGTTCCTAAAACTCATGTGGACATGCACTGAAAGTGGTATTTCTATACTTTCTTTGAATTAAAATAGATAGAGTTAGACTGGAAAACCTGTATGGTCACAGGTGATTAATTTTTCATCAGTGACATTATTTACATTTGAAAGAGCTTAGCAGCATGGTAGAGAGGACTCTTAAAATTTAGGCTGTCTCGACTGACTTAGTCCACTGAGGATTTGTAGATCCTTCTTGTTGCTAGCAGAGAGTTGGTGTTTAAAATAGTGATCTTAAGTCATTGGTGGGGCATGTCAGAACATTTTCTGAGGGTTTGTTTTATTGTTCCCAAATTGAAATGCTCAAATGAAAATTAAGAAGAGCAGAGGGTAAAGCAGAGATTGCAGGAAACCAGGTCGCTTAACTAGATAGATGAACCACCCCAGTAGTATTCTGCATTGGGGTGTCATCCATCCACATGACACAAGAAACAGTATCTTTTCATGAGATCTGAAACTACCTTGTATCTAAAGAAGTAATGAAATCTCCAGCTAGATAAATGAATGAATGAATACAAGACATGACTGCAGGACCCATCTACCTGTGGTTTGAGCGTGCTCTGCAGGCAACTGCCCCCCGGTTGCTGGGTGCCCCCTATTCATCTCCATCCTGTGCATCCAGAAAGATCCTCTGGGAATGAGAGAGGTGTTCAGGAGTATCTTATCTGGGAAGTCAAATGGGATTTCTCCTCTGACCCAGAGTCAGTGGTATATCAGGCCTGACCTGAAACCAGTGCGGTTTTTAAGGGCCTTTCCATTAACTTTGTTGGCTTCTCCATCAGTCTGCTCTGCTTTTCCATTGCTTTTTGTTTCATCTCCTGAAAAATAGGGTAGTGTTCTCTATATTTACAGTTAAAAATAGAAAAATAGAGGTAAACTGTTCTAAAAAATGTATACCTGTAATCAAGGCACACTTTTTTTTTGCAAAGGGAACTCCTGCTCTGCAGCAGCAGAGGGTCCCAACCTAGAAGCTTAGAACCATCCTTAAAGCAAACAAAAAGGAAATACAAAGCTATTACTGTTGCTATTCCTTATTTTAAAAAAAATAAGCATTTTCCTCATTTTGTTAGCTATATAGATACACAGATATGTGTTGGTCTCCTCCTGATTGCCTCAGCAGTAGGGAGTTGCGCCAGTGTGAGCTGAAGGACAACCAGCGTCATTTCTACCTCATGCTTACGGAGTACTTCTTAGTGATTTATGCTGCCACAATCCATACCAGACATTTGCTTTCTCCTGGAGATTGAGTATCAGCCCAGCTCACATTTATCTGGAGTACGGGCTATGCAAGCTGGCTTGACACATTAATTTAATTTGTGCTTCTCAATTCATACTCTTTCATTTACGATCAAATACCAGGAAAGGTTACTATTAATCAGAGCGCGGGAACAGAAGCTGGAGAAGCTAATGGTGTATTACCATGTTTTGTTTGCTCTGGCGGGGAATAATTGAGGTCCTTGTGGTGCAGAAAACTATTACTAGTAAGTAAAAATTGTGAAAGGAAAGCGACCCGCACCTGTCTCCTATTTTGCAGTCTGTGTTTCTAACAGTTTTCTTAAATGTTCTTAAAAATGAATTATTTTATTAACCTTTTTTGACTGTGTGGCTGCCTTGGGGGAAAATGTGCCTTTTCATGGGGCATTGGGGAGTCTGAACCCTCGCTGTTGCCCTCTGCTCTGGGCTTGCAGATGATACTCAGTGTGTGCAAAAGCAATTTCCAGATGCTAGCAGCATGACCGTCCCTGAGGGGAGAGGGCTCTGCTGTGGCTTGCTCAGCAGAGGAACCAAAGGGAATCCCTGCAGAAAAATACGGGTTCCTGGACTTAACGCAGCGTGCGCTTCCTAATTTAAAATGAACTAATTGCTGGTTGTTTAAAAAACAAATGTGTTGCTGGGCTAAAGGTAGACAATGAACACTGAGCCCTTCCCGAGGGAACATGTACAGCCTAGCCCCGTGCTCGAGGAGCAGCAGCAAGGTGTGCGTAAGAAATACTTGCAAGCTTCCCACGGCGGCTCAGGGTTATGCTGCTGCTGGATGCAGATGATTTCCTTGGCTTAGTGGGACACAGCATGTGGCTGCTGAAATACTATAATACAAAAAAAAAAAAATAGGGCTTATCTAGCTGTGGTACGTAGTCGTTAAAAGCTCCGTTTTTAGGTAAAACTACCTATCTCGCTTTGTTATTGTAGTTACTGACTTTGTAAGGTGATTGTACATTTTTATGTATGGTAAGATTTCACAGACCTTTGCTCAGTGTTAGTCTGTGGGGTCATCTGGGATGGAAAGTGCCATTGTCAGTGCTTTGCAGATGGAGTTGTGACTCCTTGGTAGTTTTCAAGATTACAAGACAAAATATGCCTTTCTAGCTTCCCTAGTTTTTAACCTAGAACAATAGCTGCTGGGAGGGGAAGAAAAAAGTGGCTCTGACTTTTTCACTGGGAAAAAGGTATGGCACTCCGTAAGTCAGGCAGAGTTGAGCCTGTCTTACTTGGTGGGTTGGCTGGATTACTCTTACTTAGGGTATGATAAAAGATACAGAATATGAAATAACTTTAGGATTGAAGGCATCCTTTTTTCCTTTTATTCCAACTGTCTCAGGTTTTACATGCTGCAAGTGCAAAAATTTGTTCTTTAAGGCTGTTTGTATAAATCTGGACTTTCAAGTTTATCAACCCTCCTGAGTGTCCCCTGATCTCACATACAGGGGAAGGGCAACCCACCAAAAACCCAGGGTGGGGCCAAGCATGAGAACTGAACAGAGCAACCTGTCACCTCTGGACGTGAGCTCAGGGGTGTGAACTGGGCAAAGCTTTAACTTTTGTGGGAATGCTATTGCTGGAAATCCTGCCCTAAGCACATACACCCTCGTGGGAGGGCCTGAGTGGGCTCCACTGGCACCCAAAATAGTATTGCCACCCTCTTGCTCCAGACCAGGGCTGTAGGACACTTCTTGCTAGAAAAACACCTTCGTTCGTGAGTGGGAGGCAGCACAGTGGTGGTGCAGTAGCTGCCAGAGTCGATTTGCTTTGCTGGCCTGTGCCCCCTCTTGCATTTTGGACACAGGGAATTTTCTCTGCGTGTGGGGACCTGATCTGTCGTTGGAGGTCACACGTCAAATTTGGACCAGTCCGAGAGTCTATGGCACTGTGGTGCTCAGTGAATTATTTCTGTGCATGGGAAGGAGTGAAATGAAAAGAAGCCAGGTCTGGTGTAGATCTAACAAGCAGGGTGTACTGATTAGCATGTAATTCAATTTGTTAGGTACTACAGTAAACAGAATTAAGTGCAAGATGCAGTGATTTCTTCTGATAACATCCTTTCAGCATTACCTCGGCTCCTGCAGCAGCGGGATGGAGCTGTTATGACTGTTTGTCAGCAGGCACCAGCAGAGCTGGTGGTGCACCTTTCTTGAGTGGAAACTTGAATAATGCAAATACTGCCATTATAAAAGGTTTTGGGTAGCTGTATCTACAAAACACAGCTCACACATCAATCCTGCTATCCATTCCCCATTGGTGCAGCTGGGACCAGCACGGCTGTGGGTTACGCAGTCATTGTCAGAAGGAGAGGCAGTGCAAGAGTCTGATTTTTCCCCACCATTATTGTGTTTTCCTCCCATAAATGTCACGTCTGTATTTTTTTCCATCATGGCTTTGGTAGAGAAACAAAGTCCCTCATCTTTATTCTTGTGCCATGTTTGGACCATGGGCTGGAGGAGCCCCTCCATATCGCAGCCCTGAGCTGAACACAGACTTGTCTCCTGCCTCCTCTTGCTTAAGAACAGGCTTGCTTTTGGTCTCATGCTGTCACACTTACTAAATCCTTTGTTTGCAGTAACTGTACCTCCTTCAAACCTCCCATTTACAAACACAAAATTAATGTGCTGCATCATTTTGGTGCAAGGGTAATTAAAGTCTTTCTACAGAAATAGCCCATTGAAGCCATGTAATGATGCATCCTGTTTTTCTTCCCCCCCAAAGCTAGCTGAAGCCCACTGCCATCAATAGTAGCTGTCAGTAGGACAGGCTCTCCCAGGCCCCCTCGTGTTGAATATCATCTTGCTCCGTGTATGTGGTGTTGAAATCAGCCAGAATATTCATTGGCAAAGCACGTGCAAGTAGAGGACAGACATCCTGGTTGTGCTCATCCCCACAAAAATAGCAACAAATGAGGAGTATGGTACCTCTCATTTCCTCTCTTTCTGTGGGGGCGAGCGCAGGAGGAGCTGCATGGAGGGGTGGCATTTGCTGAGAGACCTGGCACGATCAGGAGTACATTGAAAGCTGTCGGGAGGAATTAAGTTAAGGGTGAGTGCCCTGGCATGGAGAGGGTTGGGTGAGGATGCCCCACGGGCAGCCCTGCATTGCTGCCCTACAGCCACTTACTTCCCTTTGCTTCCACTAAATGCCAGCGATTGCCCTGTTGTTTGTGGGAGGTTTTCCTGACAAATCCTATTAGGAGGTTAGGGTTTCTTAATAGCTGCGAGAGGATTGCTGTTGTGTGTGACAGAAGATGGACAGGTGCCTGAATGAACTTTAACTTCATACATTTTGTGCTTTGATAGAAATTTCATAACACTTATGTTGTACACACATTATCTGACATCCTGGAAAGGTCCATCATTTTTCTTCAAAGCACTCAAGGTACCTCTTATTCCTACAACAGTTTGATAAGCCTTGGAGAGCTTTCTCATTCAATCACTTGTCCAGGATGTTTTCTGCTTCTACACCTGATTAAACGATTAAATGCTTTAATTTTTCATATCATATCGATAAAGCTATGGCAACAATTAAATCATCTTTGTGTTTTTGAGTCCTAAGGACCAAGCACATTAGTGGGGACTGAATCAGGGTGCTTACAAGCCAGGAGCAAGAGGTTTCCCAGGCTTGGCTGCCCAAAACCCACATCCTCAGACAGCTGAGGAAAGCAAGTAGCATCATTCCCATTCTTTGGGAGAAATCAGGGGAGGTGAAGTTTCCTTGTGATTTCTGTGTGTATTAATTACAGTTATACAGAGGGACCGCGATAAGGAGAGGTCAGCTTTGCTTTGCAGTGAAATGGAGAGATCTTGCTGGCTGATGAAGCAAAGCAACCATGCACAGCATTATTCTTGATACCATTAAGAGCCAGCTCCTTTCGGTAGCACCAGGAGACTGCTTGCAGAGCTGGGCCAGGTGGCCATGGGGGAGTCCTTACCCCACTCTACAGGGCGGAGACCACCATCAGCCATGTTTCCCAGTCACCTTCCACAGGCACAGCCCTGCGGGGATGTTCTCCAGCCGCTGAGATGCATAGCATTTCTGCATTTGCCTGTATGGCTGAATCCATCCCTTGCTGTGTGAGGTGCCAGTATTACTCCCTATCGCTCCTGCTATAGCTTCACAGTCAATTTAAGCTGATCTAAGCATCAGCTGTAGTCAGAAGAGCAGAGCAAGTCCCACTGCCCAGGCCTCAGACACCATCTCCATGCAAAAAAATGGCCTTGTCATCAGGTTTGAGACTAAAATAACCTCCTGAGAAAGTAAAGGTGCTGCTGGTCCAAATGTCACATTTGCTTCTAGCTGCAATGGTATTAAAACAAGAGAGTGCAATGTATCAATGAGCAATTTAACAACAAAAGAGCAATATCTTGTTGAATAAATCTGCTGTATATTTTTAAAAAGGCAATATGCAGTGTTCCAGCTCATGTGGTTTTATTTATCTGATGGTGTTTGGGGTTCTGGAGGATTTCAAGCATCCAACAGCTCCATTAGGGTGCAAGTCCAGCGGAAAACCCTGCAAGTACTGGCATTGATCAGATGAAGAAGTATATGTCTACAGCTGAGGGCTGAAAATGGGTCTCCGATACGTCTCATAGATTCACATCCCAGAGGGCGAGTGAAGTCAATCCAGTGCCATTAATCTGCAGCTGGCTGGAATTTGTGGAGCCCCATGGATGAGCAGTGAATATGAGCTACTACCTGAACTGCTGGCTGCTTCTGTTTGAACCTTGAAAAGAAATAATCTTTGACCGGAGACAAACCATGACAGCTTTGGGTTAGGCTGGAAACAGCTCCGCAAGTGCCATGAGGTACCTGACATGCCACTGACATTAAAAATAAAAAGATCATGGTGTTGGAGGTAGAAGAAGGGCTAAAGAGCAAGGCAGTCTTAAGAGGTTTCAGGAGAAGAAGGTGAGGAAGAGACCAGAGTTAACAGAGATGCAGAGAGACTGTCAAAAGGGCAGGAGATCTGGAGGGAGTTCAGAGAAGGGGAGCAAAGCCAGAGGGAGGTGTGGAAGATGAGACCTATGAAGAAAGGCCAATGGGAGCAAGTCTGCTCCATCTAAAGAAAATACGCAAAAGGGAGACATAATCACCTGCAAACACACAGAGAGGACTTGTACAGCAGCCAGCAATCATTTTTCAAATAACAGACCTAATCTTTAAGTAGTAAAAGGGAATGAAGGTGGAATAAGTACCTGAGGTATCATCCTGTCTTTTTTTACATCAGCAGCAACACAGCTGTATTTTCTTTGCTGAACTTCTCCTCTCCACCTCCTGAATCATACAATCGGGGCAGAACCTTTACAGATGAGTCTCTCCTGTGATACATGATGTCTTATAGAGCTGCTGGCCTCCTTGTCTAGCTGCTATTTCAGCCAGATGCTGGTTAGGGGCTTATTGAACCCTGCTTGATTTGACCACGAGATCAAGGTGGAGGACTATTTTGAGACAGCAGAAAGTAGGCAGAGGACTTTTCCCGGACAGGACAGTATTTCACTGAAAAACAAAAGGACCTCTGTTTGTTCCCCTGAGACCAGGATTTTCTCCTTACCTCACCAGCAGGTTTCTGGAGTCCTTCAAAAAGTCAGTTCTGAACTTGCCCCAATATAACCATTAGGCTGCACTTGGTTGTAAGGTGGGACCGGCCAAACCCCAGGGTTAACCCGGATTGTGAGTGTATTGGCTATTTGCTATGCCAATACAGTGAGCAGTTACTTTCATCCCTTTCAGTCTGTGGTTCACGCCTCCTTCCACTTCGCCTCTGAAACCTCTCTTGCCCCACTATTTGCCCGTGCTCCCTGTGTGCCCTGCAAACCCTCCTGCTGCCTTCCCCAGGCTCCTCAGGGGAGACAAAGCAGACAGGAGGAAGGCAAACAAACCCACTCTTGTCAGGAAATAATGACTAAATAGTTGACCAAAATGCTCACTTTCTGTAGAGTAGGTGCGATAACAATTAGCTTTCCTGCCAGCCAGGTCAACCCAGGTCTCTCCAGCGATGCACAAGCTGGGAAGGTCACATTTCCTCCAGCAACCTCAAGTTCCTTGCTGGCACAACACTGCAGGACTGCTCTCTCTTCCTACCTGCACAAAGACTAAAGAAACTGATCCTTCCTGCTGGACCTTAAAAAGAGTTGGGCCATCACTGTAATGAATCCCCCCTGAGTCTGCTGGCTGGGAGCCAGCGAGCTGCACTCGCTGGGATGTAAACCCAGGTGCTTTGGGCACCTGGTGCTCTCAGCAAATTGTTTCTCTCCCTAAGGAGGAGCCACGCCATATAAATATGATGATTATAGCAGCTGATACCTGATGCTGGTTTTAAGCAGGACCCTTTACAAATGCAGATAAAGGCCCTTAGACCAGGTTGCAATTAGATCTGAGCTCTCAGTCTCTTTGCATCACTGAAATGGCGTAGGAATAAATCCCCCTTTCACTGCTGCTAGCTGAGATCTCGATATGAACATAGCAGGGCCAGGCTCTCCTCTGGGATGGGTTGTCTTTTCTCCAAGATCTGGCATATAGATTTAAGATGCAAAGCTGCGTGTGCATTTGTTCTCGTGGCGTGGCGAGCCTTGTGGGGTGTCGAGGCACGGCTCGCCACTTACGCTTTATGTTGTCCTCCAAGCAAAGCTACATGCTGCTGCTGGTGTTGCTCAGCGATGTGAGCTTTCACAGGATGCAACTTACAGCACAAGCAGATAGCAGATAAAGGAGTGGAAAGTAGGACCTGTGGCTTTCTCCTGGGAATAGAGGCATTTCCTTGTTTCATGAGGTATTATGAGCACATATAGATTAGAGACTGGGTTAATTTCTTAAAATCTCGGATCCTGTGAGAGAAGGTCAGATAAGTGCTTTCCTTGAATAGATCTCAAAGACAGTATGTATGGAGTAAAGTTTATACATGTATTTGGCTAGTAATGTCTACTGAAATTATCTATGCAGTAGAGAGAATGGTTGCAGGTTGCAACAAAGCGTAAAGATGTTGTGTTTTTTCTCCTTCTCCTTTCTTTCCCTTTTCCTTCCCTTTTCTTTTCTGTTTCCCTGTGACTTCTCCAGATTTTTCCACCATGTTTGGAAAGAAGAAGAAAAGACTTGAAATTTCCGGGCCCTCTAACTTCGAGCATCGGGTTCACACTGGCTTTGACCACCAGGAGCAGAAGTTCACGGGACTACCTCAGCAATGGCACAGCTTGCTGGCAGACACGGCAAACAGGCCAAAGCCTATGGTGGATCCTTCATGCATCACTCCCATCCAGCTCGCACCTATGAAGGTATCGTGCAAAGTCACCTTTGAATTTCCTAACCTACCTTTAATTGCATGTAACCTGAATGAAGTAATACCAATAGTGGCTGTCCCGGGGGGCAAGCATGGCTGGGGAGTGTGCAAGTACAGACAGAGCTGCAAATCCAAATATTTAATACTAAGGCTTCAAGGAAGAATTATTAGATGTGTAAAACTTGTACGAATGTCCCAGAGGAGGGTGAGTCACGGGTCTCGCAGGGGCTGTGCCTTCACACTCCTGGGCTGCAGAAGAAAAAGCCACAAGTCCCAGTGGAGGCCCACAACAATGCTCCTACGCAGCATAAAGCTCCTTGATAATTAATTTAAGAACGGTGCTCTAGGCAAAGGCTGTTTGGAGCAAGGGAGAGAGGGAAAAATACACCAAAGCAAAAAAATTAAATTGGTTGTTCAGCCAGGCAAGGAGCTCAGGGAGGAATCTCATTGCCACCCGCCACTGCCTGGAGCGGGTGACGCAGGTGATAGAGCTGAGCTCCTCGCTGGGTGGTAAAATGAGGGGAAACAGGTTGTGGCTTGGGAGGTTCAGGCTGGACAGCTGGGGAAAAAACTTGGCTCAGAGAGTAGAGCAGCTTGGCTCATGTGCGGAGTCTCACTGAAGCAATACACACTGCAGGGTGTGAAGGACGAAGCCCCAGATTAGTAATTGCCTCGTTCTGAAGTGGAGAAAATCACTGTCAGTTGTTTCCAAGGAACTGCCAATTCTTGCTTTTCTGTCTGTATATCAGAGGTCTACATGTGTCTGTACATCAGGGGTCTGTATATGTCCATGTATCAGGGATGCACTTCTGAACTAAACTAACCTGTGCCAGGAAAGGATGGGGGCCAGGAGCCAAAATGCAGCTCCCGAGCCAAGCTCGTTCTTCCAGTGTAGCCTTAGGCTGTGGTGGTCCTTGATGCAGCCATGCCTCCCACGACATCTTCCCAGGATGCATGTCCTGGGGACAGGCTTGCTGCAGCCTGTTACCCATCTCAGCAGTGGCCGTGGGGCTGAGCACAAGCAAGCCCATCTGTGGAAAGACCTGCAGGAAGGGTTTTCTGCATAGATGGAAGATATGAATTTGGAAGCAGATTACCCAAATTGCAGTTAATTGCATGCTACTGCTCCAAAGGTATAGTTAGACAAGGAAATGAGGTTAAGACTGAAGGGTTCAAGAAAAAGTGCCTTTGCCCTCCAATTGCTTTCCCTATCTGAGACTCGGTTACTTCCTGTTGAAATGGGCCTCCATGACAGTGCTAGAAAAAACAGGTTAGTTTTGATAACAACTAAGAGGCATTGACTGTCTTCTGAGAATTTGCTTTTAACTCTATCACAAGATATCATCTTACTGTGTATTTATTAAGGTTTAACATGCCTTGTTTTGATGTAACTTGACGTATTGAGAGAAACTGACTTGTGACCACTTTAAAACTAAGAATATTTAATATTGCTAAACTAGTTCAGCATAATCATTTCATGTAGAAGGACTTTTTATGCACCAGCACCTTTAGTTCTGTTGAAAGGTTATTTAGGCACTGAGGATTTCATAACTTCAGTGAGAACTGAAGATTTAAAATACACTTGCAGTTTGCGAAAGTAGGGGCGGAAGGTTCCGAGATCTCAATATTGTTTACAACTTTTCTCTTTTCCACCTAGCAGTTGACAGTTTAATTAACGCACTTGTGAATGCACTGAAGTGTAGCAGAAGAAGATTAATAATTGTGTCCTGAGTCACAGTATTAAGTCAGGCTGAGGCATTTGGCTAGAGTTAGTTCATACGGTGGTTTTAGGTCTTACAGCAGCTCCGTACCTCTGCTGTTCTGCATTCCTAAATTTATTCTCAGTTGAATTACTTCAGTATTGACTCCACTTATGGCGTGAGGCAGAAGTGTTCTTGCTAACAAGTGTTCCTTTGCGACTGAAGAGTAGCAGAGATCGGAGAGGTACACTTTGAGAGCACAGTTTTTTGGTTTTGAGACAGAACTGGTGTTTCAGCTTTGGGTGAAGCCCAAAGCAAGCAAGCAGAGGAAAGGAAAGACTTTTTCTAGAGTTCTGTAGGTTTTGCAGCTTTACTGGTTGGTGGTGTTTGCTTGTTTCTCAGTCTGCAAAGCAGATAGGGTCTGATGGTACATAGTGTACCGCTTTGGGTAAAGCCAGTAAATGATAAACATTCTCACTGCTCCATCTGTATTCAAAGGCAGCAGCAGCAGTGATGAAGAGACAGCGCCCTGGGCTCCCAAACACTCTGGGGGATGCCATGGCCCTGCCTCTGCATTGGCTGGGATCAAAGGCTTGCAGTGGTTTTGCACGCAGGCGGCGGCGGCGTGTCACGGTCGTATCGGCGTTTGAATCCAAACCGGAGCTGACTGTACAGACTCATTCATTTCAAGTAAGAGGAGAGACAATAATGGGATTCCCCTGCTCGGTGTGGGTGACCCAGATACCAGCAGAGCATTACGTGTTTCAGATGCTGGCACGAGTCAGTAAAGTGTGGCAGAAAATTTCATGAAAAATAGAAAGCGATAATGATCTTGATAGGTTTGGGGTGTGGAGAGAGGCGGTTTTGAAAAAAGACTGATTTTTCACTGAAAACATCTCTGCGTGAAAAATGTGAACTGTCTGTGTCTTCCTGTACTTAAAATAGGCTTCATGAAGTCTGAGATTCTGATGCCAGGCCTCTTGGTCCTCTTACTTCATTCCCTACTTTGTAGTTGTCCAGTGTCTACCTGGAGCTCATGGGTTGAATGTTTGCCCTCAGCACACAGTGTGCTTGGCCTGTCATCAACCTTAGGCTACACAGGAGCTTCAATTTGTTGCCGCCCTTTGATTTTTGGAAAGCTTCAGAATCAGTAATTAAGCAAATGCATTGTCCTCAGGCAGCAAAACTCATTCTTTGTGGTTTCTCCACTCTGCTTAAAATATTAATAAAACAAATGCCAGAAAACTTATTCTGGGGGATTTTTGCCAAAAGAGCTTAGCATCGGCTTTGTAAAGATGCTCCGTTAAGATGCTTGAGTGTCTGCTGCTGTCAGTGGGAGCAGGACAGCACTGAAGACTTGTTAAAAGCCCTGCTCCTGTTTCCCAGTGCAGCGAACAGCTGAGCTGACAGTCCTCACTTCTGTCAGTTACTGGAGGAAAAAACACCATTTGTTTCTGAAAGACACCCACATTGGGGTTATTCTTCAGTTGTCTGTGCTGGTACATGTGTGAAGCCTCCATCACTTTGCTTTTGTTGATGCTTTGGGTAGTCTCACCCATCCACACTGTCGGCAAGTCAGGGTACACTCAGCTTGAGGATGACATGGTGGTGTGCTTGTGCTTGGGTAAGGAGGGAGGTGGCTGTGACTATTTGGGTGGGAAAATATGTAGTGGCACCAAGAGGGCTGAATCCTTCCTGGTGGGACCTCCACGTGTCCTTCCTTGAGCATATTGCAATAAATCCAACCGTGCTCATGTGGTGGAATTTGAAATGTTTCCTGAATTTTCTCTCCCATTTTCTTCCCTCCAAAACACACAGCAGAAGGAGATGAGGGCATTCGCTGCCCTGTGGTATCTGACACACACCGAGACGAGCATTAGCACAGCCTGGCGATGCAGAGGGGTCGCTGTTCAGCCAGCAAATAGGCAGAGTAAGAACCTCAGCTTGACATTAATGCTGTATTGTCAGTGAAATGGAAGGAGCCTTCTCTGTGCATGTGGGTTGAGCTGCCTTAAAAGTAGAGAAAACAACATTCTCTCCATCACTTCCCTTAAATGCCCTGCGGCTGGGCTGAGATGCATGTTAATTGGAGATGCACGTTAATTGTACCATTAACCTGCCGCAGTTCATTTACCTGGGGTACTGCAATGCGTGGGCGTTACAGAGCGGAGAATTTCTGAAGGCAACAGACCACAGGGTCACTGGCTTTTCTCTTTCTTTTGCGCTCATGTTGCAGTGGTCTAATCTATATGTTTTTTCTTACTAGTTTTAGTTTTTCTCACTTCTGCCTCTCAAACATTGACCCCGATACTGGCAAGTTAACTGCAATCTTTAACACCTTTCTAAACTTCTACTGCTGTATTTCGGCCTCTCTATTACACTGGGGAAAAATAATCAGAAAATTACTTACTGGTCATGGCCCTTTTAATAGCTCTGACATGAAAATCAAAGCTTCTGTTTACTGTGCATGTTGACAGAAGGAAAAGTAGGTATTTCTCTTCCCCATCCTGTCTGGCCTCTTAAAGTATTTCCAGCAATGAAATTCAAGCCTTTTTTAAGGTGTCATATTTTTCCTACATCTGCGTGCTTTCCTTGCTTGGATCGAGGACACCAAACGTTTGCAGAGCCGGGCCAGTGCTGAGTGACCAAAGACCTCAAAAGAGGGGAGGTGAGCAGGGGTCCTTGTCTGGACTTCAGCGGTCAGAAATGTCCAGCTCTCGTGAGATAACCCGCAGCACTCTCCTCCTGCGTGGAATTGCATGGGGGAAATGCCTGACCAGGAAGAGGGGGATTTAGAAATCAAGAGCTGCACAAAGGCTTTTCACACTGCCTGAGGGCAGATGGACAAAGCGGTGGTTGCCCTAACCTCTTTTCCTCCCCATCCCAAATTTTTACCTCTCTTTCTCGATAGCTCCTTCTTTTTACTTATTCCTCCCATGGTTCCTCTGTAGATGGGGAAGTCTGAAGTTCTTGCTTGGAGAAGGTTGGCTCCCATCCCACCAGGGTGCCGCTCTTGCTGCGACAGGACCTGGAAGGCTGCTGACATCTCGTGGACCTTCCTTGTAACCACATCATGAAAGTTCAGCGTAATAACTCATGTTTCCTAATTACACGCTTTGCAATCGCACGCTGGGCCTGGCGCATGCTCAGCTGGGAGGAGAGATGGTGGAGGGGGTGTCTCCAAAATGGGCAAGAGCCAAGACCTTGCAGCATGGGAAATTCTAGGTGAAAGGAAAATGTTTTGCCAGCAAGTGTGGTTGAGCAGCGGGACAACAGCCTGGAGGGTCTGTGGGATCTCAGCCTTTGGAGGGGACAAAGTTAGATGGACAATACCCTGAGCAACCCGACACACTTTGGCATTAGCCCAGCTCTGAGAAGGAGGATAACCTGCAGAGGTCCCTTCCAGCCTAAATTCTTCTGTGATTACCTTGATCTACAAGTAATTAGTCAGATTTGCAATTGTACTGTAAGGCAGCCCTGCTTTCAACTTATTTTCATCACTGAACAGGAATGTATTTGATGCTGCATGGTTCCAGAAGAAACTACCACAACACATTTGAATAGAAGTTTTACTTTCAAAGGGATAATGCTTCATTCTTGATGGCTTTTTGATTTACGACGTTTTTAAGTGACAGTACTACTTCAATCTCTGTGCCCCTCTGTGAAGATATAATACAAATATGCCACCTAGTGTCCATGGATGCGTCTTACTGTGACACTTCCTTGGTGTGGGAAGAGCCAGGATGCCAGTTTCGTGTAATCTTGCAGGAAATCTAACACTGTAAAAATCAGCCACAGTACAAATAAATGCAAGAAGTGCACAGTTCAGAAGTTTTTTAGGATTTGTATCACAGGATTAATAGGTTCTCATACATACCACATTGTGTAGAGGAAACTTGATTTTGTTTCTGATTGTCCGATTTCAGAAAATTATAGGTTTTTATGTAAGTCCTATAGAAGATTATTGCTGCTGTCTGTGAAGTTGAGTTCCACAAGAGAGAAAGTGCCTGAATAAAAGAAGAGGAAGAAATTTTTCAGATGAGTAGTTCATTTTATGGAAAATGCAGTTTCAGTGTACAGAGTTTCAGCTGGAAGAGGATACATTTTGGAGATCAGAAATGGTTGGTTTCAGGTTTTTCTGTGAGAATGTTAAGTATTTTGATTTGAAAGATCAAAGCAGCCTTGGATGTGAAGTGCCCCAGGAAGCAGCTCAGAGCCAGGCTGCTACAGCAACTCATCTTCTGGCACTTGCTGTGGCAGGAGCTGCCCATCCCTCTCCACTGATGGACCCTCAACAGGGCGGTCAGGTGAGGTGAAAAACCACCTGAGGGCAACAAAAGTTACGGGAGAAGAGTACTATTGCTCCAGTAATACCAATTTTTCCTTCCCTTGCACTCTCCTCAGGTCGTCTTCGTACCCATATCCACATACATTCAGTGACATTAATACATCTTCATCTGTCAGACTTACGTTAACTGGTGCATGGATTTTTTTACTACGGTGTCACACTGGCAACCTAGACTCATCATCAAGTGAAGGAAGCACGTCTGCCCATGGTGCTTTTGACTGATGCATTCTCAGTTCTTCTTTACAGTGTTGAGTTTCTGGATTTCTGAACAGCAAAGTTCCTTAGCAATAGCTCTTTCATTTTCATACCATTGCGTTTCATGCTATTGAAGCACTTCACCCAGCCTGACTTGAAATTGTTTTTCTAGGGCTTCATCTGGAAAAGAAAAAACAGCATCATTATCATTTCAGATTGACTCAAAACACAAAATGTTCCTCAGTTTTCAGTTCAACTAATGAAGCAGAGAATCAATTCTTTACAGGATTTTTCTGACAAAGATATTTGCCCCTCATAACAAACTCCTCAGGTTCAGGCAGGTATGTTTGGAGGGTCTGTCTGCAGTTGAACTGTAGGCACCAGCATCAGGCTTTACAAGCAGGACTTGGCCATCCTAGAGGAGCACTGAGACTGATGGTAAAAAAACCTCTCCCACCACACACAATAAATACTGTAAATGGCAAAACAAGTTTTTCACATTACATCTTATTTCTATCCTTTAAATGTGCTTAAATGACCCAGGAGTAATGCTTGCAGAAATGGGGTTTTCAGAGGTGGTCCCTCTAGCTAATGCAGATAGTGCTGGGTAGGGAATGGTGCTTTGGTCCACGTTGGACCATGCAGACAAGTTCAGCGCTGCAGTAGGGCTTCAAGTGCGTCATTTTGCCCCTCTGCCTTGGAGGGGTGATAACCGGTTACCTGCTGGTCAAGTCCCTTATTTAAAGGGTCCCTGACATCCCCGAAGGAGCTTGCCCTACCAATACCCTGCTCCTGCAGACACTTGGAGGCAGGCTTGCACCTACACCTGTGCGTTCCTGCTGAGATCATTGAGGTCTTCCCTGGAGCAGTGTCAGTGTTTGCTGTCTGCAGGGTGCAGATATGGTTCAGAAATCCTTCGTCAGGTGAATAGGCTTTGTTCATGCAACAGTTGGCATTGATTTGAACTGGTCAGCTCACATGAGAAAGGATTTACTTTACCTGGGCCTGCAGCAATAATAGACAATATAATAGGTTACAGAATTCGGTTACAGAATTCTGTGAGTAAAAGTAGTTTTCTGTGATACAAGTAGTAATGGAATGTCTTTTAAGTGCTGTTTGCATCAGCATTGTGATTTTAAGTAATATTAGCGTTGGAGTAATACTGGTGTTGGAGGCCAGCTTTAGTTACATTAATGAGAGCTTACGCAGGTGAGCAGGACTTTGCAATGTGCTAAGTAAAGATTGAAAGTAAATTTAGAGTTCATGGCCTACATCTGCTGAGGCAGACTAGCCTGCTTTAGAGCTCAAGAATCACGTTAACCTGTAGGTATACACATAATAGGGGCAAACTCTCGGGTGTCAGCGTTTCAGAAATTGAATCTGGTCTCCTCTGGGGATACCAGACTGGGAATAGTCTCCAGGTAGTGCTGTATAACCTGAAATGAGCCAGGAATTAGATCCTGAGCAAGGGCGCTTGTAATCAGGTTCTTTTTTTAACAGGGAAGTTAGTCCCTGAAGACAGATCTATAGGAAGCTGTTCCAGTAACTCCACTTGCTTGCTTGCCTGCCCTGGTAAATGAGCCACGCTCCCAGCTTGCTGCCTGGATGTGGAGGGCTCTGGCTCCATCGTTGCTAACATGGCTGTTGTTTCCTTTCCATTTGTGTAGCCAAGCTTTTTGCCTCCCAAACTTTCCCTGCACTGACCCAGACGATCTCTGGGGCCAGCAGCAGGATTTGGGGTAGGTGGAGGTGATGCTTTGGGGTGGCTGCTGCGGCAGCAGGATCCTTCTGGTTCCTGTACCATGGCAGCGATCCTCCAGAGCAAAGCGTGGGAAGTAAACGGTAAAGTGTAAGCAGTAAATGCTTTCCCCAGTAAATATGTAGAAAGGTTTGAATGTGTTTTACCAAGCTTCAGTCAGATAGTCCAGAGAGCTCTCGCTTGGCTCAGCTGAGAAAGCTGATGGAGTTTCGTATTTCCATGGACTGGCCAAGCCTCCAGTAGTGCTGCTGAAGTCCCTCAGATACAAAGTTGAGATGTTAGAAAATTTTGTTTGTGGCCAGCAGTGGGAAACACTAGGTGGCAGCAAGAAATCTCTGGAAATTCATCTCCCCGCATGTCAAAAGTGAACCCAGACAGCAGAAGTAATGAGAAATCTGCTTGGGCATCCTGATGGCATTTGTTCACGGTAGATGTTTTAGCCCACTCCCTAACAGGTCTCTGGAGAGGATTTCCATATAAAGTTGGTCACACAGCATTTGCAGTCCACATCGGCACCAGGGCAGTGTTTGTTACCTTCACTTCCATTTAACCATGCAATGACAGTAATCGTGCAGTAACTAGACGTTCTGCGCATCTCCACGACACGTTTGTTCCTGGGTCTACTAATGAACTTGTTTTGGTCCGCTGTAGTCCAGAACAGAAACCGTGCTGGTTATAATCCCATTAAATTATATTCTATATTATAACCAAACCGCCAAATTTATTCAATCCTGGCAGAGTTTTGCTCAAAAAAAGTAGCAGGATCAGGGGGAAAATAATGTTGACAAGCAGCTCGCTCACCTGTGGAGCCAAAGCTCCAGGTAGTCCTGCTCTGACATGATTAGATCTGGGCTTTGATGGCTCTCTAGAAATTTAAAAGTGCTTCGCTGTTCTTTCTTTCTTGTCTTCCCCTTCACGCAGGATCCAATTATGTTAGACAAGTGCTGTGTATTATGGGGCAACAACACTGACTTGCCTGCAGAGATTTTTAAGTGCCTTTTCTGTTGTCTGTGGGATGAACTGTGTGGGCCAGAAAAAAAAGGGCATTTCAGATGCAGGTCTTTGGAGAGAGAAGAGTGAACAGAAGAGAAGTATTTAGGATGAGCATTTCTGCTTTTTAATTGCCAAGATCGGATCCAACAGGCTTTAGTTAGCTATCAGGATCACACAGTTAATAGCAAGAGATTGAATTTTACTGAATTTTACCATTTTGTAGTCTGAGCAAAACAGTAATTGCTATCTGTGTCCCAGTTTGCATTTAATAACAATTCCCACTGAGCACAGCGCAAGTGAAGATCCTTACTGCAAAGATTTATGCTTCCATATGAAGTAGCACTTTCCAGGACCGTTGGGATATATACGCACAGAAAACTGGTTTAAACATGTGGGCATTTAGGAACCATCCCAGGATAACCCTCTGGGGCAGGAGATCGGGTCTGACCCCCATCCTACGCCCCAGGTGGGGGGCAGCAGCCCCATTTCTCTCTTACCAGCAGCGGCTGCACAGCTCTTCTCCTTCTCCCTGACTTTCTGTGCTGTTCAGGGGGGGCTTGAGGAAGGGGAGGGAGCAGCACTTTGTCAGGCAGATTAATTTATTAAGCGTGTCAGGATCAATCTGCTGCTGGGGACAGAGTGTACTTGGCGGCGATGCAGCCCAGCAAATCGAATCAAATCAAGATTACCCTAGAAATGTTTCAGCAGTTTCTTGTAAATGAAATATTGTGGTGCCGTGCTGGGCGTAGCCCCTGCGAGTTACTCTGCTGCGGAGCATCCTCTGGTATCTTCTGCCTCGGCTTTTTCCTGTCGAGGTTTGATTTGCACTTCTCATTTACAAGAGTGAATAATTAAAACATCAACTCAGGAAGCTCCTTATGTCTTTCCTCTCACCCACCTTGTCAGTTTGACCTAACCCAACCCTTAGATCTCTGTGCAGGGGCACTCTTTGCTCGATGTCCACATTTGCAGGTGAGAATTGCTCAGTGGGAGTTAGTACCATTTCTTTATGGCATTCCTGTTGCTGCACTTCCCATTTAATAGCTATTCTTGAAAAGGAAAATAAATGTACTTCCTTGGAAGAAGGAGTACTGTAATTTACAATGCATATGAAATTATTTTGTGGTTTTATTTTGCTAATACAAATTCCTAAATCTCTGAAATTAAACAGTGAGGTTTCAGAATATGAAGGGGCCCATAATACTCAGAGACATCAATCAAATTCAAAAGGACACCTTACATGTGTGCAGCCAGGAACGCACAATTTTAGTGAAGTACCTTGAAACTTCCTCACTGTTTTTAAGGCCGTGGAACTGAGGCATATTTTGGCATGGCACCAGCTGCAGGGTGGTTTCTCCTACTGTACCTTGATGGCCCCTTCCCTGCCAGTGTGGCCAGTGCACCACACACATTATCCTGCCCTTCCTCAGTGTGTTAATCCCAAATACACAGGGCTGTGATTGCAGTGACCATCTCGGCCCCGAGTGGTACTTTGGTGGGCTCATGGGAGACGAGCCCCATCGACCTGCGAAACACTGGGTGCTGGGCGCTTGGGACTGAGGCACTCATCAGCATCTTCTTCCCCTCTCTGCCTTCGCCTGATGACTTATGAAGTGGGAAGGTAATTCACAACCCTGTGCCATGGCCTGCAGAGCACAAGGAGCTTCTCGAGCTGGCCTCTGTACGCTCTGAAACAGAAATGTTGAATTTGTCTCCAAGCATCTGCGATATATAAAGCCTGTGGTAATTCACAGCAAAAAGTAGTACAGTTTAAGCTATTTCTTCTACATTATCAGACTGTCAAAATCCTCATTTTGATTAAAAATGGGGAGATGAGTGCCACCACAGTGGAGTGACCCAAGAGCCTCTGTGCTCCTAAGTAAGTGCCCCACTGCCAGAGCTGTCAGATGAAGGCAATTACTTCCCTAGCATAAAATTTTATCACACTGGAATTTACCTAAGTATTTCAGAAAGCTTGATCAAACCACAGCTAGAAATCTTTCACTGAGAAAAAGGCGCCAGGATCATTAATTGGGTTAATGCTCCATCAACCTTGCATTTGTTAATGGGCACGTTTAGGGCATGAGGGGAACCTCATCTGGGCAGATGTCATCTGAGCTACAAAGACGGTTTACGCTGTGGTACGACTTTATGGATTACAGACTGTCCCTCTCTTCAGGCTTTTTTAATCGGCATTGTTGGGTTGAGAGCAAACTGAGGTCTCCATGGTGGCAGTCAGTACCCCTGTACTGCGGTGGTTGTTACAATAAACGTATGTGGTCGTGAGCAAGACTGAAATGATGAGGCACTGTCTTCTTCACCACCCACCCTACTGTGGGACTCCTCTCCCCATGAGCCCATTTCTGGCCCCTAGAATAAAATCTGCAATGGTATCATGCGCCTTGGTTTTGGAAAGACTTTTTTTTTAAATACATATCAGCCCTGGGAAGACTCACATGATGTTGTGCCCCACCAGTTCCCAGCACTAATCATGTATGGATGTGAAATACTGACTCTGTGGCATAGAAGCAGTGTCGATGGGTGCCTCGGCATCAGCACTGCGTGGGAGACCCACGGCTCCCATGAAGTGTGGCAGTAGATTATCAAAGCTGGTATATCTGGGGAAGTGGTTGTTGAGTGTTTGTTTAATTCTTGTGATTTCTCCTGCCTATGTTGAGAAAAGTGGGCTTTTGTTTTCCTCACACTTCCCCCACAGAAAACCCCTGAAAAATAACAGTCTAGGCTGTGGGTATTAAATGTAAGGATAACTGGCAGATGCAACATTAGGGATGATGATGATGGTCTTGTGGCTGCAGAGAGGGCTTCAGAAAACTTTACAGCCATTCAGGCTAGCACCGAGTACCTGTAGGTCCTCTTGTTATCTCACCTCCCTGCAGTTTCTCCACTGATGTGGGTGCTTGCACCAAGTTCAAAGCGGTGAGCAGCAGAGTCAGTTCACACCTGGTTTACGATGCATTTTGGCAATGAGTTTTGCTTAGAAAGCCATGATGCCACAACTGAAAGAGGCATCAGGATTGCCACCACCCCTTGCTTCATCTTCTGTTGCCTGCACCTGCATCATGGCTGAGGATGAAGAGCTGTAGTGCAGAAGGCATTGTTCCCATAGCTCCCCTGTAGCGCATCAGTGGTCCAGGCACAAACCAGTTCCCAGGCCCAGATTTCTGAGGTGCCAGTTAGAGACACTGGAGCTTCATTGCTGTATTTAGGGTTGGACTAGATGACCCACAGAGTTCCCTTCCAACCCCTACCATTCTGTGAATCTGTGATATTAACTGCCCTTAATTCTGTCGGTTTTATTTGGGTAACAGTCCTGCCTGCAGCAAACTTTGGTCCTGGAGCTGTGCGTGACATCTCACAGGTTTCCAGTCTGTTGCTGTCTTGGTGTTACAGAACTGAAAAACAGAGTTGTGTTTCTTGGAGAGAAGGATTTCTGTCATCTGGCCCAAACGTCTCCAACTTTGCGTTTTTCAGTTGCCTCTGAAGTCAGCCCAGTTGGAAAGCTTTGGGGTGCTGCAGCTGCAGGGTTCCCCTGTAACGGCCACAGCGTGCTGTGTGGTGCAGAAACAACACCAGCGGTTGCTGGACCACAGCTGTACCTCGGTGAATCTTACGGCTTTACAGCTTCCTTGGGGGGGTGGAAGAAAATTCCACTAGCACAGAGGCACTGGCGGGTGATGTGGCTTTGAAAAAGGGAGAATGAGTATACCTGGTCCTGCTGGTGTTCATCAACAGGGCTGGCCAGAGACTTTCCATGTCAGCAATCCTTCTCTTGCCGTAAAATGTTAATTTGACAAAATAGGAAAGTTTGACATTGATGGACAGGTTTTATAGAAAATCTGGCCAAAAAACTACAGTCCTTGGTGTGGTTTGATGCAGCTTTTTGGTCTAGCAGGTCCACTCTGTGTGCTGTTGTTGCCATCAGCCCTAGGAAAATGCAACGCTATTAAGAGGGCAGTTGAAATTCCCACAGTTAATGCTTTTGAGAAATTTTGTCTTGTGGGACATTTTGCCTTTTCATTCTGTCTTGGGATAAAATAAAATTTTGAAGTATCCTAAGTCCTATGAAATAGAAATTCCCATGGTTTTGAGATTTTTCCATTCCTCTCCCCGTGAAGTGCTTGTATAACTCATCAGTAATAAGTACACTAACTTTCTCACTCAAACTAAAACTTTCAAGTCACATTTCACTCTCATTTGGTGTGTGTCTGAGAGATCTGTGTATACATATTACAGACAAAATTGCACATACCTGATGTGTTTTAAGTAGGCCCAGAATAATTATTTTTGACATTTGATATTATCTAATAGAATTTCAAATGACATATAACAACCATATTTGTGTTTTAACAAAAAAGAAGGAAAAGTTACTAGAATGTAGATATTTCAGTGGATTTTTTAAACTAAATGTTTTGTTAAAGTTACTGTATTTTAAAATGTCAAAAGAATTATCAGTGAATGTGATTATAATGAAATGTTGCTCTTGTCGTTATAGCAACTAACTTTTAAAACTGCTGTGAAAGGTGACAAATTACACAGTCCCATTTTGGTTAGCCTTTTTGTATAGTTTTCCATCGTTTTACTCTTGAAGAATTTTAAACAGCTGGCACTAGTGTTGTCGTTAAGCATATTATGCTTCTCTCAAACCTTTAGCTGGACCTTTATTTTGATCCATGGAGTAATATGTATTTTTCAGGCTGAGTAATTTTCTTTTCTACATCATCAATGTAGATCATCATCATCACCTACATCTTTCAATAATTAACATGTGACCATGCCAGCGTTTTCCCAGTTTCCTTCCAATCCTGTGCTGTTGCCAGTGTCAGGTTAATGAACGTGATAGTATTTGATGTGCACACCTGAAGGCTGCATGTTACCAAGCTGAGGTCTCTGCTGTGCAGTGACTTTTCTGTGTGGCAGCAAAAAGAAATTTGGCGATGCCGATGTGTGCTCAGAAATGTGACTGCAGCGTAGACGGGTGTATTTCATGGGACTCCACATAGCCGGTCTGCAGCAGCAGGAGGCCGAGGATGGCTCATCTGACCTGTTCAGTCCATTCCCTATGGGCAAGCCCAGCCAGAACACGCTGCAGTGTTTGGTCAGGTAGCGCTTGCAGAAGCAAGCGGGAGATGTTTTTGTATAGGTGGATGCACAGGAGGGAGTCTCTGGGACCTGTCCTTCCTTCAAAGGAGAGATTGTGAGAATGATTTATTTTGTCACTCCGTTGAATTTAGTAGAGAGGCAAGGGCACAGTCATGGAGTAACACAGCTGTCAGATAGCCCAGCATTATGCTCCCCCAAGCTCAGCATCTCTAGTCCAGTATTAAGGAAACCAGAATGGTGGGGAGGACTTCATACAGAACAGGAATATCAGCCTCTCTGGGGGGAGGTATTTCTGAACTGATGTTACCTGCAGTGACCTTCTCCCCCTGGAAAGTGTGGTGTTACCTGCAGCAAGGTGTTGGTACAGGTATCAGTTGCCTCTTCTGTCATAACACAAAAAAAGAAACTCTACACTCTGCCACTGTTAGCACTTGTCAGGAGGTGAAAAACTTGTCAAATGATAGTGGGTAGACAGAGTAAAAGGTGCTTTTTTGTATCGAGTGATGTTGAGTGAGCTCTGGGTACGGGCACATCCTTCAGCATCCCTGGGCTCGTGTCTGGGGGCTTCTGTCCTCTCAGCTAGAGAAAACCATGGAGGTGGACTTGGCTGAGTTTTCCTTTGGAGGTTTTCGTTTATATTTAATTTCTCCTGCACATGGGAAAGGTCCGGTCTAAATGCCATCCCAAACAGGAATTTCTGGATCTGCTAGAAAAGGATTAGAGAAATTCATGAGACAGGATCATGGCTCACGTGCTTAGACACTTCATGGCAAGGGGCAGGTGACATGGTCTCGTGCTCCTGGTTTTGCCGGGTGACTCTGTGGCATAAAGTGCATGTTTAGTCCAGAGAGCAAAAACCCATACCTCCTTGCCCAGCTGAGCCATCCAACACCAGTGAGAATTGCAGAATTCCTTCCCCTAGGAGGGAACTGTGGGATTGCAGAAATTACTAATATTTTTAAAATTATTTTTATGAGGAGAATGAGAACATGTAGCATTGGGAAGGAATTCATAACAGAAATGATATAAACTCTGAGGCTTCCAGGTGTAAACCAAACTCTAAATTACAGGCTTCAGGAAGAAATGTTCTGACATACTTTCCTGTCTGTTGTGTATTCCTTGTGACTAACTCTGAGTAACAGCCGTTTTGTAGACGGGCTGTAGATGAGAAGTGGAGCAGATCCCGTAGGACATTACTGGAGGGTGCAGTGATAAATGACATCTCTTCCCATCCAGCACCGTTTCTCACCACATATCTGATGAGTTTCTGTTGCAAAAGGCATGTTTCCAGGGTAATGCTGTGTCGCACAAGCGCCCTAAACTTCCCACTTAGGTTAATGTTTTGCATTACCATGGGGAAATGAGGTGTTTGGTTGGTGCAGGTTGCCTGTGCCAGCCTGTCCGTCTGGCTGGCTGTGTCTACTCATTGCCTCCCGAGAGCGGGAGACAGCTGCCCAAATGCAGTGCTTATTTCTAACTTGCACAATTTGAATCATCTCCAGTTCTGTTTCAGGATGAAGTTTGGTGGTCTCACAGCCCGAAGATGGGGTTTGGTGTGACCCAGGTCTCAGAGTTCAAAGCAGCAAATATATCCAATTACCTCCCACACGGTACAACCGTACAGACATAGCATAGACGTGGTGGCGTAGGACCCTGCACCAGTGGTGGGAGCAGATGGCACCCAAAGGGAGAGAGGCCCAGGGTGGCCGCTGGTGGGAGCAGGTCTGCCCGCTGCATGGAGAGGCCACCCAGCGCTAAGGCCATCTTGCCAAGCCCTAGGGGACAAGTCACCAACTTCCTAACCCTGGGACTTTTGGGAAGCACAATGTACGAATGAGTTCTCCAAGACACTTGCACCTACGTTAGTTGGGAGGAAATGCAGAGGAGAGGGATGTAACTTCAGCATAGACCCAGCCTTAGTTCTGTCTCCAAACCCCTTCTCTCCAACAAATAGGCAGGGTTTGTGCGCTGTCTTTTAAACACAGTCTTGTATCTAGTGTCCAAGGCTCACACATAAGCTCATCTCCTGCAGATGGCAATGCAGCATTGGTTTGGCATGTCTGCCGAGAGCATGGCAAACACAACCTGCCATGATGCCATCATCAGGTGGGGGAACAAGGGCATGGAGGTACAGGAGTGTTTTTCAGTCCTTTCTCGTGAAAAATTCCCCGTTTGGGTGTAATAGGCATTCGCTGGAGCACAGTAGGATCGCAAGGATAGCTCCAACACCATCATTTGGAAAGGCGACTCAGAGGTTAGAACTTGTCCTCAAGTGAATGTTCAGTGGAGAAAAACCTTGAGTGAAACAGTGGGCACACTTCCTTGATAATAGCTGTGCTGGATCCCAGCTGAGCACCCCAGTCACTGCCTGGGCTTTCAGCTNCCATCGCTTTTTCTGCCTGGCAGCATATTTACTTTTCTGCATAAAGTCAGCCATTGGAGACCATGGGCCGAGCTTTATCTCTCATCCCCTGTCTTCATCTTTGAGCCTGGTCCTTGTGTCTGCCCTCAAGATGGCAGCTCAGACATAAAATTTAGCCTCACAAACAAGGGAAAGGAGCTCTCCTCGTGTTGGTCCCAGGCTGCTGCAAAAAGCAGGCTTTCGCTGCACGCTTGCAGCCGTCTCCAGGGGTTTTGAGGATCTCCAACTATTTTGAGCTCCTCTGAGAACTCTTTGTGGTCTGAGATCTCACAGCTGCTTCTCCTGGTAAGAATAGATCAACTGCAGACCCCTGACACCTCTTACACCCTTGGCTGCAGCTATAAAACTCTTACCTCCAGGGAAAGCCAGAGTGTTCCTTCTGATGTGATGATGAGGATAATTTTTCTCCCCAGTGTTGTGTTGTTCACATTTGCTTATGCCAAGGAGTAAGGTGTGGTGTCATGAACACAGCTTCAAATGCTTTGAATGTCTTGCAACACAAGAAGGCAAGTTACCAACATGTCCATCACTTACACTTTGATTACTTTGATCAGCTGGACTTTATGCACCTTTTCTTAAGATATGCGTAGGCTGTGCTTTTGGTTTATGTATAATGCAAATGAGGGGAAACACTAGCTAGAAGCAAAATCAGAGTTTAGATTGACTGTTTATAAGGGTGACATTTCCTTAAAAGACCTTTTTTTTCACCCTGCACATCAGAGAGATTTTTAAATCCTCATCAATTTCTGAAAATACAGCTCCGGGACGACAAAGGATGATATATTCTAAATGAGTCTATAAAGTATAGTAATTTTAAAGACAATAAATGCAAGGTCATATTAGGGCAAAACAGTTAATTACCCACTTCATTATTGTCAAGGTTAATACAGAATTTAACCGCAAAAGCTGTTTTTCATCTCCTTTTGGAAACAAGGCAAGACAGCATTTCTTACAGACAGATCCATTATAGCTTATCACCAGAGGACAGACCTCTACAGAAACACCATGAAGGATGTCTACTGTCACCGGGCTCCAGAGCAAACGCCAAACCTGTCCAGAGAGCAATGGAAATGAAATGAGAGCTACAGCTTCAGAGTACCGCGCTTTAATTCACAGAGATTGCGCCCCATTGATTTTAATGTATGACGGTAATGGTACCATAAAATTCACCAGCACTCCTTCATCTATTGTAGCATTGATCCCTCCTAAATTGCACAATGCACTGAAAAATGTCCTTTAATAAACGTGGGGTATTGACTCTAGCAAATCCCATCTTTCTGTGGTGACCCCAGTGAAAGCTGCACCTGCGGTAGGGCTCGATCTCTGTTTTTCATGCATGCCGAGGAGTTGTATGGGTTTCCATTGCATGATCTCAATAGACAGAAACAAAGGCCTCGTAAATCTTAGGCCATCAAGCTGCATGAATAACGTTGTGCTTTTAACTATCTACTTTGCCTGCAGCAACTTTGAAAATTCCTTAAGTTTAAAAATTTGGAGACTGGTAAGTGCTTAAAAAAATTAGAAAAAAGATCTATATAAGTAGATACAGAATATGTATAAAAATAGAATTCCCTCCTTACAATGGAAACACGAGTTGTTTTTTTCAGTTTATAAAGCCTTTAAAATTGCAAAGACTAGTCTAGCTCCTATGAAACTATTTACCAGGATAACTGTGTTTATATCCCTTTCGATGTTTCTTCCAAGGTTTTTGCTTTGCTTTTTAAGTCAGAGCTAGAATTTCCCATCTTTTGTGACTCCCGCCACTGTATTTCAGTCCCAGGAGGTTTTCTCCCTGCTCGCCGATGCAGCGCACAGCCTGGTGATGCAGTAACCGGAGGCTATATTCTCAAACCCAGACCCCCACATCAGCAGTCCAGTCTTTCCACTGAAGCCATACCTTTGTACCTGGGTACTTCAGGCCCTGGTGCTAACGTTAGGCATTCGAGTTTGGGAATCTGGGCCATGCTTATGGCAGTTCTAAACCTCTGGCTTCTGTCTGCAAATACTGCACTTCCCAGGGAAGCTGCGGGTGCTGGCCAGCCCCCGGTACGCACTTTTTCTGTAGTGAATGACTTCAGCACAGTTTAACATGGCACAACATATGTTTCATTATTTATAACGTCGTCTTTGATTTTCTTTTTTGATGCTTTGTGGGCTTCCTTACAGAGCGATTGCTCCTATTACTCTTACAGAACAATACCTGCTTCGGGATATTAATTGGGTTTTTAAGCCCAGTAAATTGTTCTGCCCACCAGGGAGGCACCCACTGTATTTCAGATTTGTGTATAAACATCTTAAGTTCTATTCAGATAGCAAGATACTTGACAATGTAGCGTATTTCACAGGGTCTCACTGAAACACTTCTTAAATTATCTGCTCTATGGACACTACTCTTCTTTTGATAGGAAAAATGCTAGATTTTTCCCTGAAAAAAATCAAGCTTGTATAGGCTGTCTGATGTAGCCAGAGGGGCATCTCACGAAGATGTGTGTCCTTTCACATAAGGGAAGTGCTAAATTTAAAAACAAGCCAAAGCAAATAGAAATATTGTTGTTTTATTGTTGTTTAATAGGTAAGTTTTGTCCTCCCTTTGTACTGGCCCTTTTAGTGTGCTCTTAGAGAAGATCCTGGAGCAAATAGCAATTACAGCCATCACCCTTGCAAGTCAGCGTTTGCTAGTGGTCGTCCTCAAAGTGCTGGGAGAAAAGAAAAGGGTTTTAGTTATTAATCGCCTTAACTTCACCAGTCAGCAGGAGACAGCACTGAGGTCCCAGGGCTAACCAAGGCTGCTTCATCGGACTGGGGCTTCGGTGGCAAATGCTCTTTCTGGAGAACTGGAGTTTCCTACAAGACCATTTTACTATTAGTACTTTTTTTAATCTTCATAATCAAAAGGATGGCTCCCAAGCACACGCCTGTCTGTGGAAAATCCCTAAACTGCAAGTTTTTGTCATTGATGAATTCCTTAACACATAAACCCTCAAATCCTTCCTTCTGGTGGGGGCTCAGATACGTGTACGTGCTTCTTCCACCCCCCAAATCCCATGAGCATCTGTACCATAAAATCCTGCTTTCAGAGAGCATCTGCTTGGAGGCGCAGAGGGAGAACTCCCCTTTCCTCTAACTGAAGAGGCAGCTCTGCTCCCAGGGGCTGCCTCCGGCTCCGAGGTCCTTTTGTGCGGGCACCAAGCAGGTTGCTCTGGGAAACCTCTCCTTTGCGAAGGCCAGTCCCGCGGAGAGTATTAAATTGGCATTTTACTTCTTGGCATGCATTTGCACAGGGGAAGCGGGGTGACAGTTGGGTATTTCAATCTTGTTTCAATTATAAGCGTTTCATTGTTGAATATTGCTGGTTTATTATGTGATAATTAAATATGATCACGCAGTCATCCTGCCAAAGAGACAGTAGCTGAACGAAACCAGTTCCTCTCGTCTTGCTGAATGGCTTTGGAGGCGAAAAGGGTGATCTATTTGCTGTCCCTTATTTTTGCTGTCCTGTTGTTTCAGTATCTCTAGCTTCAAAATAGCAAACTAGGCAAGTAATTACAGACATAAATCAGAGCAGAGATCAGTGTGAATTCAGGACTGCTTTGCTTGGAGCCTGGCTTTTGTCGGTTGCCTTTTGCTGAATAACAGAGAAGTACGTTGCTGTTAATTTTGTGGAAAAGTGATTTTATTAGTGACGAAATGTGTATTTTGACAACGTTTAAGCCCCTGTGTCCTTTCAAGCAGGGCTTGAGCAGCCTCACCATGCCTGGAGCGGAGCCTCCTCTGTTGACATTGCAATGAGTGAAGGGCCAGTGGCCAGGCTGGACGCCATGGCCGGCATCCAATATGCCATGGCTGGTGTCCGATATGCCACAGTCAGTGTCGGATGTGCCACAGTCGGTGCCCCATACGCCACAGTGGGTGTCTGATATGCCACGGTCAGCGTGCGACATCGGCAGGCTGCAGCTCGCAGAGGGACATCTGCTTGGAGTGACCACAGTGACTCTGTTTAAAATCTCGGCAAGTTAAACAAGACACAGCCATAAATACTTAGCTGAAGCGAATCAGCAAAGCAAATGTGTTTTCAGTAGAGCCGCGCTGATTTATGGCCCTGGCCCTTAATCTGTACAGCTTATTCTTGTGAAGTGTTTATAAACGTGAGGTGGTGCTCAAGGGGAGTCAACTGCTGAAAAATGGATGCAGCCACATATTACAGTCTTCAGGTGGTACTAGCTAAAAACAGTCGGTCTTCTCGAAGGAGAGCTGTAACTAACCTTCACTTACCTCCCATCCTACCAGGAGCACCAGTCTTCCGAACAGAAAGGAGCAGGGATGGAGGGGAGGTTGTGGGCAGTCGATGGGAGCAAGTTCATGTCTGTGGTGCTCCTACACACTCATCCTCCATGACTGGAGGATCTGTAGAGGACTTTGCAATATCAGGGCACAAACAGGACCACTGCAACTGCCACCACATGGCAGCTGTGATTGGGACGTCCCAAAGCCAAGGTAGAAGTGGACATCCCAAAGCCATGGTTGTGTACAATGGCTTGCTGGATGCTGTGTATTGTAAGAGAGAGGTGTAGTTAAGTATTATTTTTTGCTCTTCCCCAACTGTCTTTTATGCTAAGTTAACCAGGAGGCAATCCCCAGTGGTAATTCTGCTACCCAGGAACGTATTGTTTTGTAAAAAAAACCCTAAGCCCAATGCCTAGTAAACAATATGCTACTTTCCAGTCCAACAGTTTGTTAAAATAACATGTAAAAGTGACTGCTGAATGATTTTTGTTTAGCTTATCCATAACCTGTAAATCAGATTCAGCCCACCAGTTTGACTTGATGTAGACAACTGCATAATAACAAATAAGAAATAAGTAGTGGTTTTAAACGTCTCTGCTGTTGGCTGCTGAACGCCCACCTCTTAAAGTGGACTTTTTAAGAGTGGCTTGGGGTTGCATGCCAAATCTTAGCTTGTGGTGTACACAGAGTATAACCCCTCTTTGTTTTTTCGTTTCTGCATGCCATATTGTATTTATTGAGATTTTTTTTCTAGCAATGGGTTATTCTGAGGTGCATGCCTAAAGAACGTAACATATTGCTACAGGTATTTCTGGGTGAGTTGAAGCCTTTTTTTTTTTTCTTTTTAGTGGTTTTCTTGGTCAGATATTAAATGAAAATTGGTATTTAATCAAAGCAACTTCTTATTCCCAGACTATAGTTAGAGGAAATAAGCCTCGAAAGGATACTTCAATCAACGGCCTGCTGGAAGAGTTTGACAATATCTCGGTGACACGATCCAATTCCCTGCGGAAGGAAAGTCCTCCCACTCACCACCAAGGAAACGCAAACCATGTGCCGAGGCACCAGGAGGAAAATGGTTATATCACGTATTCCCAGTACTCCAGTGAGTCAGACACTACAACAGACTGTGTCGTGGAAAGGTATCGAGAGAAGACTCTCTACGGGGAAGAGTTAGACAGGTACTACAAAGGGAGCTATGCCGCCAAGCAGAATGGGCACATGATGAAGGTGGCTTCCCGGGACATCTATTATTCAGAAGTGACACCCCTGCAGTCAGACCTCTCCAAGTTCCTCCCAGATTACCATGCACACCTGGAGACAAAGCCCAAACCGCTGGAATACGGCGCCCTAAAGCTGGAGTATCAGTGGATCCCCAGCGGATCCTCCCTGGACTATAGAGATCCCTTTCCTTATGCCCCGTCCCGAGCATCGGTGCAGAGCGAGTGCCCCAAGGAGAGGCTGGAGTACAACGACAGCGACTGGGGTCATGGACTGGGCAAGGACGACTACGACAAGAGGCCAAAGTCATCCTACGTGGACCCGGCGAGCCCTCAGCCAGCGATGAGGCAGAGATCCAGGTCGGGCTCCGGTCTGCAGGAGCCAGCCATGCCCTACGGAGCAAGCGCGTTTAAAGCACACCAGCAAGGACACTCCTACAGCTCCTACACCTATCCCCGCTTGTCTGAAACCGCGGCAGGCATCTCCAAGGTAAAGTGACATCCGCGGTCACACTGCTGCCAGGGCAGGGGTCAGCCTCTCTCAAATGGGAGTGCAAATAATTAAGCGCATACAAAAAATGAAGGGCAAGGAGCCATGCTTGAGCACATGATGCTGAATGCGGATGGTCACGTCCCTGGGAGCTACGTGGCTGCTGCTCAGCAGCTGTGAAAACCCACCTGCTTTACTCAGATGTCTGAAAACAGGTGTCAGGGACCAGGGGTTTTAAGATATTTATTAAAAGGCAGTTTTGGAGATGCCCAGCTTCCAGAGGTTTTACTTGGGATTCCCAGTAACCCCAAGTTCTTTGGCAGTTTTTGTCGCATTATGAGTTCGTACACCTGTGCAGATCTCATTGGGAGTTGAGAAGCTGGTCTGGTTTGCGTATCAGATACTTTAATATTTGAATTGCTACTGTGCAAGGCTGAAACCTCTGTGTTTTAATATTTATATTGTATTTATGCTGTATTTATATTGCAAGGTTTATTAGCCCTTTGCTGCTAGTGAGAGTAGGTGTTTACCACTCTCTGCTTTGTTTTTAAGCAATTAAATTAAATCAAAGCAGCTTATGTCAGCCATTTTAGATGTAGTTAAAAAAGAAGTGTTAAGGTGAAAAACAGCATTTCAACCATGACATCTACAAGCACCTCCTCTGCACAGATTGTGGCCTGCTCTGCCTTTTCTGAGTCACATGAGGAATATTACCCATACGGGCTGTCTTACCCTACTTGCAATAGTTTGCTGTAACTATTTGTTCGGTTAGGAGAAAAATGCTTTTCTTACATGTCTAGTCACACAGCTATGATGATGACCTGCTTAAACATCTAATACTGTGCAAGAGATGTTTTTTCTTCAGTGTAGATTGCATTGCACGTTACGGAGTTCCCCTAGCAACGGGTGCCGAGATGATAGCTCATTTTTCCAGGGCTGAAACCGTCTTGGGTTGCTGTGACTTACCAAATGTGCTGAGGTAGGTAGCTTGTTAGTTGGTGAGACCCACTCTGCTGTTTAATTATGATCTACATGGGGCATTTTCTTACTGGCTCTGTGCACTGAGAACGTTGTCCTGCCCAGCTGCAGACCCAGAAGAAGTCCCGGGTCTCCACAAATCCACGATAGCTCTATGCCGGAGGCATGCAGGTGTCTTGCTTGCTCAGGTTTTGGCTGCTTTGCTGATCCTGGGGAGCAGAGTTACAGGCGGTGCCCCGTAGTAAAGGGAGAGCAATGTGGGTTTATTCCACATTGCATTAAAGCACAGAGCTGGGCTTTGGAGTTTGAGGATAAATTGGAGAGGGAGTAGACAAGTTACCAGGTCTCTTTGCATGCCTTTTCTGAGCTCAGGCGGTGGTGGGAGGGATTCGTGTGGGTAGTTAAACTCTGCACCTGGAAATGGATTCTGGAAGTTGTGAAGAAAGCCTGGGGTGGACTTTCTGCCATTTCCTTCATTTAAAGAATTGTTTTGTCAGAGTTTAGAAAGGAGAAGGACAAATCCAGTAATTCATAGACTCTCTTGTGCGTGCTGATGCCCGTTTTACACCATTCGATAGGGCAGAAGACAGAGGTGTATTTTACAGGACAAAGCACTCCAGACACTGAAAAATATCTCATTAAAATGCACTAACAACTTTTATGGAAAAAAAAAGCCTTCAAGCAAGATTCATTGTGAGCTGGTCCTCTTCTCAGAGCATCTAAAACACTCCTACAGCCTTGGTGTATTGAAATTTGATGATTCACTGTTAAATGCAGCCGTTTCAATTCCCAAACCCGTCCACGGCTCCTGGAAGTGAATAGCAGCTTCTTGTCTTGAATGATTGCTGAAGAGTCTTCATTTCAAGGAGGCATTAGTAAGATAATGGTTCATCAAATGGGTTTACTAAATGAGAATCAGGTCTCGAATCAGATATTTTACAAATGAGATTGGCTTTAAAGTATAGTTAAAAGAGGAAAAAAGTAAACAGTGAAGAAGACTGCAGGCACAAATGTATGGCTTCAAAATACGCTTAGTAAAGATGTTAATTTTGGCTTGTAAATGTGAAGAACAGACTTACTTTGGTATTATTTGCAGGTGATAGATGTCAGATAAATCAAATGTCTGCCCTGTTTCATCATCAGTGATTTCAGAGGCATTATGTCAGGAGCCTTCTGCAGCGCAGGGCTTGGCCACCGCCGTGCAGTGGGACCGTGGAGATGCAGGAAGCCGGCGGCTCAGGTTTGGTTCTCCCTCCGATCCACTCCCGTGTTGCTCACCTGCTCTCCTGTGCCTGCAGGGTAACTCCCCTAACACTTGGCAGGGTTGCAGCTTTCCGTTACCCTTGTAACACGGAGATTACATCCCACTTTGTTCAGTGGAGTCTCCTCAATATTGTCACACAATAACAAACCCATCCCACCAAGTCTGCTTATTATACAAAGATTTTGTCCTATTTTTGGACACTCTGTACTACATTTTTTCCTTTTACCCTCCTCTTCATCACAGGCAGCCCACTTAACTTTTTGCACAGGATCCTATTATGTCAAAGCCCCTTTCCCTGTTGTTTTTCAGTGGTGGCTCTCTGTGTCCCTCTCCTGTCCCTCCTCCAAGGGGCTGTACCTACCTTGTACTGCTGTAATGTAGCAAAGGTCTTTCTCTAACCTGGCTGCTGCCCAGCACTGCCATTTTCCTGCTGTGCATTTTGCGGGAAGTCTGCACCAGGACATTTCCAGCCCGGTGAAGGCAGAGCCAAGCCTTTACTATCAGAAACCCTCTCAGTTTTTCCCTGTTTTCCCATTCACGCGCTGGTGGCTTTCCACAAACGCTGCCTGCCACCGCCACACAGATTCTCGGAGATTTCCACCGACGAAGCACTGGAGTAACCTTTCCCCTTGCAATCTCCATGTGATTTACAGTCCATGCCTCCTGCACCTCTTACTTCAGCAAACTGAAATGTAATCAAACTTCATCTGCTTCACCTTTACTGAAAGGCAAGCCCATCTCGCCAGGGGATTAGGAGGGTCTGGGCTGCGGCTGCAGGGCTGCGGCTGCCATCCCTGCAGCAGTCCCGCTGCAGAGGGTGTGGGGACACCCGTTTGGCTCGAAGGCTGCCCAGGGGGACGCGCACCCCTCGCCAGCAAGCGGTTCCCACCGCTTGTGACGCAAAACGAGCATCGCAGTCATCAGAGCGGAAACTGGAAAGAGTTCAAACACGGTGTTACATCCGCCTTTTAACAATGAAAAGACCCGGCTGCCGACGTGGCGGCGTGTGGCTGCGGGTGATGCAGCGAAACGGCCAGCAGCAACAGGACATCGCCTTGCACCGCAGCGCTGTGATGGATGGTGTGTCAGGGCTTCAGCTGCTCCCTTGACCTGGTCCTGAGTGAGAGCAGGGCTGGTTTCTCCTTTCCTTTGTAGTCTTTAAAGAATTTCCTTTCAGTAGGTAATTGCATTCAGTAGCAGAAATAGAATTATTAGTGGAATTAAATGTGTTCGATTTTGCCGTGATGTTAGCCACTGCGTCAAGACACAGCCTCGGAGGAGAGGTTCAGCTGATTTACTCATTTTAGCTCCTGGTTTCTTGTAAGATTTCATGGGATTCAGGACGTGAATGGGTTTACGTTGTACTGCAATGCTAACTTCAAAAAGCTTTCAAAAATCCTTAGCAAGCACACCGAACCCCTGAGTTTTCATGTTAAAATTTTACCATGGAATTTGCTTTTGCCAACATATTCAGCTTAGGACATGCTCAGAAATATCAGACATGGCTTAACCCTCAAATAATTCATTAGCGTGGATTTATCCAGCTAAAATTTCTAGACAGGACTTTCCTCATCTCAATACTTTAAAAAAAACCCAGTGTTTTTACAGGCAAAGCAATAATTTATGTGTCCCTACGTACACAGATATATAGGACAGGGCTAGACTGAGTTCCCCTCCCTCCACCAAACCATCTGAGCACTTTCCCCTGTTAATTAGTTTGGCAGATGTAATGTCCTTCATGAAATTCATCGTGTCTCTGACCCCCTCCTATTTTATGGCTACCCCTGCCTGACAGAGTAAGTGAAATTATGGCTGCAATGATGTGGATGTTTTGCTTAGACAAAACCAGCATCCTAGGAGGCGGCTGTACCACACTGTTACGTGCTCGCTGGATGCTCTGTATGGCTGGTAGCTGTCAGCGTGCAAGTCTCAGGCAGAAGCAGACTCCAGCTTCACGTTCTCGAGGGAAATCTCTGAGCAGCCCCCCTGGAGAGGCATTCCCTCTTCCCTGCTAAGCCTCACGTGAAATGTAGCGATGGGCATGCCTGGCTCGCACACGAGGTGGGAGAGCACTGATCGAATACTGCACTTGGAGGCTTTTCTCCCCGCACTGAGGCGACTCCAGCTAGAAACTCCTCCTCACTGTGCAGCAGCCTACAGTGATAAATTGATGCTGCGGCAGATTTTTTTTTCTTTTTTTTTTTCCTTGCAGTCTTAGCATAAAACGGTCAAATGATGTTCCACCGCAGAATTCAATTTCACAGTTCAGTTGGGTCCTTGATTACACTGCCAAATTCAGATTAATGTGCATTTAACTAACATGGATCAGGGACTTCTGGCTGGCAGCCAGCCGTAATAGTAGCAACCCTGAGCTGTGTAGAGTTTGCTGCTCTGTCCACCCTTGTGCACCGCCACCGAAATTGATTGATTAAATGAATTCATTGCCATAATTATTTGTAATTGTGCTACATCATGAGCCTGTGTTGAACCACCCCCCTGCCCTGAGATGCTCTGTATGTCATCAGGAGTCACATATGTTGTATCGTAAACGTGGAGATGCTTTTTTCCGGGGGAAAACAACATATTTTTGTTTTGGCTTGGGTTTTTTGTCTTACATCTTTTTTTTTTGGATGGAGGCAAAGTGTTGTGTTTGCAAATGTGAAGTATTCGTTTGCTTTCAGTGTAAGAAGCTTAGAAAAGCTTGGAAAATAAAAAGGAAGGAAGGAACCTGCAAATGAACAAGGCCTCCCGTTGGGATAATTTCCTTTGCGATTGTCTCTGATTTCAGATGAAAATTAGTGGTTTTGTGACACTGCAGTTAAGTACTGTGTAGCTCTGGAAAATGATTTAAGAAATGGTAAATTGAATTAGGCTTCTCACTGTACTCATATATGCAGTCAGTCAAATAGCAGCCGGTAGCAGGGCAAGGCAGGAGATGACAAGGATTTCAGAGTATCACCGCCTCCGCAAGAAGAGATTGGGTCATCCCTGAATTGCTGGAGAAAAGCATAAGAAGGGGCTGAGGGCTGAGAGTCAAAACCCAGGAACTGGTATTTGAAAGGAAAGACAGAAATTGGAACTTGCCAAAGGGCTGCTGGTTGTGGAAGGGATGAATTCTTGGAGGAAATGGCCCAGAGAGCCTGTGGGACACGGCAGACACAGAGCAAATACACTTTTTGGAGCACATGCTTTCATTACGCAAGTATTACCGTATCTGCAAACAGATACCTGGACAGAAAAACGGGCCTGAGATGCACAAAAGATCTCGTGGTCTTTCCTGGCCTCATTCTAGTGCTGATGAGAGCACAGCAGCCCAGTGGTCTAAAAAATCTCTTTTCAGATACGTGGCAGCAGTGTCGTGTTGAGAAGAACAGGTACGTGCAGGAGCACATCGTGCCGGCACCCTGCCGAGGAACTCCGGGGACACAGAGGATGAACCGAGTGGTGAGGGCTGGGTGAACAGCGAGAAAGCTGTCTGTTCATCTGCGTTCACTCGTCTGTTCTTGCGTTGCAGGTGGATTATGATCGAGCACAGCTGGTCGTTAGCCCACCGCTCTCTGGATCGGACACCTACCCCAGGGGCCCCATAAAGCTACCTCAAAGTCAGAGCAAAGTCAGCTATTCCAGCAGCAGCTACCAGTACCCTCTGGTCTATCACAAAGCGTCCCACTATCACCAGCCATCTCTCCAGCCCAGCTCTCCCTATATTTCCACCGCTTCCTACCCCAGCTCCCCGAGTATCACGTCAAGTGCTTATCCTCCACCCAGCTGGGGATCCTCCTCAGACCAGCAGCCCTCCAGGGTGTCCCACGAACAGTTCAGAGCTGCCCTGCAGCTTGTGGTCAGCCCGGGTGACCCCCGGGAGTACTTGGACAACTTCATCAAGATCGGGGAGGGCTCCACAGGGATTGTCTGCATCGCCACCGAGAAGCACACGGGGAAGCAAGTTGCCGTGAAGAAGATGGATCTCAGGAAACAGCAGAGAAGGGAGCTGCTCTTTAATGAGGTACGTTGTTTTGGGTGGTGCAACAGGTTTTGCGGGTGGTAGGTTCAACAGGAAGCGTGGGCCAAATGGCAACCTCAAGAGCCAGATTAATGTCTTTCCAAAAGAGGTGGTGAGTCCTATGCACATCTATGCTGTATAAATATTGTATAACCAGACCAGTTTCAAATGAGCTACATCTCCTTCAGACTTTAAACATATAACATGGTGGAAAGTCAGAGTAAACAGCTAAGAAATCTGTCAGCTAATCCAGGCAGCATATCAGGTGCACAGACATAGCCCAGCTGCCTTTTTCTGATCGTTTTCGTATATAGTTTATTCTTCCAAGATGGAGGATCCAAACTAGCCCAACTATTCAAGAAGTGCGTGCACCGTATTCTGGCACATACATGCATTTTGTTTCCTCCCTCCTTCCTCTCCTAACCATTAGCAGTCCTTTTACTTTCCTGATGGTTACCTAGCAAAGAGCTGACGGTCCCTTTTTACTGGAACCATCTGTGTTAATTCCCACATCTCCTTTGCTGAGTGGTTACAGCCAGTTCAGAGCCCACAGCTGCTTATGGAAGATTGTTTTCCCCATGTACCTTACTTTAAATTTAAGAAAAGTGGTTCTCATTTGCCATTTTTTCACCCAGTTGTTTGGAGCTGCAAGTTTCTTTTGCAACTCAAAGAGTTTCTCCTTTTTTTCTTCTTACTCCTTTAAAGAAGCTAGCGCTTGTGTGTTCGCCACTCCCTTTTCCAGATCACTTGTGAATATGCTGATCAACACCAAAAACATTGCAGGTCCCCAGGAAAACCTATAGTGAGAACAAACCGTTTGCTTCTATTATTCGTTTCCTGCATTTTAACTATAAGAGGATCTTCCCTCAGCACATGACAGATTGGTTTCTTTAAAAACTTAACATTTTTTAATTAAAATACTAGTTTTTAACAAACTTCACACAGTTCTTCTTTGCACAGTCCATGACTGTACTGGGTATTTTGGCTTTGTTTTTGCTCTGCTGGAAGACTGCACTGCATTGCATTGCGGTAGCTCTAACTGAGCATCTCTTGAATGGGAACATCTTGAAGCAGGTCCTACCCGCTGTGCAGGACCAAGCTGCTTCCCTGACACGCTCCAGTCACTCACGTCATCTGATAATTTATTTTCAGCAGTGCTGAAATTCCTCCATCTATAATGAAGCCTTCCCTGGCTGTTGTTTTCTCTCCTGACCGCCTTTCTGACATCCCTCACTACCACGTGGTTATGGTCGCCGCCTTGGCTGGGCTGCTGTTACTGTGGTCCCAATTCTGTACAGTCCCTTTAGATGTGGGATCTGAGCTGTCTTACGAATATCCCCTGTACTACCAACGTTCTGCTAAAATTCGGTGCAAAGTACTGTTTGATGCATGATGAAGACTTTGATGGGTTGAGCGATTGATCAGGTCAAAAAAAAAATCTGTACTGAAAGCAACTGGCAATAAAAAAGCAATGAAGCAAACAGTCCTGTTCCTGCAGTCTGAAAAAAACCCAATTATCTACCACTTATAATTTAGCAACTAAAGATTCTTCCTTCTTCCTAATGCATTTATGATGACTGTTATTTTTATGTAAATACATTGATTTTGTTTGTGCGTTGGCATAAGGATTAGGGAGGATGTGATTCATAGCAGAACCTTTACTAAGCACAAAGAGAAAAGTACAGTGAAGAAGAAGGTCGAAACAAGTGTCAGATAATGCTTGTAGCAATTCACATACCATCTTTTTCTTCCTTCACAGGTTGTAATCATGAGAGATTACCATCATGAAAACGTGGTTGACATGTACAACAGTTACCTTGTTGGCGATGAGCTGTGGGTTGTGATGGAGTTCCTGGAGGGCGGTGCTTTGACAGATATCGTGACTCACACGAGGTGGGTTGGGTTAAAGCCCACAGCATGAGCCAGGCAGGAGGGAGATGCCATGGCTTCCCTTCATGGATGCCGCTGGACCATGCCCTCCAGACCTCACCTCCTGCTGAGGGAAGCTGGGAACCTCCTGGCTCTATATATGTATTTTTATGTAGATGCATTTATCGCTGTGTGTTTGTATATACATACAAAATACAAGTATGCAAACATAAAAATGCATACATGCATAGAATATATATACATGGAAAGTATATATACATAAATATGTATGTGTATGTGTATAGCTGTATATGCGCATGTTTGTATATACATATATATACACACATACGTATACTGTAGCGTGCTTACTTTAACAGCATAAATAAGCCACTGCAGATGAATTCCTGTCAGTACTGGCATTTTTTAAATAGAAGGGAAAGAAACACCTGAGAGGGCTTGCTGGTAGATGGGGTTTTGCCGGCGCTTTAGGAGGTAATGTAGCAGAGACATGACTTTTATCCATTACTTCCTAAAGTGGCAAAAAAAATCTTCTTTTCCCTGTTTGGTGATCTGTACTGTTGTTTTTGCTGTCGTAACTATGTCAGTTCTAAGGGTGATTTCTCTCCATACTCATAACCCACGTAACCACACTGTCAGACATGTTATCTGCAAATAAAGCCTAAAACATAATGGAAAAAGTATTTTTATATCAGAATATTTGTCCTTAAGGCAGAGCTTGGTCCCATATTTCAGTTAATATCGTACTTTTAAAGCAGGCGATTTGCCAGCACAAAAGCTGTAGTGTACGGAACAGCTCTTCCTCTTCTGAGTGGAAACGTTAGATTTTACAGCCTGCTTCATATCTGCTCTTCACTCATCTTTTCCTGATAAGCAGGATAAAATGAGGTAGGGAAGAGGAATTCTGTGTTTAGTTTCTTCCTCTTAAGTAAAAAAATAAAGATTTCCACACCAGATTGGTGGGAGATTATTTAGGTGAGCAAGAAGAAAAGCAAGGAATAGTAAATTAGAAAATTTGTCTTCTCTCATAGTTTAATGATGCTTTTAGATCCTACCAAAAGCAGAGTTGTAACAGAGGTATTTTATTTTTCAGTGTTGCCTTAGCTGATGTACTGAAATAAATCACAATATTGCAAGTCATTTGTTAACTACCACTCCCCAAACATTAAAAGCTCTATCTTAGATATTTCTGACAGGAGTTTAACGACAAACAGATGTTCCCAGGACACCACTTCTTATGAGCTGTCATCTATGTTTTTAACTCAGAATACTCTTTCCTTAATCTTCTGGGGTTTTTTTACATAGCATGACCTTCCTTCAAAGATTTTGCTAAAATACAGCACACGAAGTTAAAGCAGAAATCTCCACGGGTATTTTTCTGCTTGCATAGTAGAGATGCTGGGGTCATCCAGCAGTGGAGCAGCAGGGTCAGGGTGGCAATGGCCACCCACCCCGGCCACTGCCATCGTGTTGTGGCAGACAGCTTCTTCCAGAATGGGCTTTGCACATGTGCACAGAAATGTGGACTCTTGCTGCTTATTTTTCTACTGAAATACCCTGAATACTTTTATAGAAGGCATAAAAGTGAGGAAGTGCTCTCGAAGAGCTACACCCAGGGCCTGATGTTTTGTCTGCACAATTAAGAGTATTTTTTCTCGTATGTATTCCACGCCTTTTTCCATCCCAGCAGTGATTTACCCTCCTTGGCAAGCAGTTAGTTTGCTGTAAATAAGGCATTTCCGTTATTTCCCAGAGGGAAACAGGCTACATCACACAGTACACTCTGCTTTTTTAGTGCTGCAGGAAGACTTACCCAGACTTGGTTGTGGAGTTGTTCCTCACCCCTCATCTCCCCTTTTTCGACAGAAATAGGACCAGAGAGTCGCTTCACAGAGCCGTTGCCTAAAAGATCTCCTGGCTGCCTGTATACTGGCGTGAAGGGGGACTTGTGCCGCTTCGCTCCACCTCCCCTTTCCCGCTGTCTTCGTTAAAGCTCAGCTCGTTTTTCCGCCTTGCTGTTTCAGGATGAACGAGGAGCAGATAGCGACTGTCTGCCTGTCTGTCCTGAGAGCCCTGTCCTACCTGCACAACCAAGGCGTCATCCACCGCGACATCAAAAGCGACTCCATCCTTCTCACAAGCGATGGGAGGGTGAGTGCCCAGCGTTTCCCCTTCTGTCTCTTGGGGCTGGCACGAAAATAGCTGTGCACGTTCAAAGTGACGCTAACTTAAAAAAAACAAAATAAGCCAGGCGCGTGAAACCAAGGGATACAACCTGTGAATAACTTGTTAGAGAGCATAATCAGAAAAACACAGGCCTGGCCTGGCCGGTGATTGACAGCTGTGCTGCATGCAGAGTCCGCAGGGGGAAATCGGAGTTGTCAGAAGGCAGTGGCAGAAGAAACTATGCCATGTGGGTAATGCTTAGGTGATGGGAGACCTTCTTTTACACTGCTCCACTCCTGCTCTGATGCCTCGCAAAAATTTTTTTCTTTCCATGACATTTAGTTATCCTTTAGTCAGCAAGTTTTTATGCATTTGCTCTGTTTTCCAAACCTAGTTAGGAGGCTAACATCAAGGCTATACAAACAAGAAATACTCTGCATTGGGGCTGAAGCACTGCCCTGATGGTGAGAGTAGCTTTTACCATAGGTACACTTACAAGATGCTTGAGAATATCTGTCCCACACTTTTGTTTACTTGGATGGGATGCTGCTGTCAGTGAATTGGTCTTTCTTTGTGTTCTTAGTAAGTAGGGAGAGAGGGAGACGAAATGCTGCACATGACCTGCTCAGTAAGCAAAACGGTTTGCAGGCAAAACAATGTTACTTCAGCAGTGTTTGGTTCCCAAAGAAATTATTATTTCCTTACAAGGAGAAAGGTGGGTTTGGGCAGTGGTATTTCTGGACATAGACAGCCGTAAAGCTTGAGGTACCTAAAACTTGGGGCACCCAAAGGCTTAGATGGAGGGAGGCAAATCACTCCTGTTTAAGAGCTAATTTCGGCTTGGGTTAGGCACTACTTTGCATCTCGTCCTGTGGCCCCATTGGGATAATTTTGAGTAGAAACTAACGCACTCATGGCCAGTGAGTCCTGTAAGCAGGGCTTGAAGGGTTACTCCAGTGGCATCACACACCTGTCTAGAGCAAGACTTGGCGGGCTGGACTGAGCCCAAGAGCACCCAGTCAGTCTGGAACCAAACCTAGATCCTCTCCTTCAGAAGGTAAAACTCTTGGCTTCCCGGGCCTGCTCCGATTCCCTGATCAAAGGCTCGCCTTCGTAGTTTGACTCCCACTTCACCAAGGGAGAGGGATTTTCCTCCTGCAGTGGTTGCAGGCTGCTCCTGTTAATCCTGTCGGGGGAAGAAAATTCCACATGTAGGAGTTTTTCAGTTGTGATTTCAGTCCATATTGCTGAAATAGCATCTGATCTGCTCTCAGGACCTGCATACAGTGCTTCATTATACTCGTTACTCCAGTACTTATTATCTGCATTGCAGATTTCTTCATGGCTGTGTTGTGCAATTATCTTTTTTTAGAAAATCGTCTTCTTTTATGTACTCGAATGAGCAATAGATATGCAAAACCTCTTGTGCTCCTAAAAAGAAGATTGGGCTTTGCTTCCAAAATATGCATTATTTCTTCCATTCTTCATCGTGTAAACTGAAAAATGCATGTAGCACAGAGAACTCGGCTATTATGGGCTTTATTTTAGAAATACCAACAATCATTTTGTAATTCTGTTAAAAATAATACCCTTAGTTTTAAAAAAAGTAATGTCTGTACTGAATCCAAAAGAAAACAAATCAGTGCTGATGATAAAATGCTGGTCTACACAATGCAGGGATTTATGCAACTTCACACTTCAGTTGTCCTAGGGCTGCTTGGGCTGATTTTGTATCCCCAGACACTGAGTGTGTGATCGGATACATGGCTCATGCAGCTTGGACATCGGTCAGCGCTGTGCGGTGTATAAATGGGGCTGATGGCGGTGAGCCCAGTGTCCAGGAAAACCCTTATGATAACTTCCAGGCCTCCAAATAAATACTGGGGGGAGGGACCCCAAAAACTTTAGCCTTGAAAAACAAGCTGTTTCTGGAAGAGGGTAATGCCTGTGACACTCAGACCAGCTTGTTTTGGTTGGGAGTTGGAGGAGTTTTCACCTTGTTGTTGTACAGTAACTGGGAGGGGGAGGTGATCATTCTCCATAATTTCTGTTGTAAAAAAAAAAAAGAAACTGACATAAAAGTATGAGCAGGCACATGATGCAGCAAGAGCTGCTCTCCGGAGTGCTTGTCTATCCCATTATTTCTATTTCAGGTCACTGCCACAGCTACTCAAGGACAGAGCCGTCTTTAATTCCCGAGTTCCTGAGCAAAGGGAGCAGGCCTTCTTATCTCTTACAACTATTTTGGAAGTCTTGTACACTGCCCTGCCTTCCCCAAATTAGCTCCCCTACTACATAAAGAAGACAGTTTCTTTAGTGGTAGTCTGCAGTGTGAGGTCCTGGTCTTGAAAAATCATTGGCAGCAGTATTGCTTTCTGTGAGTGTTCGACCATGCTCTCTCTGGTAAAAGAAAACGGGGTGAATGCCACTTGTTTCATCTGTTTTCTGGCAAACTCACAGATCGTATTCCTGATACAAATAATAGCAGTGGTGTGTATCACTTGAAATATGTATATTATTGAATATCAGTATACATACATAGACTACAAACATGGGTTTTATGTAGATATGCAATAATAGATTAACTATAAAACACTGTTACTTCAGAATTTCTTGCTTCCCTTCTATTTTTTAAATATTATAAGCCATTTATCACCACCGCATCTTTTGCTAGTGGGGAGGCAATGAGCTATGACAGGCGATCTTAGTAACGAGCACCACTGCCACTCGCTCCTGTTTCTTTCCCTTGCCTTCATTGTAAGGAGCCGCGCGTCCCTCAGGCTGTATCGCCGTCTCCAGCCACACTTCCAGAACCGTGCTGCTGCCCTGTCCCAGGGAAACGCTGCAGCTCCATCCCTGTCCCCCCAGCTGCAGCTGGAGACGTGTCTTGGAGACGCATGTGTCTCGGAGGAGTTTGCCTTGTTGTTCAAGAGTGACTTTTTCTTTACTTTTCAGATCAAATTGTCCGACTTTGGGTTCTGCGCCCAAGTGTCGAAGGAGGTCCCAAGGAGGAAGTCGCTGGTTGGGACGCCGTACTGGATGGCGCCGGAGGTGATATCCCGCCTGCCCTACGGCACCGAGGCGAGTACACCCGTGTGCACCCGGAGCGACTGTTTGCCCTCTGCGTGGTGCCTCGGTCCAGCCCCCCGGGCCCTCTCAGAACCGGGCAGTTCAAATGCATTCACGCAGATATGCTAAATAGCAGCAATTATGTTTGCCCCAGAGTGCTACATCGTGCCTTGCTTCAAAGTGTTTCTCCAAGACAAAGTCGCTAAATAATGACTCCGTTCAGCGCATTAAACAATGTAATGCCTTTACATATTTTAGCTTAGAGTGCTGTATTAAAGGAAACTGGCATCATTTCCACATCGTGAAAGACCCTTTGAGTATCTTTCATGTCAAGCGTGGAGCTGCCCTTACAGGTGTCTGCACCTGCATATGCCAAGTCCGCAGCCAGATCACGTGCGTGTACTGCACAGCCAGGTCACAGCACTACGTGCGCAGACCTGCAGGCAGAGAGCTCCACTCTGCTGTCACAGCCTGAGGTCCCCCTCCTCCGGAGCAGTGCCAGCACAGGCACCGGCATGGTCCTGTAGGTCCCCAACACAGGAGCCAGCTGGGTGGGTTGGATTGCCACCCTCTGTTGTAGCGTTTGTCTCCACATCGGCTCATTCCTTGCAGTCATTGCTTTCATTAGTTGAGAGACAGGAGTTGGGGGGAAAGCATATTTGTGGGAACTATTTTAAGCACTGCCAAATGGTCTGAAAAAAGCAATTCAATCATGTTTATAGGAGCCTTTCAGATCAGACCAGAAAGGTGGGGACCTGCAGCTCTGCAGTGCTGTACCCAATCCTTTTGGAAGCTCTGAGTCACAACACTTCTGACTGCCAGCCTGGGAAGAGCAGTCCCCTCTCCCACACTCAGCCATGACAGTGACTCACGCCTCCCCAGCCAGAGACGCGGCTGCATTTTCTCCTCTGCGTGGAGAGGGGAGTCATCTTCTGCTTGACAGTGCCTATAGTAACAACTGCAGAGAGCAAACCTGCAAGACAGATAGAGAGAGGGATATATATATATATATATGTATTTTTATATTTACTCACATATGTTTGCATACACACACACACACAGACAAAGTGGGGGAAATGAGCTGAGGCCTGAGACAGGTGACACTGCATCTTCACATCGTGCAGCAGGGACCAGAGTGGCGCAGGCAGGGCGCGCGCCTGCCCGAGAGCGAGAGCACCCTGCAGGCACCGGCATTCACCCAGGACGGGTGGCATTGTAGGAGACATTTCAGGGATAGTAACACCAGCTAGTTCTAGGCCATTAATAACACTGAAGGGATTGTAAAGTGGCTGAACTTACAGCTACATTAGGTTTCCCCACCACAAGGGAAAGGAAAAAAGAAAAAAGGGATTTAAGTTGAAGGATAGTGTTGGCAAAAGAGCAAAAGCAGTATGAGCTGGCTTGGCTGTGCTGGGCTGGCTAATGATGGGAATTAGAGTCATCAGAGGATTGTGATTCTAGAGCAGCTCTGCAGCAAGCCGGGACTGGGAAAAAAAAAAAAAAAAAAAGAAGTTTGGGGGTTTTTTGAAGTTGGGGCAGAATTATTTTCCAAAGGGTTT